>Ga0247803_1001082_pt1 | contig 14372 bp, 13 predicted proteins | sample UWRJL014104B1_FD_180928 | JGI IMG/M metagenome (GOLD analysis project Ga0247803, IMG submission 180928) | Plant litter microbial communities from Arlington Agricultural Research Station in Wisconsin, United States - UWRJ-L014-104B-1 | ecosystem: Environmental > Terrestrial > Plant litter >...
CTCAACAAGTTGCCACTGTTTGCACCAATGCCTTACCCGGGCAGACCAGTCGTCGATGTCGTTAACGACGAGTGGTTCCTTGGCACCGCCGGCAAGTCAGCTGAAAAGAAGCACGCCGAGAAGACAGTGCTCCGATGGGTCAGCATCACGACGGCCTTCCGCAACTTCTACTTGTGGGCTGTCAGCTCGGGCAAGAATCCGCTTTTCAAGGGCAAGACGTCGCAGGAAATTCGCGAGATGGTCGAGTGCCGTCGCTTTCCCCAGTTGGTCGAGATGTTCAACTTGATGGTCTTCGGACTGACAAGCCAGAATCCCACCAGGCGCAGCAAGTGGTCCAGCTGGTTCGCTGCTTCAGTGCTCGGTGTTGACCCGGCCACGATCGCCTAATTAAAAAATTTAACAGTTTGCGGACTGTTAAAATGACCAGAACTAGAAACCTCGCAATCGGCTTGGTCATCTTTCTGATCGTCATGATCATTATCATTTACGCTGTCTGCGCCAATCGGCAACAGCAACTTGGAGATTGCGACGGCCGTGTTTGGGTTGAAGGAACCATGAACCAGGCTGGCTTCCTGCAAGAAGCGGGTCTCGACGGGTTTATTGCCCAAGCTTTCAAGAACAACAGCAACTCGATCTACATTCGACACGGTCACGACGAATCGTCGGGTTACGATCATGATCAGCGGCTGACAGACGAGGGTCGTCATCATGCCCGAGCGTTGGCCGCCAAATTGTTGAAATCGCATGGACCTCCCGTGGCTATTTATTACAGTCCTTTCGACAGAACGACTGACACGGCCAAGGAGATGTTCAGTGTCTTGGCAGAACACGGCGTCGCCAATGACGTCAAAATCAAGATCGACCCTCGGTTGGGCAAGTTCTTCAGTGCCCAACAAAGAAAGGACCCCAGTGTTTCAAAGTCGACCGTTAAGCGCGGCATGGTTATTCAGCCCAGCAAGCGCGCTTTTCAGAAAGCTCTCGACGAGCAGTACAAGGAGGTTAAGAGCAAGCACGGCACTGATGTTGTTTGGAACATTACGCATGCGATTGGCGTCAACCATCATTTGAAGAAATTGACCGGTCATGGCGACAGCATTGACTACCTTCGCAGCATCGTTGCTCAACAGCATTAAAAAAACTTCAATGATGAAGTTTTTAAGGAAGCGGCATGCTGGCAACCAAGTCTCTCATGTAGATCATCAACTCACCGCTATCGGCCATTTCGTTGTCTTCTGCGTCAACGTTGGTCCAGCTGTTCAGCACAAAGCAGTTGTCCGGCGGGTTCCTGGACAATTTGGCATTACTGTCGTCGATGATGATAGTGTCTGAGCTGTCGTGCGGCGGGAAATGAGCCCAGACCGTCGTCAGGTTCTTCATGAACAACGGCTTCTCAGGCTGTTCTTCGTTAGGCAGCGCCTCGCACATCGTTTGGTCGAAGATGAACAACAGCTTTTCGTAATACTCCTTGCCGAGCGCAAAGATGGCCAACGGATCAATGTTCTTTCTGGTTACTGACGACCAGATGGCCACTTGAAAGTGCTCAAAGATGTAGTCGAGAAAATGCTGGATGCCCGGTCGACGCCAAACCCAGAAAGCGCCCAATCGTTGACCAAACTGATACTTAGGACCAACTGGCTCACGCTTGCCCAAGAATTCCCTGGTCACCAAGACACCATTCAAATCAAGAATGATCAAATAATGCTTGGGGTGTCGTTTCGGAATATCAGCGTATTCGACAGAACTGTCTTCTTCGGCCTCAGGAGCTTCACTGTCGGTTTGCAGGTCAATGCCGATTTGACCACTAACAATAGGGTCAAATTGTTCAGTTGATGATTCTGCAGTCGACGAGGGCGTCCATTTCTTGGTTCGGCTGGTCAGCGTGCCGCGCTTGGCGGGTACCTTAATCGAGCTCGACTTCATGACGTGCTTTTTATCAACTTTATCATTAGATAAAGTTTTTATTTCATTTTAGCGAGGTGGTCAAAGATAGCTGCTTGGTCTGCGGGGCTCAATTCATCGATTGATACGTCCATGCCACCTTTGAGCTTGTCCTCGACGGTTAGCGTGGTATTGGATGCCAAAGATTTGGCGCGCCTGACCAGTTCGACAAAGACTTGAATCCTACTGTGCCAAACTCTAATGGCCTGAGCGGCTTGTTGCGCTATTTTACTGACGCAAAGGGCAGGCTCAAGTTGTTTCAATAGTTTGACCTTCGGATCTGGCGTAAAGAAGAAAGGAGACCTGGTATCATAGAAATAGATGGCTTTCTGGATGTGCTCCGGCTTCAACAACTCGGCAAGCTTGTGGTTGTGGACCAAAGGTACAAAAATGGGATACATGCCGTGAAAGAAATCGATGATCATCGCTCTCCTAATGTCTGAACCCAACTTCTTGTAATTGATCTTGTGCAGCAAGTCGATAAATTGATCGACGGGAATTGTCCAGAAAACGAGGGCAATGCTATGAGCAAGATCACCAGATGCCAACCAAGACCTTTTGAAGTTGACATCGGTGAAAAGATAGAGCAAATACTCAGTCGCTGCAATTTCAAGGAACAGCTTGGAGCCATTGCACATGATGTTGTCCCACAAAACGGCCCACTTAACAAAATCAACGGCCTCACCACTGTTCAATTTGAGCGCATTGATGTAGCGTTGGGCGATACCACGGTAATCATCGACAGATTCAGGCTCTTCAATCTTAAAGATGAATCCGTTGTACGGACAAGTGACTTGCTTCCTTGTGTCAAAGAGGCCCCAGCCGCTAAAATTGGCCAAGATCTCTTTGGCGGTGATTCGAGTGCAACTATCTTTGGCGGCCGCCATTTCTTGGAAGAAATTGGTCTTTGAATTGTTGACGGCAATCGTCATCAGTTCTTGTTGACGACGCAACTGCTCGGCCACAAAAGCGGCGTGTTTCTCGTTGGCAGCTTTGTTGCGTTCAGTTTCATCGGCGATGGCTGCCAGATCGAAACGACGACGCTCTTCGTTCCAGCGTTTGGCTTCTTTCTTGAACAATTTCTTCTGCTGTTCTGATAGTTTGGGTCGCGAAACAAATTTCTTGCGCCGTTTCTCTTCAACAATTGACAGTTTGTCGACGTTGATGGCGGTGATGTCGAATCTGAAAGGCTTGTACCGATAGCTGTCATCGAATGCGACCTGCTTGTATTTCTCACCGTCGTCAAATTGTTTGTTCATCAAATTGTTGTAAACGGTATCCCAATGCTCAAGTGTTTCAACAGCGGCGGCGGCCACATCGTTCATGCTTTCACGCCAATGTTGGTGGCCAGCGTCTTCGGGTCGTTTGTTTTCAATGAAAAGATCGTAGTGTCGCTGCCGAGCAATTGCTGCTCTGACCAATTTGCGCATGTAGTGTTGCGCCTGTTCAAGGTATTGTTTCAGTGCGCTGACCACATCAAGCGTCGGGTAGGCCGTTGGATCAAATTCTTGAAGCACCAAGCCGGCCAGACTGTCCGTATTAGGTAGTTTGGCCTGCAGCCGCTTGTATTCAGCAATTACGATTCCTTCAGTTTCCATTGTTAATGGCGGTGCTCGATTTCTTTCCAATCGGCGTTCAATTGGAATTTTGTTTTAGAGTTGGCGACCTCATTAGTCGGCCGACAAAACGGAGTCTTTCAAAATGGCAGTGCTGGTGCCGACCGAATCGACAATCGGCAGCCGCGTTATTCTTTACATTATTGTCATTGTTATTATCGTTGCCATCATTTGGGCTATCTGGCAATTTGTCTACAAGCCCTGGCGAGCCGGTACATTAACGACACCACCTAATGTAAGATGCAGCGTTGCTCCAGCAGTACCACTTGGTTTAACAGTCACTAATCAATCAAACAACAGAGCTTACATCAAGTGGCAAGAAAGTGCTAATACGGACACTTATAATATCTATGTAGGTGATTATTCTAACTTTGCATTGTCAGATGCTGAACGAGTAATCAATACTAGAGGTAATAGTTTCATTGTACTCAATTTAGTGCCGAAGACTTATTATTTCAAAATCAATGCGGTTAACTCGTGCGGCACTTCAGGGTTATCAGGCGAAACACCACTCGTTGTCACTTCATGGCCGAGCATCTTTAAATTGTGTAAGAGTGATAAGCCAAATGTCTGCATCACAATGCAAGCGGAAGGCGGTGGTGCTCAAATGTCGGAAGAATGCAACAATAATAACTGCATCATTACTTATGAGGGCTTGCAGAAGATCAAGCGTGAAAACGCTAATCTTTGTGTTACCCAGAATGATCAAATCGGCGTTGATTTTGAATCGCCAGTAGAAACCGTCGATTGTGGCACTGCATCAAATTGGAACATCGATCTCAATACCGGCCGTATCACTTCTGGATCAGGTCTTTGTTTTGGGGCTGATAGCATTATTGGCACTGATGCCTACAATACAACTTGTTCAGCTATCTTTAATCCCGCTGATGCTCGTTACCAGTGGGACGTCATCGCGATGACTAATTAACAAAATCAGCAATGATAAAATTCATTGCTGTAAAAATCTAAATCATGGGAGACAGCGGAATAGCGGCGGTTATCGTGATCGTCATCCTGATTATTGCTATTGTTTGGGTCTTGCGACAGCGCCGACGCCGCGAGCTGGACAATGATAGTGACAGCGACTCAGATGTTGAAGTGTCGCCGCCGCCAAAGCGAAAACAGCACCATCACAAGAAGTGCAAGTGCTCAAAGTGCAAACGAGGACCACCCGGTCGTAACGGTGTCAATGGAGCCGCCGGCCTCGATGGAGCCCCTGGACCAGCCGGTCAGGATGGTAGTGATGGCGCTGAAGGACCACCGGGACCTCCCGGCCGAGATGGCATTGATGGTAGCCAGGGTCCTGCTGGTAACGACGGCTTGCCAGGGTTGCCAGGTATGAATGGTCTTCCAGGACTCGACGGTTTACCCGGTCTTGATGGGGCACCGGGACCCCAGGGACCAGTTGGACCTGCCGCTTGCGTACCTCAAACAATCAGTTTCGAAACGTTTGAGCCGGGCTCCTTCAACGGTGGTCCTGAATTCAGAGAATACATCCATTCTCAAGATTGGGGCACCGTCATCACAACCGATGACCCAGATTTGGCACCGATGGTCATGGATGATGGCGGCACCAATATCCTAGTGCTGAGCGACATTACTACATTGCCGACTTATCCCCAACTGCCAATTCCCGATCCTGAACCCGGTCGACTGATCTTCAGCATGGAGTGCTTGGTCAAATTGGTTAGTGCCAGCTTTGTTTATTTGGGCAATGATGCTAGCGGTGATATTCAGATTGAAATCTTCGATGATGATTACGGTGGCAATTTGATCTACCAGCAGACTGTTTTCGTGGCCGCCAATGACGTACTGCAGGTCGACTTTGACATTGCTGGCGTTCGCAGGATCGAGTTTTCGTCGGTCTTTCCTTTTGGCATTGTCGATGTTGAACTTTGTAAACCGGCTTGTTTGGTTGCAAAATCTATCATGACGCTGACTGATTGTTGGCGTTATGCCCAATATGAAGATTGCAAATTGTGCCTTGAATTTTACTCAGAGACTCAGCAGATGTGGATTCAGAAATCGTGTGTCGACAAAGTGACCTGTAACGATCCAGCTATCAACGTCGCCATCGTTATTGACACCTCAGGCTCAATCACTACTGATAACTTGAACAACATTACGATTATTCGGGATGGCGTTAAACGATTGATCGATGGGCTTGGATTGTCGGGCTCCAAAGTGGCCGTCAGTAGTTTCGCCACCATCACGCATCCAAATTATGGCGGTTCTTTGAATTCGACAACCCCAGTGACAGGCGGCTTCTTCATTTTGCCTTACCAGTCAGATGTTGATGTTGCTAAGACGTTTGTCGACGATCATGTTACTTTCGCCCAATTGATCAACGGCGATAACAACCAGCTGAGTAACAATGCTCAATACACCAATTGGCAAGCGGGTTTGATGTCGGCTGAATCAGCAGGCGTTGGCGGTCATTTCAATGGTCCATTGAACATCAAGCCTGATTTGATCATCTTTGTCACTGATGGCGCCCCTAATGCTTATTACAGTAATACTTTTGGGGCTAGTCAACCGTTGGCCGTCAATCCGATCGGCAGCGCTACCAACATTAACAATCCTACCAATGCTTTCAATTTGGCGGTCGCCGAGTCCAACTACATCAGAACAGCGCAGGGTAGTCGAATCATCACGCTGGGCGTTGGTGATATTAACGATGACCCTAATAACATTGCGAGAATGCGAGCGATAACATCGAACTCTACGAATAACGTGAACGGACCGGTCGAATTCTTGGATTACTTCATTGCGACATCATTTGACGACTTTAACAGTGCTGTCAGTGCAATCCTGGAATCTCAAGCATTTTGCCCGGATGAATAAAAAACTAACTCCAATAACTGGAGTTAGCGCGCCACCGCTAAGGATATGGGTATATGATATTTTTTAAAACTCAGAAGCCTTGACATGAGTTGGCGGCTGTTTCAGCCAACACTTCACCGCTTTTGGTATCGACGGTGATAATGGTATCAGCCGCATAGCTGTAGTATTCTTGGGTCGCCGGTGGCGGCGCGTAAGGTTCCGGCGACACGTCGCCGACCTTTTCCAAGTGGTGAGGTTCGTAATCGCGAAAAGAAACGGGAACACTCATCTGAGTTTTGTTGACGACCGCAAATTAAATGAAAATAACTTTTCAGTAGTTTATTAGTCGACTAAAACTTACCGGTATCATGAGTCATGCTGCATTGTTACAGACGGGCATTGGTAAAGCGACCTGGTTTTTAACCTACTACATTGTAGCGGCTATTAAGCGCAGCCGCAAAGCTAAATCAAATGTTGACGCTCGACAGCCTTATGACAAAGAATTTGGTCATCAGTTGTTCAATGCTATCCATCAAGTCTTGCTAAGCCAACCTAATGATGCGTTATTGGACGGGTGCATTGAATATTTTGATGCCGTAGACCAATGGCGTCAACATTGTTCTATTGATGGTTCCGGACTTTATTATAACATGACAGCTGCCCAGTTCAGAGGCCATGTCATTTGGAATGAATCCGATGCAATCTTCGTATTAGGTTCAGTCGTTTTAATTGTTGTTCAAGATTCGAAACCCATCATTGTCCAACCCAAGTATAACCGAAATCAACGAGGAGTTATCCTTGGCTTGAAGTCCTACCGCATCGTTGATCGCTGCAAAATTGAGACTTTTGATGATGCTGTTCATGATGCTGATTTGGTAGCCGCTGAATTGAAAGTCGACTTTTGGCGTTTTGCATTGTATCAAGGCGTCCAACTTGATTTGCACCAGCTTAAACGGCACCATGGTATCGAGTTTGATCAGTCGGTCGATGTTCAAGGCTACCAGAAAGCAGCCCTTTATTTGACGCTAGAATTGACAGCGGCCATCAAAACATCGAAGACTTGGTTGCGACTCGATGAAATGTTTAGCATTTATGGTGCGATCAGCAAACTGTTTGAAACCAATGACCAACTGCTGGTGACAAAGCTGTTCGAGTTATTCAAACAGACTGTCATTGAAATAATCAGTGAATTGAATAGTCTTAGGGCAACAGTTAGGAGCAGGAGTCGATTGCCGAAGATTGAAGTGCCGACTGCTTGTCTTTGGAATCTTGACGTTGATTATAGGACTGGTCGATTCTTTGGTAATTTACAGTGGCATCGGCAATCCGCTTGGGTTGGTAGTTGTCCGCTGCTTGTTAATGGTTGCCTAATTTAAAAACTGCTTCTAAAAGATGAAGCAGTTCGTTTGCAAGAATTCGACGGCCGCTGAACTGCAGTGCTTTGAGGTCAAGGCCTACCAACCAACGTTGCCGATCCCCGTCAACAAGCCGAACCGCAAAACTTTCGAGTATGCGGCCGTTGGTGATCAGGATTACGAATACCTTGAATACGAAAACTTCGGCGCTTTGGTGCCGCCGGGTAGTGTCAGGGCTGCTTGGTTGGCCGTTATTGCTGACATCAACAGCCGCAAGTAGGTCAAATTCACTATTCATGACGGTGATCTTGGTTCGCCCGGTGATGGTCTCGCAGTCGATGGTTACCAAAACGCTGTCTGCAATCCTTATGGCGGCACCACATTGGCCGACAAGATTGGCCTGTTGGATACGTTCAAGAAGCCATTGATTTACACGCCAGGTGACAATGACTGGTCTGATTGTGCTGATTTCTTGCCCGGTGGCACCAATTTGACTAATTTCAATCCGGAAGATCAGCTTGCATTACTGCGTCAATTGGCTTATGCCGATGAAAATTTCTCACAGGGTATCAAGAAGATGCGGGTGCTGCGCCAGCCCGGTTATCCCGAGAATGTCATGTTCATCTATGGCGCTATCTTGTTCGTGACTTTTCACGTGCCGTCCGTCGACAATTGCCCACAGCGAGAATTGATCAATGGCGTTTACACGGCGACTGGCTGCGGTGAAGCTGATGATCGCGATGCAGCGAATATCGAATGGCTCGAATTGGCCTTTCAGGAAGCCCATGCTCGTAAGTTGCGCGGTGTGGTGCCGACAACCCAAGCCTGGCTTTTCATCGACAATCTCGGCATTGAATCCACCGAAGCTCTTTGTGGCGGCTCTTCTTATGAGTTGAGTACCGACACTGGTTTTGGGCCAGTCTCAGCGACTTTGAGTTCACGATCAACAGTGCCGGCGCTGCCCTTTGTGTCCCAAGCTACTGAAGCTAACCCGCTCCAAGCCTGCTCGATGATTCTGAACACCATCAACAACATGGCCATCGTAGCCCGCGGTACTTGCGCTTTTGATGTTAAGTTGACCAACGTGTTGGCAACTGGGGCCACGTCAATGTTGATTATCAACACAACCGATGACCCTCTTGATCCTACCTTTACGATTCCGGTCCCCATTCCTGTTTTTGTCATTGGCAACACCGACGGGCTGGCGTTGCTGATCGAACTTGAATCTAATCCTAATTTGACTATTACTTTCGCTGAAGGGGCGCCTTTGTTGGGATCTGTTATCCAAGACCCCCGATTCACCGCTTACATTCGGGTCTTGAACGAGCTCGGTTACCGATTCCCGACTCTTGACAATTTCTTTGTCTACGGTGATTCACACCTGTTCAGGATTGGTAATTTCTTGGCTGCTCCGAACTTCAGAACGTTGAACACTTACGGTCCTGATAGCACTTCTGAGGGAGCTAATGGAGATGGTTCAATCACTAACAATTACAATTGGGCATCGTTGGTCATCGATGAGAATGCCGATCAACTTTACAAAATCAACGCTTACGACGCCACCATCAAGATAATCACGGCCGCTAGCCTGCAGCATCGGATTGGCGAGAGCGGCCGCGATCAAATTGCGCTCCGATTCCGCCAGGGTGGCAAGTATCGAGCTCGCAAGATTGAGCTTCAAGCACCGACAACCAAGCTGTTCACAATCACCAATGCCAACATGACACCCGATGAGATTGATTTTGATGATTTGGCTGCCGCGGTTGCGGCTGGTTTGGTCTACCGCTATCAATTTGTGGTCAAACCAGACAGCACTCAGTTGTTCACCATTCTCGATCAAGTTCGAAGTCCCAATGACTTGGATCTGTATGTCTTTCGAGACGGCGAATTGGTCAAATACGCTGAAAGCAACCAGACAGAAGTCATCAACATGGAGTACCCGGCCGCTGGAACTTACGAGATTTACGTCGTGCCGTACTGTTTGACCCAGAATGTGTTGATGGGCCGGCTGCGCGTCTGGACATTGCACCCCAACAAGCGGGCCGATGCCAAACTTGAAATCGATCCAAGCAGGCACGAGGTTGCTTATCGATGGGATCACGTTCGTGCTGACACCATGTACTTGGGGGCCATTGAACACCACCTGAACCGGGAACTGATCACGACGACCTTTTTGCGAATTCAAGGTTGCGCCGATGACGACAGCCGGTCTGGCTCGAGCGTGCTATCGAACGCGTCCAATAAGTGCAGTGCCAATATGCGACGTCGATTCAAGCTTAGTGCCAGAAAATCAATCTAAAACTTCTTGATTTAAAAACTATAAATCGATGATTCCGATTTATAAACGTGTGTTTTTCAACAATTCGGGAGTTAGTGGCAATGGCCATGTTTTAACCACAGTGACTGACTTCGAACATTTTCTGAAGCACGGTATTGGTCGATTACCGAAATGGTATTTAACAATCAGTGATCACCAACCATCGGTAGATTCTGAAGGCGAATTCTGCGATTTCAAAGGCAGTCTATTGGAATACATCTTAGAATTCTTAGCAAAGAACAGTCTTGATCTCAATGTAACCATTAATTTCAATTGCCTTGATTTTGCAGGTGCGCCCTTCACCTATGCTCTATTGTCTGTGATAACACGTCGTTATCCTAATTTCATTTATACCAATCACATCGACAAGTACCATCATGATCTGCAGTATGGATTTACTTGTGAAACCGACTTTATGGAGCAAGATTTATTGGCCGCCAGTGAAATTAGAACCATTCGTATTTTGAACGACGAACAATTACAAGTGTTAAACCGAGTGCCAAAATTGAGGCGGTTGGTGCTACCTGAAAAGCTAGAGAATTTCCACTATAAATACAATAGCCATGTTTGGGAACGCAATCACACGCTACTGGCCGTCGACTTTCATGCTGAAAGCACTTTCTCAGTCGCTGCCAAGCTAGGCGATGGTGTCGTTGCCGTGCTGAAGCGCAACCAACGACTGGCTCAATCAACTATTACTGGCATTATCCACTTCTTAGCCGCTAAGAAGTTCAATCGTAGCACTGAGCTGCTGTTTTCGATGGACCGCCACCTAATCAAGAAAATAGCCCAACTGATGCACGGTTTGCGCTATAATAAAGAACACCTCAATCAACTTTACTGGAAAATCGGGCCGCTCTAAAATGACTAATCCCAACAACAGAGTGCTTGGCTTCTTGGTGTTGTTCATTGTGCTAACGATCATTGCAATGGTGGCCATTATCTACGTTCGTGATCGTCAGAAACGGCTGTCTTAAAAACTGGTGTTGCCAGTTTTTTTAATTGAAGAGGTCATCGAGGCCGTTAGCTTCGACCTTGGGCTGCTCCGGCACCTGTTCAACGGCGGGCGCTTCGAAAGTAGGAGTTTCAGTAACCACAACGGGCACTTCGACGACCGGCACGGTCTCACCAGGCGCCGTAATGACAACAACGGGCGCTTCGGGAATCACGACTGGCGCAGCAACTACGGGGGCCGGAGCAGGCGTCGTAATAGTGGCCACGGGGATAGGGTCGAAACTGGGCAGCTTCATCGGACCACCAGGCACCAAATCAGGCGGCGGCGCCAGTGGGAAGTCGATGATACCGGGGCCAGTCGGCAAGTGCGACGGTGCGACAACAGAATTGACCAGCGCTCGTTGCAATGGATCAACCGGTTTGGGTGCTGTAATGGTCGCAACGGGCACCACGGCAGCGATCGGCGGTGCCAAACTAAACGCCGGCAAGTCATTTCTGGTGAATGACGGCTGTTGTTTCTCGGGAACCAAGTAAGTCCACTGCGGCCGCTGCTCCCAGCCGACTTGACGAAGCTGGTCTCGCACTTTCATCAAAGTGACACCATGGACATTCTGACCATAACTCTCGACGGGAATGTGGGCCGTCGCCAACTGCTCGGCCGTGTAGCCGATGCCAGCATAACGATCAGCACTGCCTTCGATCAAGAAGTCGTTGCCGGTCGCCATCAACAGGTCAAACAAGCTCTTGTTCTGGCAGAACTTGAACAAGACGCCTCGCTCATAGGCAATCGGGCTGGATGTCCAGTTCGCCATGTTCAAGCGAGGGCCCATGGCCTGCAGTAGTGCTGTGATCTCCATGTGCGCCCGATCAACAGCCGAGCCGTCAAACGAACCATCGGCCAGGATAGCTTCGCACTTGACTAGGCAGATCTTCTTGGCAGTTTCATCGTCATCACTGAACATGGCCATCTTCTCGGCACAGTAATGGAAGAGCGACACGTAACGACGGCCGCCGCTGGTGCCAATGAAACTGCTGGCAAAGTCCCAGCACAGCCAGCCGGTCTGGCCATCTTTAGCATTCGCAAAAATGCGATAGCCAGGGGTGACGGGTGCCACGGGAACAGCAATTCCAGCAACAGGAGCGTAAGGGGTGGTCATCATGATTAGGTTGAAATATTAAACGTCGGCGATTTGCCTTTTGAGTCATATCTGAGATCATTAAATTTTGATTTCAGTTGGGTTCAATATAGTTAAACGAAAGCTCGGTCCGGGAGTTAAGTTTTAACTAACAATATGTTAGTTAAAACAATTTTATCAGCATTTTAATCAAATGATTGTAGTCCGTCGACGCTGATGTTGGTGATCTTACTACCACCTAAGAACTTAGTTGAAAAAGCACTCAACGAGCTCGCCATGGCAACAAGTTTAACTAATCGACCTTTGACTTGTTCACGGCTTCGACAAATGCTTTGCTTTCGTTTGTACAATCGTTCAGCCGCGTCATGATCCTTCTCGATTTGATAGCTGTCGATATCCATGTTGACAATCCTGATCATCTCATTGATTTCATTTCTTAATTTCTGAGCGGCCTCTAAGTCCCTATTGTAGATGAGATCAGCGTTTTCAAAAGTCAACAATCGCATCTGCTGGTATTCTGTGGTGGCTTCGATAGCCTCTTCTGACAATCTGATTTCACTATCATTAGCATTAATGTCTTTCTTGACATCAACGCCAGCTAATCTAAGAAATTCGACCGATCGCTTCTTGAGGCCATTCAAACGATTCATGATGTCTCTGATTTCCCAGTCATCGAAGAAATGACGAGCACCAACGTCAACACTGCGGTAACCGTCCAACAAACAGTAACGCCTGCAGTCAATAATGTCGATGACCTTGTAGCTTTGCTGCTTATTCAACATCGCCGAGATCTCGCTTGGGAACTCGCGGATCGCAAAACCCAGTAATTCACGCAACGATCTAGTCTTCTCGGTGTCGCCGACTTCGACGCTGTAAATGTAACCGAGGTTCTCCTCTTTCTGCAACACGCCGTCAATGCGATCTTCCAAACCGAAGAAACCTGCCAGCGCCTTAATCGAGTTAAAAACTGGCGTGTTGTGTTTCTGAGTGATTCGCAGACTCCACATCAGAAATTTGTAGATATCGTAGAATGGCCTTGTTTCATTGTGATAGATACCCATCGATTCGAAGCCGACCGGGCCAAAGTGTTCACTACCATGGACCACTGTTTCGCTATCGTGTTGATCCGATTTGTGCTTGACATGCGCCAATTCAAAATTCTTGATAACGGCAATCGATGATGCACTCAGAATCCAAGCTTCATTATGATGAATATACCTGATCTTGATTGAATTATTCGACGTGATAATGATGTTATCAGGATTGAGGTTGTTGTGAGTGAAGCCAGCTTGAGTGACACCGAGTTCCAACGAAAATAAGATTTGGAGGAACCATTCCAGGTACATCGATACTGAACAAGTTTTCAATCGCTGCGTCAGTTTAACGCCATTGAGATTCTCAAGTAATAAATAGTCAACTTTTAATTGGGTATCACTAGGACAGATACCAGTGCCGCAGCAATCGATGCCCGGTGCAAATGTTTTGATACCACCGTAACAGAGTTGAAAGTTTGGCACCAACTTTCTCAGCCTATTAGTGACAAAGAAAGATACAAACATCTCATGCAATAAATCATCACTAGCAATTTTGTCAGCCGCTGACCGATACCAGGTATCGGTAATCTTGATCTCAAATGGTGTCTGGTTGGCTTTGGCAGCATCAAACGTCAAGTCAGAAATCTCAATCCTTGGATGTTGGCTGAAATGAAACCTGTTTAACAGAATCTTGACTTCATTGACAATTCGGTCCTCCATGTCCTCACTGGTGACAATAGTAACATCAAAAGCGCTAAACAGCGCAATAATAAATTCATTTGTCGAAAAGATAGTGCCGTCTTTGATATGCTTCAATTTATCAACGAGATAAGGATCAGCTGGCACATCCCGTTCGAGTACAGTGTAAGTCAATCGACTTCCTTGGATGTAAAAATCTTCTTTGGAATCACGGGTGCTGCTAATCGTTTCAGTTAATCGGTCCATTTTATCCTAAGGAAATGAATCCTTGAGACAAAACTAAGATGAGCTTTGGATCAACTATCTGGAACATCACCGAGTATCTCGCTTACATTTCAATGATCGGCACCTTTGTGCTCAATGCAATTTCAATAGTTCGAAATGGCACTACGGAAGGTGGCCAGTCATTCACTGGCATCATCGACAACTTGACGGCCGCGGCCAATAATTTCGCGCAAAGACTTGATCCAGGTCCTGTTAAGATGAGGCGTAATCGACAA
>Ga0247803_1001084_pt1 | contig 14361 bp, 7 predicted proteins | sample UWRJL014104B1_FD_180928 | JGI IMG/M metagenome (GOLD analysis project Ga0247803, IMG submission 180928) | Plant litter microbial communities from Arlington Agricultural Research Station in Wisconsin, United States - UWRJ-L014-104B-1 | ecosystem: Environmental > Terrestrial > Plant litter >...
GGTAGTTGATCCAGCCGTATAGCAATTATTTAAATGATCAAGCTGATGAAGGTTATTTGATACTTAGCTATATTTTTCTCTAATCGTGAGCTGGTTCGTACTAAAATTATATTGAATAACTAGCTGTTATATAGTAAGTAACTCAGTAGGCGATTGTCCAAATTGCTTCTTAAAAGCAAAGGAGAAATGTGACAAATCTTCAAAACCAAGATCCAGGTAAATATCCTTGGGTCTTTGATTTTGGCTATGAATAAGGAAATACGCCTCTTCCAATCGCTTTCTAGTTAACCATCGCCCAGGTGTTTCATTATATGTGCTATAAAAATCCCTTTTAAATGCAGAAAGGCTTCTTCCTGTTAAAAAAGCGAAACGATCGAGGCTAATGTTAAACCTAAAGTTGCGGCACATAAACTCTTCTATGTTTATTTTCTCGGGCGCACCAAAATTGAAGAATATTGACGCAAGAGCGGGATGGTTTTGTAAAAGTATCAGTAACAATTCTTCGCGTTTTACATCTGCAAAAGCTTGCTCTATCTCTGCTTCCCCCTTATAGTAGGGGGCCAAAGATTGGATGAAACTATCCAGCAAACGATCACTTTTTATCGTTACAATGGGGTCATCATGAGCTGCAATGTCAAAATCGACAGGATGCGTTATAAAAAAGTTCTTCAAAAAGGGTTCATCCAAAACAATAACGATTTTTTTGAAATCCCCATTTAACTGCTCTTTGTTATAACGCAGTAAATGATTTTTACGCGCAATACAGCAATCACCAGGGATAACTTCATAATGCTTTTCACCGTTATACACCTGCATTGTACCTTGTAAAATAAACAAGAAAAAATGCTCCGGAACAATTTGTTCCGGAGATATACCTGGGCCTAAATGGCAAGATTGAATGCGTTGTATGTTCGAAGAAGTAGTTTGTATGTTCGATGAAGTAGATTGCATGTTCAGGTAAGTAATTAGCCTATCAATTGGAAAAATCCTGATGCAAAAATACTCATTCTGTTAAACTATCTGCGCTAGCCAAAATTGCTTGTTCTTTACTTCTGGGTTTCCAGCCAAGCATGTCCTGTGCCTTTTGATTAGACATTGCGATAGAAAGCGATGGGTCCAGTGGTTGCAGATCAGCAATGTTATCTGCTAGTCCGGGTCTTTCTTTTCTGATGAGTTCTGCGATATCGTATAAACTCATTGTACCAGCTGATGTAGCCAGAAAACGTTCGCCATTCGCCTCGGGATGCACCATGGCCGTAAGATGAATATCGGCTACATCCCGTACATCTACAATCCCAAAAGTAAAAGCGGGGGTTTCTTTTAACTGTCCGTCGATTATCGCTTTAACCAGTCCAATAGAAGTGGAGTAGTCCTTGCCCAATGCGGGGCCGAATACACCAACCGGGTTAATTACAGTTAATTCTAAAGCGCCACCCTCAGTGCTGATAAAATCCCAGGCTGCTTTTTCTGCAATGGTTTTAGATTTTACATAAACATTGACGGCCAGTGCCGGATCTGTCCAGTCCAGTTCTGTAAAAACATGATCTTTACTGTCTTTACTATAACCTATAGCCGCAAAAGAGGAGGTAAGTACCACACGCTTTACACCAGCATCCCGGGCAGCTTTTAAAACTCTCAATGCGCCATCCCGGGCAGGAATAATTAATTCATTTTCATCTTCCGGGTCGCTTGCCGGGAAGGGGGAGGCGACATGAAGCACATAAGTACAGTCATTTACAGCCACATCCCAATTATGGTCTTTTGTTAAATCTGCTGCTATAAAAGAAAGTTTATCTAAATTAGTAATGCCAGCTTGCCCGAGCAGGGTATTTACTTCGTCTTTTCTGCTCAATGAGCGGACGGTAGTTTTAACTGTGTATCCATTAGTTAATAATTGCATGATACAATAGAGGCCGATAAATCCTGTACCACCTGTTACTAATACTGTTTGTTGTTTTGCTAAGCTTTCCATGTTTTAATTTCTCAAGACAAATATCCCGCAAAATTACTTTGCCCATTTTGTTTAAACGTCCAGGTTTTGTTTGTTTAAAAGTTTGCGGGATTGAATTGATTGGAAAAAGAAAAGGGGAAAATAATGTTAACATTCCTGGCACTTTTGAGCATGCAACTTCAAACCTCTTCTTGGAATTAGTCTAGATAATATTAGATTTGTGCTCAATATGTCACTTAAATCAAATTTTCTAATAAATCAAGGCGGTATCAACGCTAAAGAATTTGAAAATATTTTTAAAGAATATTGGAAAGATGTTTTTAAGATTTGTCATTACTATACTCGTGATCAACAAATAGCTGCTGATCTAACCCAAAATGTTTTCGTTATAGTCTGGCAAAAAAGAGGTTTCTTAAAAGATGAAGGTATGATGAAGCACTATCTTTTGAGGGCGGCAAAATTGGAGGCATTGAACTTTAACAGGCAGCAAAAAACAAGAGGTGATAAGCTAATAGAGTTCCATGCTTTAAACGCTCCCGTTTCTGGCCTGAACACTACCGAAGACGATGTGTTACAGCGGGAGGCCAATCAGCTGCTCCAGCAAAATATTTCTAAGTTACCTCTAAAATCACAAGCCATATTTAAAATGAGCATCTACGAGGGTTTGGATAATGATACGATTGCCGATCAATTACAGATTGGCCGTAAAAATGTAGAATATCATCTCTATAAAGCAATCCGCTTTATCAAATCAAAAATCTTATAAGTTTTTTCCATTCCTCTTTAGGAAAAATTACTTCCCAAACAGTATACTAATAATTGGACTGAATAGATCTGGTTATATTGAATATGAAAATAGATGAAAAGTTGCTCGATGCCTATTACCAGGGGAAGTGCAGCGAACAGGAGCGAAAAGTGGTTGAAGAATGGTTTAAGGAAGAAGATTACGATAACTATCAACCGGATATCGAAGGTCACCTGCAGGCTGAACTTTGGAATAAAATAAACAGCAGGGTACAAACTAAATCCGATCGATTATTCTATTGGTCTGCTGCCGCTGCATGTATTGCATTGATCTGTATAGGTTTCTACAATTTGCAATTTCATCATAAAGGACAAAAAGATTTACAATTTGCAAAGGTAGAAACGGCTAAAGGGCAGCGTGCCAAGGTTGTTTTACCGGATGGTACAATAGTTCATTTGAATGCCGGCTCGTCCTTGCGTTATCCATCTCAATTTGGCAATACACGTCGCGTTGAACTTACTGGTGAAGCCTTTTTTGATGTGGTTAAAATGCCGTCAAAACCATTTATTATCAGGGGCAAAACAACAGAAACACGTGTCCTTGGTACTTCTTTTAATTTGGTGGAGCGTATAAATACACGAAATCTTACAGTGTTGACTGGGAGAGTGAGTTATCAGGAGGTAAATACACAGAAAATGATGACCGTTACGCCAAATGAGCAGGTGGCAATTCATAACGATGGCAGTTTTGAAAAAAGAATGGTCTACGCCAAAAAGTATATTGCTTGGAAAGATGGGAAGATCCTCTTTGATAACAATACAATGGTAGAAGTTGCCGCGGCCCTCGAAGATTGGTATGGGGTTAAAATCACTATCACAGACAAACGTTTGGCTAATGAGTCTTTTACCGGGCAATTTGAAAAACGGCAACTAGGGGAGATATTACAAACAATTGGATTTGCACTTAAATTCAAGTACACGCACAAAGAGGGCAACATCGTAATTACTCCCGAATAAATACTGACTAACAAATACAATAAGACTCGGTATTCCTTGGCGGGATAAATACCGAGTCGTTAAATAACCTCAATCAATTAAAATTAAATAACTTTTACAAAAGTATGAATCAATTTTTGAATTTCGCACGTCTACGAAATAAGAAACCTCTTTTAATCCTTGTTACCCTTCTCGGCCTTTTTCATTTAAGGGCTACTGCACAGGAAAATATTTTAAAGCGCCGCATAACCGTCACCCTAAAACAAATTACACTAAGTGACGCCTTGCTGCAGATCGGTGAGGCTGCAGCTGTTCAGTTTTCCTATAGTAACCATCAGATTGACAGCCGTAAAATTGTAAATATTTCCGTTCAGCAGAAAACGATAGAGGAGACATTGGATTTAATTTTTGGAGATCAGCTGGATAAAGTACAGGTGAAAGGGAATCAAATTACCTTGCGCACAAAAGCCAGGCAACAAGATATACAAATAACGGTTTTGCAGGATACAGCAGAACCGCTGCCTTATGCTACCATTTCGTTGAATGGAAAAGCGGTGGTCCAGTCTGATAATAATGGTATAGCTCGTTTTAAAATACCGGCTGGCAGACATCACTTATCCGTTACTTCCCTTGGTTATGAACAGCAAACAAAAGAAATACATGTACAGGAAGGCAAAAATGCAGATCTGACAGTTAAGTTGCTTACTGATCAATCTAGTTTGCAAACGATAGAAGTTGTAGGGCGTAAGGAGAGCAGCTACCGGAATTCAAATACATTTAGTGGTACTAAAACTGATATGTCGTGGAAGGAAGTGCCACAGGCAATCAGTTATGTAACTAAAGAAACAATCGATGATCAGTTAGTTTTTAAAGTGAACGAAGCGATCAGGAATGTAAGTGGCGTCAGCCAGTCAACCAGTAACAACAGAAGTTACGTAATACGTGGTTTTGAAGCTACCAGCAAACTGATTAACGGACAACGGGTAGTAACCGAAATACGTTCACAGACGATGTTGACCAATATTGAAAGGATAGAAGTTTTAAAGGGGCCAACATCCGCCCTGTATGCAAATTCTGACCCGGGAGGAACAATTAACCTGGTAACAAAAAAACCTTTAACAGAATCGCGTAAATCAGTACAGTTTGCGACTGGGAGTTTCAATACGAACAGACTTTCTTCGGATTTCACCGGACCGATGAATAGTGATAAAACCTTATTGTACAGGCTCAACCTGGCTTATCAGGATGGAGATTCCTTTCGTGCTTTACAGGGAGGAAAATATACTGTGATAGCGCCGTCTTTTTCATTTTTACCGAGTGAAAAAACACGGGTGAATATTGAGTTTCTCTACCAGATGAACGATACCAAGTTTGACCGCGGTCAGCCTATATTTGGTGCCAACACCCAGGAAGATCTGTATACTACGCCCATCTCTTTTGCAATAGGAAAAAGAAATGACTTTGCCAAAGAGCTGTTTATGAATGCAAACATCTCGATACAGCATAAGTTCAGCGAGAAGGTTACTTTCAATACCGCGTTCACAAGATCAATGTACGACGAGGATTTATTGGAACACCGTACCGCAAATGGCTATGGAGTTGATGCAGATGGCAATGAGCTGCCCGATATGGTAGCTATGCAAGCCTATCGCCGCCAGGCGAAAAACAATGTAGACAATTTAAGTACCTATTTTAATATCAAATTAACCTCTGGCCCATTACAGCATACAATGCTGGTAGGCTATGATTATATACAAGAAGTTTTTCCACTTTATAATGCTACTGACAGGGCAAGGGGATACTTAAGCGCCGATAAAAGCCGGGTGTACAACAGTTACGATCCAGCAAACAGAGATCGGTACCTCATCGTAAATAATATGCCGGTGCCCAATGTGCCGCATTTTGACTTAAAAAATCCGGATTATGGTTTGGCGTCAATGACCAATTATATTGTGGAAGCTGTAGCGCCTGATCCAAGAAAATACTACCTTAATGGTTTCTATGTACAAGACCAGATCAAATGGGGAAAGTTCCAGACACTGTTAGCTATCCGGAGAGAGTATTACACCGATATCCTCAACTATGGACAGAACGCTACGGAAAACGTAACCCAGAGTGCTTTTATACCAAGATTAGGACTTACGTATACACCTAACGAGATCATCAGTATATACGGTAATTTCGCAAAAGGCTATCAGCCGCAAAGCGCAGCAACTATAGGGGACCAGGAATTATATGGTGGCCCATTTGACCCGCTCACAAGCAGGATATTTGAACTGGGAGCCAAGTTTGATCTGTTTTATAAAAAACTATCAGTAAGTACTGCTGTATATGACATTACTCAGAATAATATCCTGGTGAACGCTTTTGATCTGGTTAATCCAGATAGGCTTAGACAAATAGGCAAGCAGCGTGCACGGGGTTTTGAAATGGATGTCTATGGAAATATATTACCTAACCTTACCCTTACCGCGGCCTTTTCTTATAATGTAGCCAAGATTTTAGAAAGTGAAGTACCTGCAGAGGTCGGCGCCACCATGCCAAATGCCCCTAGAAGTCAGGGCAATATCTGGGCGAAATACAGTATCGACCGCGGAACCTTAAATGGAGTGGGACTAGCATTGGGTGCCAATTATGCGACGAAAAGAAACATGACCAATATGAGTGACATTAAATTGCCTGCTTACGTAGTGGCCAATGCTGCCGTGTATTATCAAGTAGATAAATTTAAGTTCACTTGTACCTTCAATAATATATTAGATGAAAAATACTGGGTGGCAGGAGAGAATTTTACCAGATTGTTTCCTGGAACGCCAAGCAACTATCTGGTTAGCTTAGGGTATTTGTTTTAGTCGCCAGTTAAAGCCCTGTCCAAAATTGAATTTTTGATCATAATTGAGGTCTTGCGCACAATTGTAGTCCTGATCACTGTTATAACGCTAAAAAAGTGATAACAAGTGGGGATCTGTATTAATAATGTTAATAAAACGTTTTAGTACTTTAAAATTACTACAATTGTGCTATAAAATCAATTCATAATGAACCGACACCGAATACAACTTTTGCTCACTGTAATCTCTTCAATACTATTTACCAGCACATTCGCCCAACCGCATTTAAGTCCTAAAGACGGTAAAGGGTACCGCGAAACACCCGCCAGAATAAATGATCTTGTGGATACGCGGCTCGATGTAAAATTTGATTACCAGAAATCTTACCTGTACGGGAAGGAATGGGTAACTATTAAGCCGCATTTTTATGCAACAGATTCGCTTAAGTTAGATGCAAAAGGAATGGATATTCAGCAAATAGCGATGGTAAAGGCGGGTAAGCTGGTTCCGCTGAAGTACGTTTATGAAGATAGCCTTAAACTGAATATTAAGCTAGATAAAATGTATAAAGGTGGTGAGCAATATGTGGTGTTTATCGCTTATACTTCAAAGCCAGATCTGCTGCATGATAAACCCGGCCAGAAGTTGGATGGCAAGGGTTTATATTTTGTAAACCCAAAAGGTACCGAAGCGGGTAAACCTACCCAAATCTGGACACAGGGTGAAGCCGTAGCATCATCGTGCTGGTTTCCTACGATTGATGAACCGGGACAAAAAACTACGCAGCAGCTAAGCATGACTGTGCCTGCAAAGTATACAACGCTTTCTAATGGATTACTGATTACCAAGAAAACAAATGCCGATGGTACACGCACAGATACCTGGAAACAAAAGTTGGCACATTCGCCGTACCTGTTTATGATGGCAATAGGGGATTTTAAGATTTATAAGGATAAATGGCGCAATAAGGAAGTCAATTATTATATGGAGCCTAAATATTTCCCTTATGCAAAAGCGGTATTCGGACAAACACCAGAGATGATGGAGTTTTTTTCTAAAGCACTGGGGGTAGACTTTCCATGGGAAAAATATTCGCAGGTAGTGGTAAGGGATTATCCGCTTGGTGCGATGGAAAACTCATCAGCTACGCTTCTAGGCGAATACGTACAGAAAAGTCCGTGGCAACTGGTAGATGATCCAAATGGTACAGGTGGTACAACGATTGCACATGAGCTTTTCCACCAGTGGTTTGGCGATTTGGTTACTTGCGAGAGCTGGAGTAACGAAACGCTGAATGAGTCGTTTGCGGTATTTGGGGAGAAATATTGGAATGAGAAGAAATACGGTAAAGATGATGGCGACGATAAACGCTATGATGAGTTACAGGCTTATTTAAATAATAAGACGGCGCCAAACCAGAACCTGGTTCCTTTTTATTATTCTGATAGCGAAGGGATTAACGGTTCTAATATTTATGATAAAGGAGGCCTGGTATTACATATGATGCGTAATTACCTGGGAGATGAGGCTTTTTTCAAAGGCTTAGGTCTTTACCTTAAAAGTCGTTCATTTAAAAGCGCCGAAGTACAGGACTTGCGACTGGCGATGGAAGATGTATCAGGCAAGGATATGAACTGGTTCTTTAACCAATGGTATTATGGCGCAGGCCACCCGATATTGGATATCACCTATAAATGGGATGAGGCAACGCACACACAACAAGTATTTATCGCCCAAAACCAGCAAGGACAGATCTTTCAGTTACCGATAGCTGTTGATTTATATGTTGGCGGTAAAACTGTGCGTCAGCAGGTATGGTTAAGCCAGGCAAAAGATACGCTGACTTTTAAATTAGCTGCTAAGCCAGATCTTGTGAATGTAGATGCAGAGAAGGTCCTGGTTGCCCAAAAAACGGATCATAAAAACATGACCGAACTGGTTTATCAATATTTGCATGCCCCGCTTTATATGGATCGGTTGGAGGCTTTCCAGGCGACTGTAGATCAGCCTAAAACAGCAGAAGGTAAACAGCTATTGCTTGCTGCCTTAAATGATAAATATCACGGACTGCGCCTTAAAGCTATCAGGGCAATTAAAACAGAGGATAAAGAGTTACTTTCAGCAACTTTACCTACCCTGGCCGGGCTTGCTAAAAGCGACGCGAACTACCCGGTACGCGCCGCGGCAATAACAGTGTTGGGCAAAACAAAATCGCTGGATTACCAGGGTCTTTATCAATCAGCTTTAACGAGTCCTTCGTTCACGGTACGTGCTGCTGCATTGACGGCTCTAAATGCAATAGCACCTGAGCAGGCTTTTAAAACAGCTAAAGAATTACAGCTAAAGGCGGAAGGCCCGGTATCGTTAGCTATTGCCGGTGTTTATGCCACCAGTGGGGCAGATGCAGAATGGCCTTATGTGATAGCGGCATTTAAAAAAGGCCCGGCACAGGAAAAAGTAAATAGTGCAATGGGCCCGCTGCCAAAATTAATCGGCAGGATGTCTAACCGTACGTATATTGCAGAAGGCATTAATAGCATCCGTGACCTGGGTATCACTTATAAAAAATATGGTATTGCTGAGAAATTGATTACTTCCCTTAATGAAATTGAAAGTCAGCGTAAGAAACTGGACGATAAGCAATCAGCAGATTTGGCGGCAGATGCAGTTAAACAAATCAAGGATGCTAAAGAATAAGTAATATATAATGAAAACTGGCTTGGCTGGCCAGGCCGGTTATCATTATATTTATTGAAAAATCATTTTAATTCCCCTGTGCAGCTGTAACTGCTGTATCCCATTCTTCCCAAGTTGCTGGCCGGTCGGCATAAGCAGCGCAGCCCCACACTATACAGATTAATCCGCAATGGCGGATATATGTCGCCAAGCCATATATTATAAATGCCGGCGTTCAATTTATTTCCGAAATTGCCCTTAGTATCGATAAAGCTCCGTAGTCGTTGAAAATTAGCGTTTTGCGTTGAATGTTTTTCAGGAATTTTTATATATTAGAAAAATATTAATTTCAAAATTAGCTAGCATCCCATTTCTTCGTGAACCCTCTAAATTATTCTCAAACGCCTCATGAAAATTGCCGATCACTTCTCTGCGCTGCTTTACGCTTTCCGTACAAAACCAGATTTTAACATTAAAAGCTTACTTCGTTCTGCAGATTGCCATTGGCAAATCGCTTCCACCTGTCCGGATAAGTCTTATCTATTTGAGCATGTCTATAGGTTCATGGCTACTAACTGTGCAGCAAGTATAGATGACCTTAATCTTGATGAATGCATCATTCTTGAACTCAAAACCGCTCACACTAACCTTTATCTAAATGACAAACTGTTCAGATATCCCCATTCGTTAGCGCTCGCAGATCAAAAGCGGGCAGGGTTTTCGTTTGAGTATGACAGATCGGTACTCTCCCCAAAGATCATTTATGTGCCGCTTTCCCAAATTGGCCTTTTAAGTGTAGGATTGCGCTTTGATAGGGAAATTGACGCTAATGACCTTTTATCCGCAATACATAATATAAGGGTAATTAAAGATGGTACGCGGCCCTATATTCAAACTAAAATCAATACGCACCCTGCAGCACAGGAATCGAACGACAAAATTAGAGAGGCTTTAAACGCCATTTCCCCTGCAGATAAAAACAGCACACTACCGGGGTATTTTCAATGGAAGATGCCCGATTATTTTTCCTATCTGCTAGGCAGCTTAAAAGATAAAGTAGACTATTTAAGTCCGCCCCGTCTGCAAGTGCTCAGCTATATCCACCCAAAAGAAAAAAGCACCGACCAAAACCAGACCAAGTCGTTGCTTTTCAGGCTTGCCCGGGTTTATTCTGAAAATTATCATCCCTCTGAACAAGCTTTAAAAGAATTAGATTGTTTCGAGCAGCCTTTTGAGGAAATCCATTATGCGGTTTTTAAAGAAGGGGCAGCAATACTGGCAAATGAGGACAGTGGCGGCAGCAACAAATTTATTAACGAGTATGGCAACAGGGTGGTAGAAAAGAGTTTGATATGGACCTGGTTTTTAGCGAACATCCAGCATTACTCGTTAATTAATACGGTCGACCGGGTATCCCTGAGGTATTCCACCGATCATAGTAAAGTGACCAATCTGCCAGAACTGGTGCAATCGATGTACAGCATACAAATCAAATGTATCTTCTCCCAGATCAGTCACCATAGCCACCACAATAAATTTTACAGGATGTGCTGTAACGCACTGGCTGTTCCAGCATTATTTGAAGAGATGAAGGAAGAAATATCCGACCTCAACAACTACATTGATACACTGGAAAGAAAAACTGCCCTTGAGCTGCAAGAAGTAGAAGATAAGGAGAAACAAATCCGTGATCTCCGTATGAACATCACCTTAGGAGCAATTGGTGCGGGGATTAGTGCGGCACAAATAGCAGCCGCTATTACGCCAAATCTCTTCATTGAAACCCTATCTGGCTTAGCCGCCCAAATGGGGATCTCTCTCACCTTAATAACCGGCACATACTCGCCATTCATCCAGCAGGTCATACATTTTGGGATAGTACTGATCACCAATTTATCTCTTGGATTGATCATTGCATTTTTGGTACGGTGGATTTTGATAAAAACTATAGGCAAGAAAAAAATGGAATCCTTAAATCCGGTAAATGATGTTCAATAATTTTTGCGGGAACTACACAACAATAGAAAAAGAGAGGTATCAGCCACTGCTGGAAGATGCTTTTGAACTCATGCCATCGTCGCTTATCTACCCGGTCTTTAGGTATGATAAATTTATAGCAGCAAAGGAGTATGGTAAAGCGTTTAGGAGCCTGATGGACTTCTTTGAGCTTTCTATGCAGTTTTCGGCGGGTGTGATGCTGCGCTACCTGGAAAAGGAAAAGGTGGATTTTGATGACGATTTAAAGGGAACTGTAGAATTGATGATCGGCAAGCCGCTCTCGGTGGGCGACTGGGTACAGATTTTCCGGGTGGTTGCTCAAAAGTCGTATGCTTTTAAGCCGGACCATCCCTTAATAAATTCATTGCAGAAGCATATATATCATGCTAAAGATGGGAATATCCTGAATGGCTGGGGAAGCAAAAAAGGAGAGGAGCATGCTGGCATAGATAACTTTCGAAACAAGTTTATCCATGATACTTTTCTGGATGATGATCAGTATTTTACGGCACTGTGTATCCTGGAGCAAAGGATGATGAAATTTCTATTGGCATTAGAACCTTTAATGGACATTCATTTTTTCTTTGTGGACCAGGTAATGGATGTATCCGGGGAAGAAAATCTCTACATGTTGCTTCCCGATAAGGGCATAGACCCGCAAAGAAAATTGGCGGTGAGCACTAGAGTGGATTTGGATGTGTCTAATTATTATCAGTCAGATCGTCCGCTCAGCAGAAGGGAAATACTGGTAGAAGAACAATTGATACGCCTTTCTCCTTTTATAATTTATCATTTTAATGATGAGCTCTTAGCAGAAAAGAGATATTCTTATATCTTCCAAACTATCATTGGAGGGAATTTGGGAAAAGCAAATTTTGTATCCTCTCATGAAAAGGCGCGTAAAAAAGAAACGGAGCTTTTTAAGGAACATTTTGCTGATTTTCTTCATAAAATACTGGGCGCTGCTTTTACGCATAGTGGATACAAGTTCAGCCTTAAAAAAGACACTTCACTCTCTGTTTTAGCAGAGAAAGCTAAATCTTACACCAATAGATTTATCAATCAGCAAATTGCATCAGAAAAGTATGATACTGAACTCTTTGTGGAAAGGGAACTGCTGTCGCGGGAATATAGTGCCTTCCTGGCATCGCCCGTTCCGGCAATGGTAATTTTAGGGAACACCGGATCAGGAAAAACAAATCAAATCTGCAGCTGGATTGGGAAAATAGCTGGAAACGATCTTGTGCTTGCGTTTTATGGGAAAGATTTTTCCAGTCAAAGTATCCAGGAAAGCCTGCAGCAAATATTTGGCGATTCTAAGAAAAATGCCGCAGAGATCCTTTCCTCCATAAATGATAAATTAATAAAGGAAAATCGTAAACTCCATGTATTTTTCGATGCTATAAATGAATGTACTATTTATAATCGGCAGGCAGGCGGGAGAGGGCCAATGGATTTGTTCTGGGAAATTGACCTGCTGTTTGTCGCACCGGCGTACAGTAATTTAAAGGTTGTAGTTTCTTGCAGGACATTTACCTGGGAAGAGATGGTTAGTAAATCGCGAAAAATTTCTGCCTCACATTATTATGCCTCTGCTGGTAAGCCAGACGGAAATATATTGAAAGGTTTTTCACCAGCAGAATTTAGCCTGGCCTATCCCAAATATGCTAAGCGTTTTGAACTGTCTACCTCGCTGGAGCAACTGATGGGAGATACCTATTATTTCATCCGCTTTCGCTTATTTGATCCTTTGATTCTAAAAACCAGTGCAGGCATTTATAAAGGGAAAAGCTTATCTGCAGAGCTGAAGAACTTTAATTCGACCAGCCTCTTTGCACGACAGTTTGACTCCCTGGAACAGGAACAGCGTTATCTTTTAGGCATTTTTACTGAAAAACTATGGAGTTATTCAACTGATGCACTTTCTCTTAGTGAAATATACAGGGCCAGGGATGATCAGCAACACCTCTTGCATGCACTTTCGTTGCTGCTATTTAGCGGCGAAGATATGCAATTTTCACCGGCACTTTTCCTGCTGCTCGATCAAGGTATACTGCGTATAGAACATGGCCCGCTACTACAAGAGCTAAGGTTTGTTTATGAGCGGTTTCATGAGTATTTGTTTGCAAGAACCTTTCTGGAAATCAGGCGTGGTGCGTCAATCAATAAGCAACCAGTGGAAGCCGGGCAGTATGAAAAAGTACTGAAGGAAGCAGGAAGTTACGCCGTGATTATGGGGGCCATGCGTAATGCACTGATTATGGATTATCATTATTGCAGGGAAGATGCTTCCGTAATTATCGCATTGGCTAAAAGTAATTTGTATGAAAGCGAGCCACTTATAGCGGATACGCTGAATGTTTTACTCGAAGAAAGTTATGGAGAGTGTTATACGCTGGTGATGCAAATGCTGCATCAGGACAGGGCATTATCAATAGGCTGGGCTACAGAGAAAGAGCGGATTGACAGAGAGCTTAAAAAACTAAAAAAAATACGTTCGGTAAAACCTGAAATCAAAGAAAGTTTGGCCAAAGAAAAGGCTATTGTAGATCGCGCAATGTATCCTGTACTTAAACTTCGAAAAGCTGCGGTTTCGGCGATTTATAGAATATATCGTTCGCCCTTATACAGGGTATATACCGAAATGCCGGTTAATGATCCGAATTTGCTGTTGTGGGAAATCATGTCAGATCCTATTCCGGAGGTGAGGGACAATGCGAGTATTTATATTTATTATATTGCCCGGTTTAACCAGGAGATTGGTAATGAAATCCTTGATCATTTATCAGGCAAAATCCTTGATTTCCCTATGCGCTCCGTATTCTGGGGAGACAATCTAAAAAAACTAAGGTATTTTTATATAGAACCTGCCTGTCGCGTAGCCACGTTTATGGTGATAGATGGATTGGTAGAACGCAGGGATTATGCCCAGGCAGAGCGTATTATCGGAGTCTGGAAAGAAATTGTACGCAAATACACTTTTAATTATGTTGGCGTAAGATTGGTAATGCCATTTTTTAAGTTTCTGATGTTCAGGCAGGCAGAGGTGCAGAACGAATATGTAAATAATGGAATGGAATACCAGCATTTTTGGGACAAGGTACCACTGGATCTGCCTGGCGGCTGGTCAAGAAATGAATACGCTGCGCTGGTGCCGTACCTGAA
>Ga0247803_1001086_pt1 | contig 14337 bp, 14 predicted proteins | sample UWRJL014104B1_FD_180928 | JGI IMG/M metagenome (GOLD analysis project Ga0247803, IMG submission 180928) | Plant litter microbial communities from Arlington Agricultural Research Station in Wisconsin, United States - UWRJ-L014-104B-1 | ecosystem: Environmental > Terrestrial > Plant litter >...
ACCCTCGCGACCGAACACCCCGCCGAGCTGCTCAGCCTCATCGACGGCTTCCTGCGCTACCCCGCCCGCTTCCCCGTCGGCGACGCAAAAGCCACCGCGAACGCAACCGCCACCGCAAGAGCCGCCGCCGCCGACGCCCGAGAGCCGGTCCCGCGATGACCCTCGAGGTCGACACCGTGATCGTCGGCGCGGGATTCGCCGGCATCGGCATTGGCATGCGCCTCGCGCGCCGCGGCGACGACTCGTTCGTGGTGCTCGAGCGGGCGGCCGACGTCGGCGGCACCTGGCGCGACAACACCTACCCGGGCGTCGCCTGCGACATCCCCTCCCACCTCTACTCCTTCGCCTTCGCCCCGAAGCACGACTGGTCGCGCTTCTTCGCGCCCGGCGCCGAGATCCTCGACTACCTGCGCCACTGCGCGCTCGAGATCGCCGAGCACCTGCGTCTCGGCACCGAGGTGCTCGACGCACGATGGACCGGCGAGCGCTGGCACGTCTCCACCACCGGCGGCGACTTCAGCTGCCTGACGCTGGTAATGGCTGTCGGCCGCCTGTCAGAACCGCGGATGCCCCCGACCCCCGGCATCGACACCTTCACGGGCGAGGTGTTCCACTCCTCCGACTGGCGTGACCGCGATCTCGCCGGCAAGCGGGTCGGCGTCGTCGGCACCGGCGCCTCGGCCGTGCAGCTGGTGCCCCGGCTCGCCTCCGAGGCACGGGGCGTCGTCGTGTTCCAGCGCACCGCACCGTTCGTGCTGCCGCGCCCCGACTTCGAGTACTCGGCCGCCGACATCCGCGGTTTCGCCGACGACCCGGGATCACGCGAGTCGCTGCGCACCGACCTCTTCTGGGGCATGGAGACGGGCTTCGCCGCCCGCGTCGGCGTTCCCGGCCACCTCGACGCACTGCGGCGCAGCGCGCGCGACCACCTCGAGGCGCAGGTGGCCGACCCCGGCCTGCGCGCCGCCCTGACACCGCACTACGAGATCGGCTGCAAACGGGTGCTGCTCTCTGACGACTACTACCCGGCACTCGCGAGCTCCGCGGTGACCCTCGAGCCCTCGGCGCTGGCGTCGGTCGACGGCGCGCGCGTCACGGCGCAGAGCGGCGCGACGCATGACCTCGACGTGCTGGTCTTCGCCACGGGCTTCCTCACCACCCATCCGCCGTTCGCCGCGCGGGTGTTCGGCCGCGACGGCGCGAACCTCGCCGACACCTGGCGCGACGGCATGGTCGCCTACGCGTCGACCACGGTGCACGGCTTCCCGAACCTGTTCGTGATCGACGGGCCCAACGCGAGCCTCGGCCACAACTCGGCGATCGTGATGATCGAGGCGCAGATCGGGTACGTGCTCGGCGCGATCGACGACGACGCCCGGGTGCTCGAGGTGTCGCTCGCGGCCCAGCAGCGGTACACGGCAGACCTCGACGCCCGCGCCGCAGACACCGTCTGGCTGGGCGGCGGGTGCGAGAGCTGGTACGTGGATGCCACGACCCGGCGTCTCACGCTGCTCTGGCCCGATCTGGCCTACGCCTTCCGCGACCGGCTCGCCGAGTTCGACCGCGACGCGTACCTCTAGCGGGCGACGACCCGCAGCGTGACGAGCCGGTAGCCGACGCCCACGGCCAGCACCACGACACCGATCCCGATCGCGAGCGGCGGGAGCGTGGCCACGAGCGCGAGGCACCCGAGCGCCCCGGCGACCTGCAGAGCGCGCGGGTAGCGGCGCTCGTCCGCCGACTGGGTGAACGCCGCGACGTTGGCGACGACGTAGTAGAGCAGAACGCCGAACGACGAGAACCCGATCGCGCCGCGCAGGTCGACGGTGAGCACGAGCGCCGTCACGACGACCGCCACCGCCACCTCCGCGCGGTGAGGCGTGTGGAACCGCGGGTGCACCGCCGACAGCCAGTGCGGCAGGTCGTGACGGCGGGCCATCGCGAGACTCGTTCGCCCGATGCCGGCGATGAGACCGAGCAGCGCGCCGAGCGCGGCGACCGCGGCCCCCACGCGCACGACCGGCTCGGCCCAGGCCCACGCACCGGAGGCGGCGTCGGCGAGCGGCGTGGCCGTGGCAGCCACCCCCTCCGGGCCGAGGGCGCCGAGCACGACCACCGCGACGACTGCGTAGATCACGACGGTGATCGACAGCGCGATGGTGATCGCGAGCGGGATCGTGCGCGCCGGATCCCGCACCTCCTCGCCGAGGGTCGCCACCCGGGCGTACCCGGCGAAGGCGAAGAACAGCAGGCCGGCCGACTGCAGAATGCCGTGCCATCCGCCGGCCACCAGCGAGTCCGACCCGAGGTCCATCGACAGGCCGTCTACGGATGCCGCGGCCACGGCTATCGCGAGCGCGACCAGCACCACCACCACGATCGCCCGGGTCAGTCGCGCCGTCTTGCTCACGCCGAGGTAGTTCACCGCGGCGAGCGCGAGCACGGCCGCGACCGCGACCGGCCGCTCCCAGCCGGCGGGTGCCGCGTAGGCCGCGAAGGTCAGCGCCATGGCGGCGCAGCTCGCGATCTTGCCGACGACGAAGCTCCAGCCGGCCACGAAGCCCCACCACGCGCCGAGGCGTTCGCGGCCGTAGACGTAGCTGCCGCCCGACTCCGGGTACACCGCAGCCAGCTGCGCGGTCGACGTCGCGTTGCAGAACGCCACGATCGCCGCCACGACGAGGCCCACGAGCAGCCCGTTTCCGGCCGCCTGCGCCGCCGGGGTGAAGGCGGCGAACACACCGGCTCCGAGCATCGAACCGAGACCGATGAAGACGGCGTCGGTGAGTCCGAGGCGGCGGGAGAGCTGGGGAGGGGTCGACACCCCCGCAGGATACGTGGTGCGGGTGAACGGTTTGCTCTCAATCCGGCCACAAAACGTTGCGTGCGCTTTGTTTCCGTGTGACCCTGCCGTAGCGTCGGTCGGACTACTGGTCACACGTCGAGGGGGGGTATCACGTGAGCAAACGCTACGAGATCGTCTCCCTCGACGAGATAGCCTCCGGCGCCCGCGACTTCGAGCTGCGGCCGGGCCACACGCTCGCCAAGGCGGTCGCCGGCATCCTCGCCATCTCCGTGCTATTCGGCGCCGCGGTCGCGGCCGTCGGGGCTCCCGCCGTCATCGCCGCAACATCGAGCACCACCAAGCTCACCGACTACTGGGAGGCGCTGCCCTCCGACCTGCCGATCGCCGCTGCCCTCCCGCAGCACGTGATCCTGCTCGACAAGAACGGCGCCGAGTTCGCCCGCTTCTACAGCGAGAACCGCATCCCCGTCGCCTTCGAGCAGATCTCGCCCAACTTCACCAACGCCCTCGTCGCCACCGAGGACTCGCGCTTCTACGAGCACTCCGGCGTCGACCTGCCGGGCATCGCCCGCGCCGCGATCACCAACATGGCGTCGAACAAGCGCACCGAGGGCGGCTCGACGATCACCCAGCAGCTGGTGCAGAACATCCTGATCACGAACGCCCGCAACGACGACGAGAAGGCGGTCGCCGTCGGAGACACCTATCAGGCGAAACTGCGCGAGGCGAAGTACGCGATCAGCCTCGAGAAGGCGATGACCAAGCACGAGATCCTCGCCACCTATTCGAACGCGGTCTACTTCGGCAACCTGGCCTACGGTGTGCAGGCGGCTTCGCAGGTCTACTTCAACACGGATGCCGCGTCGCTGACCATCCCGCAGGCGGCGATGCTGGTGGCGCTGCTCAAGAGCCCGGTCGCGTTCGACCCGTACGCCTATCCCGAGGCGACGCAGCCCCGCCGCGACATCGTGATCGACAGGATGCTCACCGAGGGCTACATCACGGCCGAGGAGGCAGCGGCGGCCACCGCCGAGCCAATCGTGCTCACCCGCGGCGAGACGCCGTCGGGCTGCGCGGCATCGCCGTACCCCTATTACTGCGCTCTCGTGCACGAGGAGATCCTCACCAGCCCGGCGTTCGGCGACTCCCTCGAGGCGCGCAAGGAGACCCTGCGCCGCGGCGGACTCACCCTCACCACCGCCCTCGACCGAGCGGTCGCAGACGCCTCACTCAACGCGGCGGTGGGAGCGCTGGGCTACGAGAACCGCGTCGCCACCGGCACCGCCACCGTGGTTCCCGGAACGGGTCACATCGCCGCTGTCGCGGAGAACCGCACGTGGGGCCAGACGCAGGTCGTCTACGCCGCGAGCAAGTTCCAGCCCGGCTCGGTGATGAAACCTCTCACGCTGGTTACCGCCCTCGAGCAGGGCCTCCCGCTCTCGACCTCGTTCAACGCCAACGGGCCCTATATCTCGCGGGTCGTCGACAGCCCGAAGAAGGGCTACACCAACTTCGGCAACAGCAACCCCGGCACCATCGACGCCCGGACGGCGATCAAGCAGTCGGTCAACGTCTACTTCGTGAAGCTGATCGAGAAGACCACGGTTCCCGCAGTGGTCGAGATGGGCAAGCGGCTCGGGCTCACGACCCTCGGCGAGGTCGGCGCGCGCACGGGTTCGTTCGCGCTCGGCACCTCCGACGTGGAGCCGCTCGAGATGGCGAACGTCTACGCGACCTTCGCCTCCGGCGGCATCAAGTGCACTCCCATCTCGATCATCGCGGGCGTGCGCACGACCACAGGTGAGGCCATCGCGACTCCACCCGCCGACTGCCATCAGGAGATCAGCCCCGCGGTGGCCGCGCAGATGACCGACGTGCTTCAGGGCACGTTCCGCGGAGGCACGCTCTCGGGCGTCGGTGCCGTGGCCGGCCGCGAGACCGCGGGCAAGACGGGCACCACCGACGACAGCGCCGCCAACTGGACCGTGGGGATGACGGCGCAGTTCGCCACGGCGGTGTGGGTCGGCGACCCGCGGGGCGGCCAGGCCTACCCGCTCACCCGCGTCGTCGCCTACGGACGGACGCTGTTCAAGACGACCGGCTCGGCGATCGCCGGCCGCATCTGGAAGTCGATCATGACCGACATCCACACCGGCGTGCCGGCCGTGCCCTTTCCCGGCTAGGGAATGAATCGGCCGCTCGCCCGCGTTTCGACTGTATGAAGAGCATCGTCTACACCCGCCACGGTTCCCCCGACGTTCTCCACCTCGTGGAACGGGCACTGCCCGAGCCGGGCGCCGGCGAGGTGCGTGTACGCGTCGTCGTCTCCGGCGTGAACCCGACCGACTGGAAGAAGCGCGTCGGCGCGGGCGACGAAGCTGCGACGGAGGTGGACTCGGTGCCGAACCAGGACGGAGCGGGCGTCGTCGACGCGATCGGCGACGGAGTCGACGGCCTGACCCTGGGCGACCGGGTCTGGATCCACCTCGCGGCGCACGAACGCGCCGGGTGGGGAACCGCGCAGGAGTTCACCGTGCTGCCCGCCGACCGGGTCACCGTGCTCCCGGCCCAGATCTCGTTCGACGTCGGCGCGAGCCTCGGTGTTCCGGCGATCACCGCCCACCGCGCCCTCACCGTCTCCGAGGCGTGGCCCGCCCGCCTCTCCCCCGGCTCGCTCTCCGGGGCGACCGTGCTCGTCTCCGGCGGCGCCGGCGCCGTCGGCCATGCCGCCATCCAGCTGGCTCGCTGGGCGGGCGCGACGGTGATCACGACGGTCAGCAGCGACGAGAAGGCCGCGTTGACGACGGCGGCCGGCGCCCACCACTCCCTTCGCTACACGGATGCGGCCGTGGCATCCACGATCCGTGAGCTGGCACCCGACGGAGTCGACATCGTCGTCGAGGTGGCCGCGGGGGTCAACGCCGAGCTCGACGCGTCAGTGCTGCGCACCGGCGGCACCGTCGCGATCTACGGCAACGACCGCGGCGGCACGCTCGCGCTCGAGTTCCGCCCGCTGCTCGAGCTCAACGCCCGCCTGCAGTTCGTTCTGCTCTACACGGTCGACCCCGCCGCGCTGCGTGCGGCCGCGACCGACATCACCGCCGCACTGGTCGACGGCGCGCTCGGCGTCGGCGACGACACCGGACTGCCGCTGCACCGCTTCGCCCTCGAAGACACGGCCGCTGCCCACGCCGCCGTCGAGGCCGGCGTGGTGGGCAAGGTGCTCGTCGACGTGACGCCGGAGGCCTGAACTACGGCGCCGGCGGGATCAGCCGGTCGAGCAGTTCGCGCGAGGCCGGCATGCGGTCCGGGGCGATCACTGCCGGCATGACGAACGTCCACAGGTCGCGGATGCGCGGCAGCAGGTCTTCACGGGCGGTGAAGAGGTCGGAGACGAGCTGGATCCCCGTGTACGACGGGATGAGGAACCGGGCGAAGGCCTCGGGATCCACGTCCTCGCGAAAATCGCCCTCGGCGATGGCGAGCTGCGCCATGTCTGCGAAGGCCCGCAGCCAGTCGTCGTAGGGCGCCCGCAGCGGCGGGTCGAAGTTCGTGTTCTCCGTCGTCAGTCTGATGCCCGCCTTGACCACCGGGTCGGTCGTGAGCCTCTCGGCGAGGTCGATGCACATGAGCAGCATCGTCTCGAATGCCGGCCGGCGCAGCTCCATGATGCGCGTGCCCGCCGTGATCGCGAGCTCGTGCTCCTTGGCGATCACCGCCCGCGCCAGGTCTTCCTTCGACGGGAAGTGAAAGTACAGGGCACCGCGCGTCGTTCCCGACTCGGTGACGATGTCGGCCGTGGTGGCGATTCCGTAGCCCAGCTTGTAGAAGGCCCGGGCGGCACCGTCGATGAGCCGCTCGCGCGTGGCCTGCGCCCGTTGTTGCTGCACCACGATTCATCCCGTCTGCCCGTAGCCACATGGTAGCCGCACGGCCACACGGGCATGTCATCATGGCCTCTCGCCCCATAGGAGAACTCGATATATGAAGAAGTGGATGCTTCTGGCCGGCGCCATCGCGACGGAGGTCACAGCCTCTCTGTCGCTCAAGGCCGCACTCGACCACCCGGTCTTCTACGTCGTGGTCGTGGTCGGCTATCTCGCCGCCTTCGTCCTCCTTTCATTCGTGCTGCGGGAGGGCCTGGCGCTCGGCGTCGCCTACGGGATCTGGGGCGCGCTCGGCGTGGCACTCACCGCCATCATGTCGTTCGTCGTCTTCGGCGAACCGCTGACGGTCGTCATGGGGATCGGCCTCGTGCTGATCATCCTCGGCGTGCTGGTCGTCGAGCTCGGCTCGCAGCGGGCCCACGACCGGCTGCGCACGACAGACGAGGTGCTGTGATGGGCTGGGTCTTCCTCGCCGGCGCCATCCTGAGCGAGGTCGGTGCCACCCTGTCTCTGCGCGCGAGCATCACCGGCCGCAGGCTCTGGTACATACCGGTGACCGCCGGCTACGTCACCGCGTTCGCGCTGCTCTCCCTCACCCTTCGCGAGGGCGTCGCCCTGGGTGTCGCCTACGGGATCTGGGCTGCGGCGGGCGTCGCCCTCACCGCGGCGCTCAGCAAGTTCGTCTTCAAGGAGCCGTTCACTTTGATCATGGCCGGCGGCATCGCGCTCATCGTCGGCGGGGTTCTGCTGGTCGAACTGGGCGCCGCCCACTGACGCTGCGGTTCTCTCAGGATGTCGCGGGGAACGCTGTCTACTATCGGAAGGCAATCACGACACTGGAGGATGCCATGAAGTGCCCGAATGATTCAGCGACTCTCGTCATGAGCGAGCGCAGCGGCGTCGAGATCGACTACTGCCCCGAGTGCCGCGGCGTCTGGCTCGACCGCGGAGAACTCGACAAGATCCTCGACCGCGCCGAGGCCGAGTTCGCCAAGGCGGCCCCGCAGCAGCCGACGGTGACGCCGGCCGCCGCCCCGCCACAGCAGCAGTACCGCCAGCCGAGCTACGGACAGCAGTACGACGACCGCAACCGCTACGACCGCGACGACCGCAACCGCGACGGCTACCGCCCGAAGAAGAAGGACAACTGGCTGGGCGAGCTCTTCGGCTAGAGCGGCGGATCGAGGTCAGTCGCGGAGGAGCGCGCGGATCTCGGGCATCTGAGCGCGCTCGTCCGACGAGGCGATGCCGGCCAGGAGGAAGATCCACATCTCCTCCAGGCGGTCGAGGATGTCTGCCCACTGGGTTCGAGCCTGCGAGAGCGACTGCACGCCGGTGAAGGTAGCGATCACGTAGGCGGCTAGGCGTTCGGGATCCTGGTCGGGCGTGATGTCGCCCTCCAGCACCGCGCGTCGGATCAGCGCTTCGCTGGTGCGAATCCAGTCCTCGTAGGGTTTGCTCGCCGTCTCGACGAACACGTCCGCCGACTCGGTGCTCAGCCGTAGGCCGGCGCGGACGAGTGGGTTCGTCGTCATCTGCAGCGCCAGTTCACGCGACAGCACGATCATCGCGGGCAGCCCGCGCATCTCCTTCTCGAGCAGCGACTGCCCCGCGGTGATGAACGAGTCGTGCTGCCGGTCGATGATCTCGAGCGCAAGCGCCTTCTTCGACGGAAAATGGAAGTAGAAGGCACCCTGCGTGACGTCGGCCTCGCTGATCACATCCGCGAGCGTCGCCTGGGCATAGGTCTGACCAGAGAACACGACCCCGGCGGCCTGCACGATGAGTTCTCGCGTCGCGCGTGCGCGTGCTTGCTTGGCCATTGGTCTCCAGGTTCGGGTAGGGCAAACAATATCGGGTCCCCGTGTGACTCCTCGGCTGCCCGGAACGACGAAAGGCCCGCTGGATTCCAGCGGGCCTTTCGTTCGTATCCACTCCCCGGACGGATCCGGCTAGTTGTGCAGATACTTCCCTGTGCGCGAGGGGGGACTTGAACCCCCACGTCGTTTCCAACACACGGACCTGAACCGTGCGCGTCTACCAATTCCGCCACTCGCGCCAACCCAGTGAGATTATCACAGCGCGGAGGGGTCCGAGTGCGCGGGCGTCCTCCCCGGGGGCGAGGCGGCGTCATCCTCCGGGGGTAAAAAGTGAGCGTTCGCGGTGACTCCCAAGCCCACCAGCTAACATCGTCATATTCACTAGGTGCGGAAGAGGAAATCCTTGGGGCTTCTTGACAGCTTCGAACGAGGGCTTGAGCGGGCAGTCAATGGTGCCTTCGCCAAGACCTTCAAGAGCGGCGTGCAGCCCGTTGAGATCACGAGCGCGCTCCGACGCGAACTCGACACCAAGGCGGCCGTCGTCTCCCGCGACCGCATTCTCGTGCCCAACCGCTTCACCGTGCGCCTCGCGCCGATGGACTACGACCGCATGAACGCGATCGGCCCGGCGCTCATCGACGAGCTGACCCAGCTGGTGCAGCGCCACGCCGCCGCCCAGCACTACTCCTTCTCCGGCGGCATCTCCATCACGCTCGAGAACGTCCAGGGCCAGAGCGAGGGCATCATCGAGGTCACCTCGGTCAACGTGAAGGGCACCGTCGCCTGGACCCCCGTGCTCGACGTCGCCGGCAAGCGGTACCCCATCACCAAGTCACGTACCGTGATCGGTCGCGGGTCGGATGCGGACATCACCGTCGACGACTCGAGCATCTCCCGCAAACACGTCGAAGTGCTCTGGGACGGCAAGCGCGCCGAGGTCAACGACCTCGGATCCACCAACGGCTCCCTGCTCAACGGCAACCGCGTCGACCGGGCGCCGCTCGCCCCCGACTCGGTCATCGACATCGGTCGAACCCACATCGTCTTCCGCGTGCTTGCACAGGCGGCCGACGTAGACCAGTATTCTGATCTGCGCGATGACAGGGGCAACAGAAGATGACGAGTGAACTGACCCTCTTCGTCCTCAAGGTCGCCTTCCTCGGCCTGATGTGGGCCTTCGTGTTCGCGGTCGTCTACGCGCTGCGCACAGACCTCTTCGGCCAGAAGGTGCGCAAACTGCCCGCCGGTGGCGATGTCGCGGCTCCCGCTCCGGCCCCGATGCCCATGGCTGCGGCAACCCCGGCCGTGCAGCGTGCTCCCGCCGCGGCATCCGTCTCATCCTCCGGCGCCAGCCGTCTCCTCATCACGGGCGGCGCGAAGGAGGGCCTCGAGATCCAGCTCCCGCCCGAGCAGCTCACCATCGGCCGGTCGAGCGATTCGGGCCTCGTGATCCGCGACGACTACACGTCGACCCACCACGCGCGCCTGCTCAATTGGAATGAGGGCTGGGTTATCCAAGACCTAGACTCAACGAATGGCACCTTCCTGGATGGCACACGGGTGATCGTGCCCACGCAGGTCCCGCTCAACACGCCAGTCACGATCGGCACAACCAGTTTCGAACTCCGGCGGTAGCGCGGTGGCCCCCGGCAAGAGCGCCGCGGTCTCCCATGTGGGGAAGATCCGCGCCAACAATCAGGACAGCGGCTACGCCGGTGAATACCTGTTCGTTGTTGCCGACGGGATGGGTGGCCATGCAGGCGGCGACGTCGCGTCCGCCATCGCTGTTAAGCGCATCATCGAGACCGACCGTCAGTTCGTCTCCGGCAGCGACGCCGAGTTCGCGCTGCACACGGCTCTCACCGCCGCGAACGCGCAGCTCGCCGAGACGGTCTTCGACCACTCCGAGCTCACCGGCATGGGTACGACGGTGAGCGGGCTGATCCTCGTCAACGGCCAGGTGGTGATCGCCCACATCGGCGACTCCCGCATCTATCTACTGCGGGAGGGCGAGCTCACCCAGGTCACCGCCGACCACACCTTCGTGCAGCGCCTCGTCGACAGCGGCCGCATCACCGAGGAGGAGGCCGCGGTGCACCCGCGCCGCTCCGTGCTGATGCGCGTTCTCGGCGACGTCGACGCCACACCCGAGATCGACACCTCGATCATGGCCACGCAGCCCGGCGACCGCTGGCTGCTCTGCTCCGACGGCCTCAGCAGCTACGTCTCGCACGACAAGATCTTCGCCGCGATGAGCACGATCGACGACGCGGACGCCGCCGCCGAGCGCCTCGTGAAAGAGGCCCTCGACCAGGGCGCCCCCGACAACGTCACCGTCGTGCTCGTCGACATCGACGAGTCGGGCACTTCGGCCCACGTGCCGCCGCTCACCGTCGGTTCTGCCGCCAGTCCGCTCGTCTTCGACGGCGACACCGCGCGCAAGCCGCTGCGACTTCCCGCGCTGCTGCTGCACCCGCTCAAGGTCACCAAGCCCGACGACTCGCACTTCGAACCGGAGTCCGACGGCTATCTCGACGAGCTGATCCTCGAAGACCGGCGACGCGCCAAGCGCCGCAAGGTCATCTGGCTCGTGGGTCTCATCCTGATCATCCTCGCAACCCTGGCCGGTGCGTTCGCCGCCTACCAGTGGACGCAGACCCGGTTCTACGTGGGGCAGAGCGAGGGCAACGTCGCGATCTTCCAGGGCGTGCAGCAGGGCATCGGGCCGATCAGCCTCTCCACCGTCTACCGCACCACCTCCATCGACCTCGACGACCTGCCGAGCTACATGCGCGACACCGTGGAAGCCACCATCAACACCTCCGATCTGAGCGATGCCGAGCGCATCGTCGACCAGTTGTCCGATGTCAGTTCCCAGTAGCCCAACCGCGCCCACCGCCGCGATCGGCCACCCGATCGAGGCGGGCCAACGCGCCACCTTCACGAACACGATCCGGCTGAAGCTGCGCGTGCCGGCGCGGCTGCGCAACCTCGAGCTGCTGCTGCTGATCTTCGCCAGCCTCATCAACGCGAGCGCCATCTGCCTCGTGCAGCTGGGTGCGCTCGGCGAGATCGACTCGAGTCTGCTCACCTTCGGCCTCGGCCTCGCCGTTCTGACCTTCGCGATGCACACCGTCATGCGTTTCGTGGCGCCCGACGCCGATCCGTTCATCCTCCCGGTGATCACGGTGCTCAACGGCCTCGGCATCGCCATGATCTACCGCCTCGACATCGCCGACGGCCTCACCGGCTGGGAGGCGGCGGGGATCCGGCAGATCGTCTGGACCGCGATCGCGATCATCCTCGCCATCGTCGTGCTGCTCGTCGTGCGCAACCACCGAGTGCTCCTCCGGTACCGCTTCGTGTCCATGTTCACGGGCATCGCGCTGCTGCTGCTGCCGCTCCTACCGTTCATCGGCTCCGAGCGTTTCGGCGCCCGCATCTGGATCGACGTCGGCCCCTTCTCGTTCCAGCCGGGCGAGCTCGGCAAGATCGCCCTCGCGATCTTCTTCGCCGGCTATCTCGTCACGGCGCGCGACTCGCTCTCGATGGTCGGTACCAAGTTCCTCGGCATGACCTTCCCGCGCGCCCGCGACCTCGGCCCCATCCTCATCGTCTTCGTCGCCTCGATGGGCGTCCTCATCTTCCAACGCGACCTCGGAACCTCGCTGCTCTACTTCGGGCTGTTCCTCGTGATGATCTACGTCGCCACGGGCAGGGCGAGCTGGATCATCCTGGGACTCACCCTCTTCCTGGCGGGTGCACTGGTCGCGAGCCAGACACTCAGCTACGTCAACGGGCGCTTCGCCGCGTGGCTCGACGCCTTCAACCCCGAGATCTTCGAGCAGAACGGCGGCAGCTACCAGCTGGTGCAGGGGCTCTTCGGCCTGGCGAGCGGCGGGCTCATCGGGTCCGGGCTCGGACAGGGCAGGCCGGCCATCGTGCCCCTCGCCGAGAGCGACTACATCATCGCCAGCCTGGGTGAGGAGCTCGGCCTGATCGGGCTCTTCGCGATTCTCGCGATGTACCTGCTGTTCGTGTCGCGCGGCTTCCGCATCGGGTTCGCCGGCCAAGACGACTTCGGCCGCCTTCTCGGCATCGGGCTCTCGTTCGTCATCGCCCTGCAGGTGTTCATCGTCGTGGGCGGTGTCACCCGGGTGATCCCGCTGACGGGACTGACAACGCCGTTCCTCGCGGCCGGCGGATCGTCGCTGGTCGCCAACTGGATCATCGCCGCGCTGCTGCTGCGGCTGTCCGACACTGTACGAAACCAACCGAGGGCGGTGATCGAAGAATGAACAAGGAACTCAAACGCGTCAGCATCGTCGTGTTGCTGATGTTCGTCGCGCTGTTCACCTCGAGCAGTGTCATCCAGGTCGTCGCGGCAGACGAGCTTCGGGCCGACGCCCGCAACACCCGCACGACGCTCGACAGCTTCTCGACCAAACGCGGGCCGATCCTCGTCGACGGAGTACCGATCGCCCAGTCCGACCCGGTCGACGGCGACGTGCCCTACCAGCGCGTCTACTCCAATGGGCCGCTGTACGCGCCCGTCACCGGCTACTTCACCCTGAACCAGGGCACCACCGGCATCGAGGGCGCCCTCAACGACACGCTGAGCGGAACCTCCAACGCGCAGTTCTTCGACCAGATCAACCGGCTCTTCACCGGGGCGACGCCCACCGGCGACGCGGTCGAGCTCACCATCGACGGCGGCCTCCAGCAGGTGGCGTGGGACGCGCTCGGCGAGAACGCCGGCTCGGTCGTCGCCCTCGACCCGAAGACCGGCGCGATCCTCGCCATGGTGTCGAAGCCGTCGTTCGACCCCAACCTGCTCGCCGTGCACAACACGCCGCAGGTGCTCGAGACCTACGACGCCCTCACCGCAGACCCGGCCAAGCCCCTCGCCAACCGCGCGATAGCCGGCGACCTCTACACGCCCGGATCCGTGTTCAAGCTCGTCGTGGCATCCGCTGCCCTCGCGAGCGGCAGCTACACGGCCGACACCGAGTTCCCGAACCCGCCCAGCCTCACCCTGCCCGGCAGCAGCTCCGTCATCACCAACTCCGAGGGCGGCGCCTGCGGCGGCGCCCCGACGGTGACGATCGCGACCGCGTTCCGGCTCTCCTGCAACATCCCGTTCGCCGAGCTCGGCCTGGCTCTCGGCTACGACGCGATCGAGAAGCAGGCGGCCCTGTTCGGCTTCGGCTCGAGCATGGACGTGCCGATGAGCACCACCCCCAGCGTCTACCCGCAGACCGAGAGCGACGCCCAGCTGATGCTGTCGTCGTTCGGCCAGGCCAGCGTGCGCGTGACGCCGCTGCAGATCGCCATGGTCTCCGCCGCGATCGCGAATGACGGGGCGCTGATGCAGCCCACGCTGATCGAGAGCATCCTCGCTCCCGACCTGACAGTCAAAGAGACCCTGCAGCCCACTGTCTACAACACTCCGATGACGAGCGAAACGGCGGAAACTATGACGCAGATGATGACCAGTGCGGTGTCCAACGGTGTCGGCGGAAATGCAAGAATTAGCGGAGTCAACGTTGCAGGCAAGACCGGCACAGCAGAGACCGGTCCGGGCGAGCCGTACACCCTCTGGTTCACAGGGTTTGCGCCAGCGGAAGATCCAGAAGTCGTCGTCGCGGTGGTCGTCGAGAACGGTGGTGGCCTCGGCCAGTCCGGGTTCGGAAATTCGGTCGCAGCTCCAATCGCAAAGAAAGTACTAGAGGCGGTGCTAAACAAATGAGACCCACCAGTGGCCTCACTTTCGGGGGCAGATACCAACTGTCGAGTCGCGTTGCGATCGGCGGTATGGGCGAAG
>Ga0247803_1001087_pt1 | contig 14337 bp, 9 predicted proteins | sample UWRJL014104B1_FD_180928 | JGI IMG/M metagenome (GOLD analysis project Ga0247803, IMG submission 180928) | Plant litter microbial communities from Arlington Agricultural Research Station in Wisconsin, United States - UWRJ-L014-104B-1 | ecosystem: Environmental > Terrestrial > Plant litter >...
ACTTTAGTAATAGGCACGTCCATCATGGTAGCAACCTCGCCCACGGTTACAAACTCGGTAACCTTGATTGTTTTGCTGCCTTCTTCGGCCATCCTTTGCTCATCATCACTACGCTGGCGGTGGGTATCCCGCTTATCCCGGCGGTATTTCGCGGCTTTAGATTTGTTTCCTTTACCTTGTAGTTTTTCAAGCGTTTCGCGAATCTGGTTTTTAACCTCTTCTTCGGTAGGCTCTGTTTTACTTACAATAGCAGGGCGCTTGTTAGGGCCAAATTTGTTTCCGCCCGGGCCGCCGGGTCCGTTTGGCCTAATAGTATTGTTACCTCCGGTAGTGGTTCCGCCGGCCGCGCCCTGGCCTTGCGGCCTAGGGGTAATGCGGTTGCGCTTGGCCTTACCTGCCGCGCCGCCACCCTGCTGGTTGCCGCCCGGCCTTGGGGTATTGTTATTTCTTGCAGCAGGCTCTTCTTTCTTTTTCTTAGGCTTGTCAAACTGCGTAAGGTCTATTTTCTGGCCTGTAAAAGTAGTGCCCGAAAGTTTTGTATACTGTGTTTTTATATGCTCATCTACCGGTGCAGCCGGCAATTCTGCTTCTGACTTTGTTTGCTGCGCAGCTGCATCTGTAATGTAGCGCGGCTGTATTAAAGGCGCTTTTCGCTCTGCCGGTTTTGGCTGCTCCTGTACAGGTGCTGCCTGTGGCGCAGGTGCTGCAGCTGGTGCTTCGTCCGGTTTTTCGGCTGCGGCTTCTGGCTGTGCTTTTGGTTCTTCCTGTTTTGGAGCCTCGGTTGCCGGAGCCGGTTTTTCTGCCTGGGGGGCAGCCGGTGCGGGCTGCGCTATAGGTGCGGCTGAAGTGGCAGGGGCAACAGATTCTGGTTTTTTAGGGTTCAGGTCTATTTTGCCTACAGCAACGGGGCCGGATAATGATGCGCGTGCACGTATCACTTCCTGCTTTTGTCTCTCCTCGTCATGCCTTCTTTTATCTTCCAGTTCTTTTTCTCTCTCTATACGCAGGGCTTCTTTTTCCTTGCGTTTTTCTTCGCTAACTTCAAGCGATGCGGCTTTGTTACTCTGGTCGGCAGAGAACTGGTTAAAAAGGGCATTATATTCCGTGCCGGATATCTTGGCATTGGGGCTTGCCTCTATAGAATGGCCTTTATCTTTTAAAAAGTCCACAGCCCTGTCCAGCGAAATATTTAATTCCCTTAAAACTTTATTTAATCTTATTGCTCTTTCTTCAGACATAAATTTTTTTTACTATTATCGTCGTGCGTTGTGTTGTTGCTGTCTAAGTGTTAGCCGGTTTTAATCTTCAAACTCATTTTTCAATATCCTCATTACATCCAGTATGGTTTCCTCCTCAAGGTCCGTCCTCCTTGCAAGGTCTGCCACATCCTGTTTTAATATGCTGCGTGCGGTATCAAGGCCTATTTTTGCAAACTCTGCAATAACCCACGCTTCAATTTCGTCAGAGAATTCGCTTAGTTCTACGTCTTCCTCTTCAGCAGGGCTGCCTTCGCGTATTACATCCAGCTCATAACCGGTTAATAGCCCAGCCAGTTTTATATTGTGCCCACCGCGGCCTATGGCCTTGCTTACTTCTTCCAGCTTAAGGAATACATCGGCCCTGCGGTTTGTTTCGTCCAGTTTAATAGACGATACTTTTGCGGGGCTAAGGGCCCTTGATATAAACAACTGTGTGTTTGTGGTGTAATTAATTACATCTATATTTTCGTTGCCCAGTTCCCTTACTATACCATGTATGCGGCTTCCCTTCATGCCCACACAGGCACCTACAGGGTCTATCCTGTCATCATAAGAGTCTACCGCTACCTTAGCTTTTTCGCCCGGTATACGCACTACCTTTTTAACGTTTATAAGTCCGTCTGCCACCTCGGGTATTTCCTGTTCAAACAATTTTTCAAGGAAAAGTTCAGAGGTGCGGCTCATTATAATCTGGGGCTTGTTACCCTTAAGTTCTACCGCTTCAATAATGCCACGAACGTTGTCTCCCTTGCGAAAAAAGTCAGACGGTATCTGCTTTTCTTTTGGCAGTACAATCTCATTGCCTTCATCATCCACCAAAATTACGGCTTTTGGCCTTACGTGGTGCACTTCAGCGGTATAAATATCACCTATAAGGTCTTTAAATTGCTTATATAGGTTGGTATTATCGTGTTCGTGTATCTTAGATATCAGGTTTTGGCGCAGTGCTAATATCGCCCTGCGGCCCAGCTGTATCAGCTTTACTTCTTCAGATACTTCTTCACCTACCTCAAAGTCGCGCTCTATTTTGCGCGCCTCTGTAAGCGATATTTCTGAGTTAGAATCTTCCACTTCACCATCGGCAACTACCACACGGTTACGCCATATTTCCATGTCCCCCTTGTCAGGGTTTATAATAATGTCAAAATTGTCATCAGAACCATATTTCTTCTTAAGCGCATTCCTGAATACGTCTTCAAGTATAGCCATTAAGGTTACACGATCTATTAGCTTATCATCCTTAAATTCTGAAAATGAATCTATTAATGCCAGATTTTCCATGCCAACGTTTATTTTTAAAATTTAATTACAACAACTGCCTGTTTAATACTACTATAGGGTATCTCAACCCTTTTTGTTACGGTCTCTTTCCCTTTGCCCACCTGCTTGGGTTCGCGTGCCTGCCACTCCAGTACTATGCCTTCCCCGGTGGCATCGGCCAGCGGGGCTTCGGTTTCACCCTCGTGCGTGCTTACCAATACCGTGCGGCCTATATTTTTTTTAAACTGCCTGGGCAGCTTAAGCGGGCTTGTGGCGCCGGCAGAGGCTACTTCGAGCGAAAAATCTTCTTCTTCGCGGTCAAGGTTGTGCTCTATGGCCCGGCTTATATCAATGCAATCCTGAAGGTTAACGCCGTTGTCGCCATCTATGGTAACGTTTATCTTATTCTCAGCACCTATGCTCAAGTCAATCAAAAACAGGTCAGGGCGCTCATCAAGTGCCTGATTTAAAAGCGAGGCTACTTTATCTTTAAATGCCATAATGTTATAAAAAGAGGGGACTCCTGTCCCCTCATTATTTGTTGATTTACTAAATAACGGTGCAAATATACTAATAATTTTTATATCTTGAAAATCATTGGTTAATGTTAAATTAATTATTACCTTTCGGCTGGTCAAGTTTCAGCCAAAACTTTGTTAATTATCCTACATTATGAAAAAAATTTTAGTACCGACAGATTTTTCAGACCATGCCGAGTATGCACTTAAAGTTGCTGCAAAAATTGCAAAAGAACATGACGGCGAAATATTTTTACTGCACCTGCTCGAATTACCCGGCCAGGAAAATGACGCCATAGTAGCCGGGGCCGAAGTGCCGGAAATTGCCTTTTTCCTTAAAAAAGCACATGAAAGGTTTGACGACGTAAAATCGGCCGAATACCTTAACGGCCTTAATGTTACCGACTCAATACTTTTTTCTGATGCTTTTGAAGGCATTATTAAAACGGCAAAAAAACAGGATATAGACCTTATTGTTATGGGATCGCACGGTGCCAGCGGCTTTAAGGAAATGTTTATAGGTTCTAATACCGAGAAAGTAGTACGCACATCAAGCATACCCGTGCTGGTTATTAAAAAAGAGGAGGCCGATTTTAGCCCGTCTACGTTTGTATTCGCGTCTAATTTTGCCGACGAAATTAAAAAACCATTTGCAAAAGTGGTTGACTTTGCAAACACTTTTAATGCAAAGCTAAACCTGTTGTACATTAATACCCCGGCTACCTTTAAAAGTACCCACGCCGCTGAAAAAATAATAAATGATTTTGTTGCCGGCTTTACCCTGGTAAACGGCTACAGTATTAATATATATAATGATGTAAACGTAGAAAAAGGCATACTGCACTATGCTAACAGCGTTAATGCCGACCTTGTAGCCATGTGCACGCACGGCCGCCAGGGGCTTGCCCACTTTTTTAACGGCAGTATAAGCGAAGACCTGGTAAACCACGCGGTGCGACCGGTAGTAACTTTTAAAATTTAAAGTCTTAAAGTCAAAAGTTATAAGGTCATAAAGGCCGTGGGATGAAATGTCAAATAATATAACACAGAAAACCCGTAAAACATTCATGTTATACGGGTTTTTTATTTTCACACAGGACCTTATGACTTTATGACCTTCGACTTTATTGACTCTTGAAAAGGCAGTATTATAGTAAATATCGTTTTTACATTGGGCGCGCTTGCCACTTCTATATGCCCTGAGTGGTTATCAATTATCTTTTTTACAATAGCCAACCCTATGCCGGTGCCCAGGTGCAGGTCTTTAGTTTCGAGCCGCTGGAAAAGCCCGAATATCTTATCTTTATACTCGTTGTTAAACCCTATGCCGTTATCCTGGAACGTAATTACATGGTAATCCTGTTCAGGGACCGATTGGCCTATAGTAAGTTCATGGCCCTTAGCGGCTTTATAGCCAATTTTAATTTCAGGGGGTACGCCCGGCCGCGAAAACTTAAGCGAGTTAGAAAGCAGGTTGTATATTATTTGCCTGAACTGAAAGCCGATTGCTTTAAACTCGCCATCAGATGTAAGGGTAACCACAGCATTTTTTTGCTCTATCTCTTCCTGCATGTCATCGGTTACAGCATTTACAACGTTGCTTAACCTTATGTCGTCAAACGTGTTCTTACTGGTAGTGGTGCGCGAATAAGCCAGCAGGTCTTTAATAAGCAGGCTCATACGTCCGGCGGCCTTTTCTATTTTGGCAAAGTATTCGAGCCCTTTTTCAGAAAGGTTAGCATGTTCACGCTCGGTAATCATGCTGATAAAGGTTTGGATCTTGCGGAGCGGCTCCTGTAAATCGTGGCTTGATATGTAGGTAAATGCCTGTAGCTCCTTATTCATGTTTTCCAGCATCAGGTTTTGCTGGGCTATTTCGGATACACGCTCTGATACAAGTTTGTCAAGGTTTTTGTTTTTTATTTCGAGCATTTCCTTACGGATGCTAAGCTCCATATTCGCTTTGCGAAGCTCCAGAAGGTGCATTACCTGCGCAGCGAGTATCTGCATGGCATTTAGCTGCTCAGGTGTAAGGGTGCGTGGCTTATCATCTATAACACAAACGGTACCCATGCCATAGCCACTGTCAGACACCAGGGGGATTCCGGCATAAAAAACAATATTCGGATTGCCGGTAACATAGGGGTTGTCTTTAAAACGGTCGTCAAGGCGGGAGTCTTCTACTATAAAGGGCTTATCGGGGGTAAGTATGGCGCGCGAGCAAAAGGAGTACTGCCGGTGGGTTTCATCTATCGGGAGGCCGCGGTGCGACTTAAACCACTGCCGGTCGCTGTCTACCAGGCTTATAAGGGCAATAGGTACATCGCATATCAGTGAGGCAAGCGTGGTAATATCTTCATAGTCTTTTTCGGTAAGGCTGTCGAGTATATCAAAACTCCTCAATTCCTTCAGCCTGTTATTTTCGTCCGCGGCAGACATGCCGTAATTCATTGCATTCATTTTTCAAACATAATAAATATTGCACGACACAACTATGTTTATAAAATAATTAGCATTATTTGCCCGTTGAATGGCGCTTTGCTGTAGACGAATGGGGAATGGGTTTTTATAGTAGTGTTTACCCAAAATAAAAAGCCGACGAAATTATCACCGGCTTTAACTATTTATTTTAAGCGTTACGCTTCATCTCCTGTGTTTTTTCCCTTATCGTTTCATTATGCGAAAGCGGTATACAGCGCCTGCCCCTGCCTGGGCAGCCGTAACGGTGCACCGGGCTGCAGCTGCCTAACAGCATAAGGCCTGCCCCTAATAATAAAATGTAGTTCCTTTTCATCATCTTCGTCATCTTTATATTTTTAGTGTTGTATTTGTTATGCAAAATTAATGCCAAAGTGTTGTTAAAATGCACAATAAGTATTACTTAGGCTAATGTGCTGCTTTCTTTTTGCAGTGCCTTAAGTTGCTCCAGGTAGGTGCGCTCGTTGCTCAGGCGGGGTATCTTGTGCTGGCCGCCCAGCTTGTCCCGCTCCTTAAGCCAGTCGTAAAACAGCCTGGGGCGGGCAACATTAAGCACCAGTTTATTTAGCGTCATGTTGTTGTAGCGCTTGGCCTCATAGTCAGAATTTACACTTTGCACAGCCTCGTCAAGGTGGTTGCGAAAAGGCTCAGCATCACCTGGTGGGTGCTTAAACTCTACTATCCATTCGTGTGCGCCTTTTTCGCGGCCTTCCATAAAAATAGGGGCTACGGTATAGTCCAGCACTTCAAGGCCGGTTAGCTGGCATGCTTTGGCTATAGCCTTGTCGGTGTTTTCTACCATCAGCTCTTCGCCAAACACGTTGATGTGGTGCTTGGTACGCCCGCTTACCTTTACCCGGTACGGGCTTATGCTGGTAAAGCGTACGGTATCGCCCACCAGGTACCGCCACAAACCGGCATTGGTGGTAATAACCACAGCGTAGTTTTTATTGAGTTCAACCTCGCTAAGCGGGATTACACGCTGGCGGTCTGTACCGAAAGTATCCATGGGGATGAACTCATAAAAAATACCGTAATCCAGCATCAGGAGCAGCTCGTTGCTGTAGTTGCTGTCCTGTATGGCAAAAAAGCCTTCGCTGGCGTTGTATATTTCGTAGTATTTAAAATCGTCTTTGGGCAGTATATTCTGGTACTGGCTGCGGTAGGGTTCAAAACTTACCCCCCCGTGAAAGTACACCTCTATATTAGGCCAAATTTCAAGCAGGCTGGTTTTGCCGGTTTCTTCGAGGATGCGGTTTAGCAGCACCATCATCCAGCTGGGTACGCCGGCAAAGCTGGTTACGTTTTCATGTACCGTTTCGCTTACTATAGCGGCCAGCTTGCTTTCCCATTCGCCCATAAGCGATACTTTACTGCTGGGCGTGCTGCTCATCTCGGCCCAAAAAGGCATGTTGTCTATAAGTATGGCCGAGAGGTCGCCAAAAACCGAATTATTGTCGGCATACAGCTGCTTGCTGCCTCCCAGGCGGAGGCTCTTGCCGGTAAACAGCTGGCTCTCCTCATTGTTGTTGAGGTACAGGCACAGCAGGTCTTTACTGCCCTTGTAGTGGCAGTCCTCCAGGGCTTCGGCACTTACGGGTATAAACTTGCTTTTGGCATTGGTAGTACCGCTGCTTTTGGCAAAATATTTTATCGGCGTAGGCCAGAACACGTTTTGCTCGCCCTTGCGGGTTTGCTCTATAAGCGGCTCCAGGTCTTCGTAGGTAGATACCGGCACACGCTCTGCAAAGGCGCGGTAATTTGTAATGGACGCAAAGTCGTATTTTTTACCAATAAGGGTATGCTCTGCGGTGGTTAACAGGTTGTGCAGCAGTTCTTCCTGTACTTCATTTGGGTATTTAAGGAAGAGCTCCATGTCGTGTATCCGTTTTTTAAGTAGCCACGACGCGATGGAATTTATAATAGGCAAGGCCATATTTTAGTATCTTTATTGCCCTAAAAATAGTGATTTTTTTTATGCGATACGAAGGTGTACTCACAAAAATGCAAACTGAGGCGGGCAGCCCCATACAATATTACCTGGTTTTTAACGACAGCTTTATCCACATGAACCAGCTGCTGGGGCAGGAAGTGGCCCTTTCTTTCCGTGGGTTTGAGTGCCTTAACTGCGCTAAAAAAAAGAAAATTTGGCGCATGGGCTTTTGCTACGACTGCTTTTACAGCATACCCGGCGCGGGCGACTGGATAATGCGCCCCGAGCTAAGCACGGCCCATATGGGGATAGCCGACCGCGACCTAGATTATGAAACCCGCGTGCAGGTACAGCCGCACATAGTATACCTGGCCTGCAGCAGCGATATGAAGGTGGGCGTTACCCGGAAAACTCAGGTACCCACCCGCTGGATAGACCAGGGCGCGAGCTTTGCAATACCGCTGGTGGAGGTGCCTAACCGCTACCTGGCCGGCATTACCGAGGTGGCCCTTAAAAACCATTATTCCGATAAAATTAACTGGAAAAAAATGTTGTGCAATGAGGTAACCGAGTTTGACCTTATTGCCATGCGAAATATAGCAAAAGATTTACTTCCTGATGATGTGGCGGAGTATTTTGAAACCACAACAGAGCAGCTGTATACACTGGAGTACCCGGTGCTGGAATATCCCAAAAAAATAAAAAGCCTTAACCTTGCCACTACACCTAACTATAGTGGTAAACTGGTTGGCATAAAAGGGCAGTACCTTATTTTTGAAGACGGTACCGTGCTTAATGTACGCTCCTACGAAGGTTTTGTGGTGGAAATTAATGTGTAGGAAGTGGCAAAGAAACAGAGTGTCAGAGAGGTAAAGTTTAAAGTCGACAATGCTAGCCTTCCAAAATTATAATATTCCAAATCGATTTGTCGAACCATCTAAAATACCAAATAAAATTACTCCTTAACAAACTTAAGTGTTTTGCTTTGGCTGCCCTTTACCACTTTAACAAAATAAATACCATTGCTGTAGCCTGATGTATTGATGCTTAGGCTGGCATGGCCGGTTACTTTTACGTCAGCCAGCTGCTGGCCCAGGCTGTTGTATATAGTGTAGCTTTCGGGGAAATCGCCGTTTTGTAATGATATAGTCACTATAGTGCTGGCAGGATTAGGGTAGAGGCTGATGCCTTTAAAGAAGTCATAAGCCGCCACCGCCGCCGGTTCCTGCCAGGTATTTGATGTTTTAAGGCTTGCCCTGCGGATGGAGTTATTCATTACAGCCGTAACCCTGTCTTTCTGGTTTTGGGTAAAGATATTCATACACTGGTCATTAGTGTAGTCCATATAATTTTCTATCATGTCGTTGCCGGGGCTTGCCGGGCACGAGTTGGTAGTGTTACAGTAAAAATTATACTGGTCGGTTGCCGGGGTGTCAAGGCAGTAGTCTTTGTAAGAATCGGTTGCATCTACGGTACAGTTGGCAAAATTATCACCGCTGGTGTGTAACAGCCCAAAGCAATGGCCTATTTCGTGCGTGGCCGTGCGGCCATATTTATATTGCGGGTAGGTGGTGCTGTAGTTGCCCTGCGGGTAAATATCGGCCGAGCCAAAATATCCGTAGCCTATAACAAGTCCATCGGTATTAGCCGCCCCCATATAGCTATCAAGCCCCCCAAGCCCCGAAGTATTGGGGAATTGCGCATAGCCCAGCAAATCAGAGCTACCAAAATTTACAGTCCAGATGTTAAAGTAGTTATTTGGGTTCCAGCTTGTTGAAGGTTTTACACTGGTATCTACGCTTTGTATTGAGCTGTAGTCTGCCTGGTTAAGGTTTATATGTTCTATACCGGTAGTATACGTACCATCCGGCGCGGTATGCGCTATGCGGAATTCTATTTCAAGGTCGGCACCTACAGGATTGTTGTTGTAGCCCGGCGTGCCAAATTGTTTCCTGAAATCCTGGTTAAGCACTTCAATTTGCGACAACACCTGCGCATCCGATATGTTTTCATTAACTCCTAATGCGTCGCCGTTATGTATTACATGCACTACAACAGGTATGATAATTATTTCCTGTACAGATTGTGCCGATTTTGATACCATTCTTTTCGCTTTTATTTCGGCTACCTTTGGCGCAAGCCAGGTTTCAAACGCCGCACGGGTAGGCCGCTTAGGGTCCTGCTCCTGCAGCCAGGCTTCATATTCGGTAGTGGCGCAGCGTATGGCACCGTTTTCCGGGTTAACGGCTTTTACGGTATGCCCAAAAACTTTAGGCAGGTTTTGGGCCGATGCGGTAAAAGTGCCTAACAGTAAAAGCCCGGTGAATAATGTGGTTTTTAGGGTAATTTTCTTCATAGCTAAAAGTATTCCTGCAATTTTATATAAACGATTGCAAGTTATTCAATTTCAGCGGTAAAAGAAAAAAGAAATTTTAATAAAAGTTATGAATGTTATTTAGCCAGTTTTTGGTTATACGATTCACGGCAAATGCATTATGAAGAATATGCTACTGATTACGCAAATTTCACAAATTCAGGACAATTGCAGGAGATTACTGAAATTGGTGTAATTCGTGGCAAAATAATCACTCCGCAAAATATTTACCTACAGCTTCTTTATAGGTGTCGCCTACAGGTATTACGAAATCTTCCAGCTGTAGTGTTTTGTTATAAAGGCTTTTTACCTTATTAAGCGGAATGATATAAGAGCGGTGCACCCTTAAAAACTCGGGCTGGGGCAGTTTTTCCATCAGGCCTTTCATGCTCAGGCGCGCCGTTATGGGGCTTTTGCCTTTAATGTGTACTTTTACATAATCATCAAGCCCTTCTATAAGCAGTATGTCTTCAAAACTAATGCGGTGCAGCTTATAGTCTGCCCGTAGCAGCAGGTAGTTATCGGCTGTAGCTGTAGTGCGTGTGCGCTGTTCTTTCAGCACCTTATCGGTAGCGGTTAAAAAGCGCTCAAACGAAAAAGGCTTCAGCAGGTAATCAACCGCGTTTACGTTAAAGCCCTCTACAGCATACTCGCTGTAAGCTGTGGTAAAGATAACCATGGTTTCGGGCGAAAGCATTTTATAAAAATCAATACCATTTTTACCGGGCATCTGTATATCAAGAAAGAGTAGCCCTACCGGTTTTTTTTCCAGGTAAGCAAGTGTCTCATCAGTTTTTGTAAAGGTTTTTAAAAGCGCCACTTAATCTACCTGGCTGCAAAAATGGCTAATTATTTTAAGCGCCAGTGGTTCGTCGTCTATTGCTATCGCTTTTATCATACCAGTCCTATTGTTAGTTGCACTTCAAAAGTGCCGGGTTCATCTTTAATTGCCAGGGTATACTTTCCGGTATACAGGTACTCCAGCCGCAGGCGGGTATTTTCTATGCCGTGGCCGCTTTCTTCTTCATAGGGCAATGCTGTATGTACTTTGTTGTTGCGCACGGTTAAGGCAAGCTGTTTATCTGCTATGGCTATTGCTACGCTTATTGCGGCATCTTCCTCAGAGTTTATACCATATTTAAAGGCATTTTCTATAAAAGGTATGAGCAGCAGCGGCGATATATACCTGCCTGCCGGGCTGCCGGTGGTTCCAAAACTAAAGCGGGTATTTTCGTCCATGCGCAGCTTTTGCAGGCTTATATAATTGTTTATATACGCAATTTCGCTTTCAAGCGGCACCAGGTCGCGGCTGCTTTCGCTTACCACATAGCGCATCATGCCCGATAGTTTTAGTATGGCCTCGGGCGTGGCATCGCTTTTTTCGAGCGCCAGGGCATAGAGGCTGTTTAGCGTGTTGAATAAAAAGTGAGGGTTTATCTGCGCCTTAAGGTAGCTTACCTCGGTTTTTAGCTTTTCGCTTTCAATGTCAGACAAGCGCTGGTTTATGCCTAACAGGAATGAAAGCGAAAACACAAGCAAAAACAGCAGCAGCGACCTGCCTAAAAAAAAGGGCAGGGTATGCAGCTTAGCCATATTAGGGGGCAGGCCGCTGCTGCCGGGCATGTGCGGGCGAATTATTATAAACTGGTTTTCGTCTATAGGTATAATCAAGTTAGGTAAAAAGGTTACAAACATGAAACAGCCCAATACAGCCGTATAGAAAAGCCATAATTTTCGGGTAAAATAAAACCGGGGTATGAGATACAGGTAATTGGTATAAAAAAACAGCAGCAGCAGTACAAAGGCTAACAGGCTCCTCCTAAAATGGGGTATGCTAAACAGGTTTGTATTGCTGTTAAAATCTGGCGACGACAATATGGGTATGCTTATAAACAGCATACAGCCCAGTAAATGCAGTATATATTTTTGAGTACTTTTTGTCATAATAGTATAAACGTACTGCAAATATGTAATATAATTTAACTGAAAAGCCTGTAATGAGGTAAAACGTAAAAAAAATGAGGGGAAAAGGCGTTATAGCTGTTTGTAGTTAAGGGTTTTATAGTAACTTTATAAACCCTAAAATATAGATGAGGAATGCCGGCGCGGTGCTGCCGTTTATGTACTGCCGCATCACAATGGTTGCAAATAAATAAAATAGCTATTTTAGTCGCTGTAAATTGAATTGAAAAAGATTGCCATAATAATATCCGTGCTGTTTTTGCCTGTAGTTTCTTTTGCCCAAAAGGAAGCTAACAACTGGTATTTTGGCCTTAACGCCGGCATTCATTTTAATGATGATGGTAGCGTGGCGCCTTTAGCAGGCGGCCAAATGCAAACCAATGAGGGCTGTAGCTCTATAAGCGATACCGATGGTAACCTGCTCTTTTATACCGATGGGCGCACCGTATGGGACCGTAACCACGTAGTAATGCCTAATGGCGATTACTTTAGTGGCATGGGCCTACTGGGCGACCCGTCAAGCTCGCAATCGGCCGTTATAATCCCTAAAAAGAACAACCCTAATATTTATTACATTTTTACGGTAGATGAGCCGCACCATAGTAATGCCGAAGTATATCCGGCACAGTATATCGGTACCTATAACGAAACAAATGGTGCGCAAACCATACCCGAAGCAGATGATGGCTTAAACAACGGCTTAAACTATTCTATTGTTGACCTGAGCGTAGCCGGGAGCACAGGCACCATAGGCGATGTTACTACCCGTAATGTGCAGCTGCTAACCTATAACCCTGCAGACCCTGACGAAGCCCGGTATAAATGTTCAGAAAAAATTACCGCAGTAAAAAATGCTTCGGGTGACGGTTACTGGGTTATAACACATTTTGTTAATAAATTTTACGCGTTTGAAGTTACCGCTGACGGTGTAAACGAAACCCCGGTAATAACCCAGATAAACCCCACAATACCCGTATCGGGCTACAGGCGCAATGCCATAGGTTGTATAAAGGCGTCGCCAAACGGAAAGTTTATAGCCATAGCGCACCAGCAGTCTGGCGGCGTTACCGGCGAAGTGGGCAATGGCGGCGGGGTATACCTGTATAATTTTAACAGGGCCACGGGCCAGTTATCAAATGCGGTAATGGTTGATAATAACATACGCCCCTATGGTGTAGAGTTTAGCCCTCAAAACCAAAAGCTATATGTATCGTACACTGAAAATGATACAGGGCTTTCAAAAGTTAAGCAGTACAACCTGCTCGCGGGCAGTATACAGGCATCCGGTGTAGAAATAAGCACGGGCAATACTGCTACCACCTTGCAGTTAGGCCCTAACGGCAAAATTTATAAAGCTGTTATTAACGGTACTGCTTTAGATGTTATTAATTTTCCTGAAGCCGACGGTGCAGCCTGCAATTATGTTAACAATGCGGTTCCCCTTCCGGCAGGCAGCAGCAGTATCTTTGGGCTTCCGCCGTTTGTAACATCGCTTTTTTATGCTACCATACAAAAGGAGGGGACGTGTTTTGGCGAAACCACACAATTCAGCCTCTATGTAAATGGCAATTACGACAGCGTGGTATGGAATTTTGGCGACGGATCGGCAACGACGACGCTGCAATCACCCACCCATACCTATACTGCCGCCGGTGCTTATACCGTAATAGCGGGCATTACTTATGAGGGTATTACCGAGTTTGTAACGCAGGATGTTAATATATTACCACCACCTGCGGCAACCGCACCCGCACTGATTACAGAGTGTGACCCTGATGATGATGGCTTTACCGTTTTTAGCCTTAACAGCACCCGTGCCGCCATACTGGCCGGGCAAAACCCTGCTGACTTTACGGTATATTATTATGCATCGCAGGATGATGCCGATGCAAATAACAACCCGCTTAACGGCATAGCCTATACTAATACCAGCAATCCGCAAACATTATTTGCACGCGTAGTGCACAATACCAATATCGATTGCTACACTACTGTAGCGTTCCGGATACAGGCGGCCGTGGCAGCTACGCTCACTACCACTTCATTTTCTATATGCGATGATGCAACAGATGGCAGTAACACAAACGGCAGGGCAACCTTTAACCTTACAGACATTACTGCCACTATGGTTACTTCGGCAGGCTATTCAGTTAGTTGGCATGCAAGCGAGGCAACCGCGCAGGCAGGTACACCGGTGCTACCTTCAAATTTTTATACCAATACTACCGTTGTTTACGCCCTTATAAAAAACCTTGCTTACCCATCCTGCACCTACATACAGCCGGTAAACCTTGTAGTAAACCCGCTTCCTCCAAATGTGCTGAACGCTGTATTGGTGCAGTGCGATACCGGCGTAACACCCGATGGCATCACACAGTTTAACCTGCATGAGGCTGACAGCCAGTATACGGGTACTAATACCGCGCTTAGTGTGTTTTACTACCCCACATTTGCCGATGCCGAAAATGATACTACCGGCATTACCGCATTGTATACCAATACCGGCTCCAACGATGTTGTGTATGCCAAAGTTATAGACACGCTTACCGGCTG
>Ga0247803_1001088_pt1 | contig 14333 bp, 13 predicted proteins | sample UWRJL014104B1_FD_180928 | JGI IMG/M metagenome (GOLD analysis project Ga0247803, IMG submission 180928) | Plant litter microbial communities from Arlington Agricultural Research Station in Wisconsin, United States - UWRJ-L014-104B-1 | ecosystem: Environmental > Terrestrial > Plant litter >...
CTTCCTCCCTTCTTCACCACAACACTCTCCGCCCGCCGCCCGCCGCCCTCTGCGCTCTGCTCTGTCCCCCCCCAACTGCCGCCGTCGCAGACTCCGCCGAGGCCCGCAGCCCGCATCGTCCGCTGCCGAATCCGCCCGCCATGCAGCCGCTCGACTCCCGCCGTGGCGACATTAGATAGCACGACCCGCATTCCTACACGGAACGCGCTCGCGCAGTCACGTTTTCCTCTCTACCACCACCCACCACGTCGTCGACGTGCCCGCATCGGGCGCAACGGGACTTCCAACAACGCCTGACGGCCGCCCGCACATAGGCTATGCCCATGTGGCCGTTTGGGCGGCGAGGCGGGAAGGCCGCTAAGCTCAAGGGTCGATCCGCCGCCGTGTCAGACGGCAGCGTCCCTGTCGCAGCGCGTGCCCACGAATTTGCTAGCAGCGATGCCCTGCGCGACTCGCCCAACCGTCGCCGCAGCCGACGGCGACGAAGGAGTTCGCGCTCGTCCGGGTCCCTGCGCGACGTCGAGAAGAGCTCGCCCAACCTGCCGCCAGCCGACCAAGCTTTACTAAAAGAAAAAGAGCATCGTCTACCCCGGCACAGCACCGACGACGATGACCTTACCGCCCTCCCCGACCAAAAACGGCTCGAGCAGAGCCCGCACCTCCGCCCCATCTCGCAGCAGCACATCTATGCCTACAACTTCCACCAGGACTATTCACAGTCGAGCCTGCCGACTGCCCGCGATCGGGGACGGCTGCAACGCCCACATTCGCTGCGTCGCTCTGTGAATGAGTCGGCCTTGGTTCGCCGCAAGTCGAGTAAGAAGCAGAAGCGCGATCAGGACCACGTCCGGGAAGAGGAGATCAGGGCCATGAGCATGCCGATGCCACAGAAACGCTCAGCAGCCAGTTCCGGTGGCATGCTGCGCCGAGAAAGCAAGAAGGTGAAAGGCGCCCTCAACCGCCGCTTCGAACGACCCAACTCCGACGTATCCCTCCCCCTCGAAGAGTCGATACACTCTTCCATGTCTGGGAACTCCGACCCTCGCGCGTTTCGCGTGAGTGCCCTCGACATGTTCTCGCCCCGCCCCACGATACGGTGCTCCGTAGGCACACAGTACTACTACAACAACGCCGACACCTCGCCGACGTCGAACAAGAGCAAGCGCGATACCACAGGTCGCCGGACAATCACCAGCAGACCCGACACGGACGATAAACGAACGAGCAGGATAGACGATCTGGCAGACACACTCGACGCCGGCGCGCTGAGAGAGATATTAGACAGGGACAAGCGGCGGAGGGACAAGAAAAGAAGGCAAGAAGACGACCGCCTACGCCGCCGGTTAGAACGCCGTGCAGAGAAGCAGAGAGTATTAGAAGCAGGCGGGACACCCGCGACCCCTAGTCGAGAGTCTCGAGGAGCGATTGGTCTCGGCATCGAGAAGGATGCACCGGTGCCGATGGAGGGTGTCCGCCCGTCGACACCCCAACCATCGCAACAACTACATTCGCCGCAGCAGGATGTCAGCCCATCGACACCACAGCGACCGCAACGACTGGAGACCGCTTCGCTTGCACCCAAGACACAGGACAACAGCCAGCTCCCCACTCCCCTCGACAGCCCGGTAGAAGAAGCCGTCGTCTCCAACGCCCAGGCTATCCGGTACTCTCGCGGCAGCGTTTCCGGGCCTCTCCACTCCCGTGGGCCTTCCAACATCTCACAGATGCCCGAGCTCCTGTCCGAGAAATTTGCTCCGGAAACACCAGTCGAATCCGTGGAACCCATTCACGACCCAACCGCGAGTGGATCTCTCCATGCTGTAGATACCGTCGACACTGTAGCCGCTTCCGGCAAGAGCGCCAGCCGCCGACGCAGCTCTGAAGGACGGCGCATGGGTGTTTTCGCCTCACTCTTCAGGCGTAACAAACGGAATTCTCAGGATCCAGGTCGAACCACGCCGTCTGAGGTCTCCTTTTCGAATACGTCACGCGAGTCCATGTCCCGCCAACCGCTTCCTGCTCATCTTGTTGCAACGCAACCCACACAACCCATCACGATCAAGAAACCCTCAAGCGTGCCCCGACGAACCATGTCGAAATTTAGGGAGGATCTGCCAGAGTTCCCGCTGTCACCTCCAGACTCGCGAGTGCAGTCTCCTGAAGTCTCGAGAGGGAGTGCTATAGCAGCACGGCGACGTAGCCAGCAACCTACTGACCTTCGCGTCGAATCCGAAAGCTCCGAGACAGGCGCTCGAACAGATTCACCCGTGAGTCCTGGGCCGCCCAATGCGGGTTTAATGTCACAGTCGCTTGCTTCAGTTGATTCCGAGGGTTCATGGCTGTCTGGCAAACCCGTCAATCGCAGATCAAACCGATCCTACTTCCGATCGAGTGTCGGCTCTTCGTCAGCCCTCAAGCGAACCGAGGATTTTAATGCCTCGTACGAAGAGCTTGGCGTTCCGGATGATGAATATTTCAAAAGGTTAACACCACAGCCTGACGATCACCGCTTTTCACTTGAGCCAAACGAGCCAGCTACAAAAGCGAGCAGTGCCGCAGTAGCGAACCAAGACGCTGCCGCCAACTCAGGTGATGAAGAAGCTCCGCACACGAGTGCCCCACCATCTGTAGAGGAAGAGCAGGTCCAAACGGTCGCGCGCCACCCCACGGTCGTACACCGTCAACCCCGCGTCAAGTCCACAGAAGGTCTCCTCAGCTTTTTCCAAGCCGAGAAGATCGCCCCTGAGAAACCTACCACACCCGCCGAGCCAACCGAGGCAGAGTCGCCTAACTCGGATCACGAATTCGGCACTGTCCAGCGAGCCAAAAGCGTAGACTTTGGAAAGACGCACATGCGGCATCTCAGCGCTGGTTCGGCCAAGCTCTTGGATATTCAGAAAAGAGCGAGCGCATCCTCGCAGAGCAGATCACAACAACCAAGATGACGCATTTAGTAACGGACGAGGAAGAAGATCTCAGAACCCCGCATGTTGCCAGACCGCGCCCCTCGTTTACCTTTCCTTTGTACCCGTCAGTCTTTACTGGACCTAGACCTGGCCCCTAGTCACTCTTTTTACATTTCCTTGCTTGTTACATACCCGAAGACAGAAACAAAAACAAACCCCACTGGACTGGCATACATGGGGTGGATTCTGAGATGCTTCCATGGACCGAAGGATGACTATTTTTGGAGAGTAAGCTCTCTTGGTGTCGCCTCGCTGCTTTGGCAGACGAGAAACAGGCCAGCGAGGCGTTGGTGGTACGTGGGCGGACTTGAGCGTTGCTTTATTTTGATTTCCTTTGAATATACCACTCTGTACTCTATACGCGTAGGCTGGGGAAAGATTACGTGCAGCTTCTCTCGGATTCAGAAGTCTCCTATCCTCCAGATTTGCATTGGCTCTGGGTTCTTCTTAGATGGACTGGACGAAGGCAGTCCGGCGGCGTTTGCTTTGGTGCGCGCGGGTGTTTTCTTTTTCTGTTTGGGCATGGTGTGTATGGATCGCTTCCGCTTCCGAAGTAGATGCGAGGTCGTACTGTAGTTTCAACCCCGGTGATTGTTCTAGACGTTGAAATGCGCGGAAAACAAGTGTTTCCATTTGCAGTGGCTGCAAGTATCGTACCATGTACCGATGTGGACTGAGGGATGCAGTGACATGGCAGCGATTGGTGCGCCGAGTTTGACAGCCGGCCACAGACGTGAAGGCGATTACAGAGCCGACGACAGAACAAGCCACGAACGAAGGTGTACCAGCGAGGGGGCGTCGTGGATTGTGGACGTGGACGTGGACGTGGACGTGGACGTGGATGTGGTGTTACTCGAATGAATGCACCCCCAGTACACGTACGCATGGTTGGTGCCCTCGCACGTTGGGCGAAAGTCGGGCAAGCACGTCATCGCGATGCGGGCACAGCGGGCCATTTCTGTGTAAGCAAGCCGCCTCGGCATTTATCATCGACGGTTACACCTCTCGCTCGCGTCGCCTCTACGACACCACCAGCCTCTTCCCGATACTGCACTGTGCTCTCGTAAGTCTTTTCTCTCCTTGCTGCTTTCTCATCCCTCCGCCTCACCCTTGCCCCTGCCCCGGCCGGATTTTCCTCGCGTTCTGCGCAGGGACTCTTTGCCGAGCCTCTGCGGGAGGACGGCCGAAACTAAGCACATGGCTGCCGCATCTCACTCGGACGCGAAATTGTAATCGCCTTGCAATCGAGGGCTGGCGGCCAGTGCATTCCGTCTTTGAAATCCAACTCTTTGCCAGCACTTGTCTTCCTTCGGTCCCGCCCCCTCTCCGTCTGTTTCCTCATATCTGTCTATATATATACCATGTTCGCTGCACCGACGTCAGTGTTTCGAAGAACTTTACTCACCACTGCGCGCGCGCGAACAGCTACTTCGATCAACTCTACACACCTCTACCGACCCATCCTCAACCCAAGGTTTTTCTCGAATACCAGCACCATGAGCAAGGAAGGCGTACACAACCTGCAGACGTGAGTGCGCGCGCGCGTCCCATCTCCGGCCGAGGCTGTCTCAGGCGAAGGGCCGGCGACGTCATGCATCTCTGCGTTCCGAGGGCTGACTTTTGTGGTAGCAAGCCCGACTGGGATACGGCGCTTGAGGTCAAGGATACACTCCTCGTACTCGACTGCTTCGCTACGTGGTGCGGACCCTGCAAGGTGATTGCGCCGCAGGTCGTCAAGTAAGTGTCTCAATGTCGCCGCTGCTGAGGAATGCGCTCTAACCATGGCGTTCCCTTAGGTTCTCCAACACATACCCCGATGCGCGCTTCTACAAGCTCGACGTCGACGAGGTCCCCGACGTCGCGCAAGAACTCGGCATCCGCGCCATGCCTACCTTCCTCCTCTTCAAGAACGGCGACAAGGTAGCCGAGGTTGTCGGCGCAAACCCCAAGGCCCTCGAGGCCGCCATCAAGGCCAACTACACCGAGGGCGCCTCCGCATAGGACGGGAAGCGTTAAAGGGGATTGACTTCACCTTCATTGATGGGCACAGGACCTCGTTTTTGGATCATGGCATGGGAAACTAGGGCGCCTTGAGTCAGGCCGAAGGGCTGGTAGTAAGAAATTCACTTCGAACGATATGAACCACTCGTCTTTCTCAGCCTTTGAACTTGATTCATTACATTGACGTCCTGCAGCTTCCAAGTGTCGATATCCAGTGGGTAATAACATGAATTCCACCACTACGCACGTGATCGCGTGGATTACAAATGCGCCTTCTGTGATCGGCGCGCGTAATGCTGGACCAACGACTTCAGTTCACACCATTCGCGTGATAATTGTCCCAAACTAGACGCTCTGTTCGATTCCCGCCCACCGAAGTCCTAATACGACCTGGCCGTCCGCATGCTGTCCTTCTTCTCCGCGGCTTTCGGCTTCGATTCGATTTTCATAAGCCATTGCTCTATTTTACAAGTCAGTCTTTACATTGTCAAAGGAAGATAGCCGCAGAGGGGGGTTCGGCATACCTGGGGTTCTGTTCGGTCCAGTCCTCAATCCAATGAGCCAGGTGGATGATTTTGGCAGGCCGGTTGATGCCGTTGAGGGGATGCTGTCGTAGGCTGAAAGTGAGGTTAGTCGGCTGGTGTGGCTACGGTCAGCAAGGGGGACGCGACGAACTTGGTTTGACTGATTTGATTCCTTGTGTTCTGGCGGTGCTTGGGCTTGGGCTTGTAGCTCGTGTGGAGGCTCCGGATGGGGTGGCTGATGCAGAGGCGGAGGTTATGCCGCTGCGGATGCTGCTGGCGCTGCCGTGGGTCGGGGTGGAGGACATTTTGGGAACGTTGGTGCGGAAGCTGGCCATTCTGGCGTCTGAAGGGGAGGGTTGGTGTTGTTACGAGGTGGGTAGTGGCAGTTGCTAACGTGTTGCAGAAGGGCGTTAAGAGTTGGGTTGAAAGATGAAGGGACGGCAAGTTTGCATCTCCCTTATACCGGTACAGGACGCTCGTGCAAAAATAGCATTTTCTTTACGGGGGGTTTCGAACGGGGGTGTGCTCTTTTGAGCAAATTTCCATCAGGCCTGGAATGTGGGAAGATCGGGTGGTAGCGAGGCTGTGATAAGGAGGTGCGCCGTGAGAAGGGCTTGCTATGCTGGGCCTCAAGAGCGATGCTGTTGTGGCCCAACGAAATCCGTCGACGACTTATCGAACGCACGTCGTTGGGATCATCTGTGCGGGCAAATGCTGCAAAGTGCCAGCTTGCGCTTGTTCGGATGCGTGCTCCTTGCTGGCTTCTCGAATATGGGAACTGGGCGGGTCGCGCTATTTGCGGGTCTGTGAGATATAGATATTTTTCTTAGTAATTGAGATTTACTGGTGTTGGAACTGGAACTGGAGTCGTGCCGTGGGATGGGTGCTACAGGTGGCGTGTCAGTTCGGCCGAAAGGCCTCAGCACGATACTCGCCACTTGTCCACGATGCAATGTGATAGGAGTACGAAGACTGCTGTGCCGAACGGTCCAACGATATCATCGAAGTTAGACACATCATGGTTTCCGAGGCTGATGTTGCAGAACACACTGCGAGTCTCCAAACCCCGATGCTCATATGGGCATCACAACTAGTGGAAAAGAGTGCGCCACACAAGTGGAACAGTACCATGGATATGCCCTTCCGACGCTCCGCTGCGCCGTACCTCAACGTTCTCGCGCGCTCTGGTGCTTTTCGCATTGTGACCCACGTGAGCACGTGCGATGGTTCCTGGGAGACATCATGAGCTCAGGGGTAATGATGCGGCGGTTTTGCAGTGTAGTGCTGTATGGTGTGCTTAGTGCGTTCTAGGTGACGCGTGCTGGCAGAGATATGGGAAAGGAAGTGCGTCACGGTATTTAGGGATGGCGACATGTGCTTGAAGTCGACACATGCTGAGTCTGTACAAACCTCACCGACTCGGTACTCCACGTGCGAACTGCGTCGTAATTTGCGGAAGCCGGCGACGAGTGCCCCGCGACAACGCATGCGGAGACTCTTGAGGATAGTAGCTGCGTAAAACGAGTCGCACTAATTCAGTGCGTTCTGGAAGCCTTCTGGATCAGGGTGATATTAGACGGGTCGCTTCCGACACCAGTCCCATTGCGTGCTTCCTCTACGCCCGAATGCACTACTACCACCAACCACATCCCTCAACGGCCGATCAGAGTACTCCGTTGCTGGTTAGACGCCATGTCTTCACGTATGTTGAGCGGCAACAATTCTTTGCACCAATGCTTTTGTTGATGTTTCGTCTATAAGAATGGTAGTGGTAGGGTTTACCAACGTGTCCTTACCCATGTACTTTTCCATGCCACACTAACATGAGGCGCAAAGGTGACTTACCTTGGACTACGCTGCTATGTTGTTGGGAGTGTTGAGCTCAAGGTTTTTGTGATAGTCGAGCAGAATTGGCTTCGAGCACCAGGTGCCTGGGCGTCGATTATCCCCACCTAAACCCTTTCCACCTCTTCGTCCATTTTCTCGATTTCGACCAAGCCTCTCTCCTCGTGCAAAGAGCAAGCACACTTTTCGCACTCTTCTTTGACAGTTTTATTGTTCCGAAGCTTACTTCTCCGTTGATAAATCATTACTGCCTTTGCAAAGTCACCGCCATTTTCGAGATCAGGCATCCTTTCCGGCAAAGCACCGTTGCCGTCATAACCACGCAAATATGCTAATTCGGTGGGCGTCTCCAGCGCCTGCCGTTTTGGCAGGCTTATGCCTCCTGTTTGGAGGTGAATCTGCCCCTCTCTTCTCCTTCTCTGTCATGCTGACCTTACGGATAGGCGTTGCGAACGCAGTGCCAATTAGAGTGATCACCTTACCCTCTATTCTTGGTGGCGCTCACGCGCCTATATCTTCTGTTCTTGATATCGTCTCGAGCCCTACGTCTTCTCCGCTGCTTAGTGGCGCCTCAGTACCTCCTTCTTCTCTGGTCTCGTTTTCGGACGACGGCTCTCCGGCTTCGGGCGAGTCCCTCTCTTTGAGGGACAACTTCCTCTTCCTGAACCCCGCAATCTGCCCCTCTCTGAACACCAAAGTCCTGCAGACCTTGGACTATACAGGCAGCCCCACAATCCCCTTCCTGATCTCGTGCGGAATAGATCACGTGGGTGGCAAGCTGCTGCCGCAGCCAATCCCAATATCCGGCGGCGGTATCAACGCTTGCATCAACTACTGTGCTGGGGACCCTGGCTGCTTCGCTGTGTCGTTCAGCGAGGGTCCGGTTAGTAGTGGCCATGGGGATTGCTACCTCAAGGGCAAGGTTACGCGGGGTATGGAGGTTGTGAATACCCGAATTATCGCGGCAGTGAGATCCGAGTTGGGTACGCAGGCTGATGGCTGGTTTACGGAGAACGGTGGGATTGAGTTCTGGCCTGCGAAGGACGTTCGGGAGCATGAGAGTGCCGTGACTTTTAGCAGTTGGAGCACCACTGCCGCCGCTGCCACTTTGACGACCGCCGACTTCTACGCTACGGCACCCACTAATTCGAGCATCTACGGGACGGTAACTGAGGAGGAACTTAGAAGTGGCACTGGTCTTCAACCTGCTGTTGATAGCTTAGGTGACACCATCTCGTCCTCGGTGAGGACCGTCGAATATATCACCGCCGACTTCTACCCGACCGCCCCACTCTCCAGTTCGAATATCTACGGGATGTCTACCAATGAGACGCCAGGGGCTGGCGCTCCTATTCCAGCTACAACAGCTCTCTCGACTACGGTTGGTACTGATCTTCCTCCTGTTGTTGATTCTCTGAGGTTCATTATTTCGAGCCTAGTGGAGAGTTCATTTTCAGTGGAAGGCTCGTTTTCGTTGGACACAACGTCTTTGGCGGTGACTCTGTCCTCCGAGGTCACCACTTGCACCACAGATTTCTACCCTACGGCGCCACCAATCAGCACGAGCATCTACGGTACAGCAACTGATGATGAGCGTGGAACTGGTACCCCAGTGCCGGCTACGCTCACGCTGCCTAATACAGCTGCAACGCGTGTTTTGCCGGCAGTGGATTCTTTAGGTGCAGTGATTGAGACAGCGAGGGCGACATCTACAAAGATGGTAGCTTTATCTTTGATGATGGGATGGCCCTCGGAGCCTACTTTGTCTTTGGAGCTTACTTCATCTTCGACGGTGATTCAATCTTCGGAGCTAAACTTCTCTGTTCCGTCTACGAAAGAACGTGCTAGATCGTCAGTACATACGGATACAATTGCGTCTACAGAGATATCGCCTTCTTTGTGGCCGATATCCTTGGCTCCTTTCGCATCCAGTCCTGAGCTGAGCTCCGGTACTGTGTCGCCGACCCTTAGCCCTACCCGTCCAGCACTGATGCGTCCGAGCGCGCCATACAGGAACTCGACGAAGCACCAAAGCACGCTGAATGGATATCCAATGGGCACAAGTTCGTCTCCGAGTCATGATCTGACGTCTTCGGGGCTGCGTTTCGGACATGCAACTAGAGTTATTCTTCATTCTTCGCTGGCTTCAACTGCAACGCTGTCTTCAAGTGGGAAAGTAGTCACAAAGACTGTTGCTACCTACAAGTATCACAGCACTAAGTCTCACGGCGCGCATGTAGTCACGCCGACATCGACGGCAAAAAACTCTCCAATCGAGAGCTCCTCGACAACTCCGTCGCTGGCTACTTCTTCGCACAGTCGCCATACCAAACCTTCGTCAAAAACAGTGCAGACTCCGAAAAACTCGCATGCTAAGTCAAGCCAACTTATGCTGCATCACGCACACAAGACGTTCTGGGGTGCTCATTCAATTGCGCACTCTCCAGTCGTTTTCTCTTCGCCAAGCGTGCCTCTCGCAATCTCTCCTTACACAGCAGGTCCATCCATCACAGTAACGGAAAGCTACTTCGTTTCGCTGGAGATTACTGACACTGTCTCTTTGTTGAAAGGTACTACCACTGTTGAAGTCGGAGTCGCAAAAGCAAATGTCACTACGGCTGTTTACTCTTTCGGTCCGCGGGTGCAAATTGTTACGGGTCCGACAGGAACGCGCGTAGAGACGCATTATGGTACGCGCACGAAGACTGTCTCGGTACCTGGTGCAACGATGGTTACGACAGACTATTCTTTTGGGCCGCTTGTCGAGACGAAGACCATGTATGGGCCTGTGGAAGTTACCGTCACGTTTCGGGGTCCAGCTCCTACGGTGGTCGCGGCTGAGAAGCAGCCTGATGTCCCTCACGCAGCGAAGCCGAATGCTCCCTCGGCAGTGAAGCCCAATTTCCCTGCTTCAGCCATACTCCCGCCGTACGTGCCCATCGGGATCAAGCCTCCGGCTGATGACAAGCCTCAAATTCCCTCCTTCGTCGTACCCTTACTAATTGCCACGATCAAAATTTCGGCTCCTCGACCAACTTCCACAAATGTGGCACCAGGGGTACCCTCAGCGACCACGACTACAATTAGAGTATTGGCTCCATCGGTCACGGCAGAACTGGCACCGGAAGTACACCTAGTATCCACGACCATTGCGGCTGAACCGGCTCCTGAAGCTTCCTCGACTGATGAGCCCGGCTACACTGCTTCGCACATTACGACGCCCAACATCACGATGCCAGCTGCGACAATACATCACACCGCCGCGGCCACCTCTTCAACCACCCTTACCACGATCTCCCCCTCCGCTTTCACTGGCGTCGTTCCATGCTCTTCATCCTCCTCCATATACAAACCCAAGGAGACAGCATACAACTACGTCTACAACGTGGGCGTTACTCTCAAGAGCACCTCCTGGGCCACCGTCACCCTTGCCATCACCGCGGGGTTGTGGTCCGTCTTCTGAGCGAAACGGAGGGGTTGAGGGGGAGGGGGGCTCTATCGCCTCTAGGCACTGCCCGTCCCCGGTGTCCCGTCGGTAAATTAAAATCAAGCTTAATGGAGCACTATACCCACAAGCCACACAAGTTCACAGTGCGATCTCCGACCGCTACTCATGCGCATTTATTTCTACGCGATAAAGTGGTGAGTCGCATCCTATAGGACCCCCCTCGCGCTGTATTGTCTCCCGATATGGTGGGAGGCTGGGAAAACCCGTTGCTGGCAGTCTTTCTGGAGACACTGCTGAGTCTATCGCGGCTGGAGATTGATCACAGGGGCTGTAGGAATGGCAGGAGTACATTATGTCTCATCCCGTGGCCCTGCTGCACCGGAGAGAATTGTATGATATGAGGCCGCCTTTTGGAAAGATAAGGTTCGGAAGATGTTCGAGGTCTCAACCCTTCCTAGCCTTTCGAATCATGCCGCCGGACTTCGAGTACGAAGTCGCCACGGCAATGTTGTTTTTCTCAGGTCAGGGTTGTGTTCTTAGCTTTTGCGTTTTGCGTCTCGTGCTTTTTGTTACGTATCTCGTTCCTTCGCGTATCTACCCATTGCGTGTGTGAATTTTGCAAGTTTGAGTGTCTTTCGGGATCGAACTAACTCTAGGTGAGGATGGGCCGAACGTGATAGGCGGGATCACTATTGTAAGTATGATGACGGACTAGACTAGACGGCATGATGTGGTACACGAGCATCATGGCAAGAGTAGGAATATCATCGCTTCGAGAGATTTGGCACGGCGGTTCTTAAAAATTGAATATGTGAGATGAATATACAAGGGCACGCGTGGCGTTGGCGTTGGTAACACTGTTGGACTTGGGAGTGGCATGGCTTGGGAGGACTGGACTTGGATTCTAGATGATATCCCACTGTGTTTTGGAGGTTGGGATTCATCGATGGCATGAACATTGGTACGAGCGTTACATATTTGTCGTGTCCGGGCTGGGAGCAGGCCGGCTATATGATTAGGAGATGGGCACGTGGTTGGTCAGTGCAGGAGTAAGAGGTGGAGCTGGTGTGTGTTTGATAGTTTGATGGTCGTAGTACTTCATCTTGACGTCGTCCTGCAGCGATTACTGCTCGTAACCTTGGTGCGGTGACCTCGTATTAGCGCCCTTAGCCCCAGTCTCCAGCTCATTGCCCTGAAAGCGTCGTCGTCGTCGTCTCAATCCTTCGCTGCGCGCTCTTAGATCTTGTCCTCATACTTCATATATACCTCGTAATGCTGCTGCATCTGTAACCTTAGTAACGCCGGCTCTCTAGCAACATAATGCTTCCCCAACATTCTCCGATTCGCTGGCGTCTCATCCAGCAACCCTTGCTTCAGCGATCGCGCAGGTGGCATCTTCCTGCTGGGCAGATACTGGACGACATAGCTCTCATCTTCGTCCGTCGGCGGTTCAATCATGCCGCTAATGTCGAAGAAGCCCATGGGCTCGTATGCGTCGCCAGGTAGGGGCAGGTCCAAGACTACGCCACCAAGAGCGTTTGTAGCCCCGAGAATTGGTGAGGGAGCAAACATGGAGCCATATGCTTGGAAGGGCCCGCGGTCTCGGCTGTTTAGGTTCCAGACTGGGTCGTTCCAGTAGTCGTCTAAGAGTGTGTCGAAGGAAATGTTGAAGGTGAGCATGAGATTAGGGCGAAGCGTGCGGAGGTGGTATAAGATTGGTCCAAAATCGAGAGTACAAAGATTATCTTCATGTGCTTTCTGTAAATTGACCGTCAAGCTCTGCAGATGTGGGACATCCAAGAATTGCGCCCATCGGCGTCGATAACGAGCGCCCTGGTACTTCTGCTCGTAATCCTCGTACGAGCAGCGAGTAGGGAAGCATTCGTCGGCCGTGACGATGAGGTGTCGGATGTGCGTCTTGGCTTGTGGGTAGGGGCCCCAGGCGCCGGATAGGTGAAGTGGATTGAAGGGAAGAGTGAGAGTGAAGGTGTTGATTTTGTAGAAAGCCTCAAGGGCTTCAGAGTAGAGGGTTGGATTTTTCTGGAAAATGGAGGAGGTACCCTGGAAGTGGGAGCCTCTCATGGGGATGGGGCTGGAGGTTTCGAGCGCGTAGTGGTAGATAGGGTCGCGGAGTTCACGGGGGAGGCGGAGCAGGAGGAGGTCGAACCGGATACCCTGAGAATGAGAGGGAGCAGACATGGTGATTGGGATTTGGGCTGATTGAAGGTTGACTGAAGAGGTGGTCACAGGTAGGGAAGAGTCCTTCTGTGCAACCTCGTTGCCTTGAATGCGGAAAGACAGGCGTACGACGCCCTCCGCCTTGGTGATGGATGCCTCAAACGTCCGGAGATTTTGGAATGCGGGAAGATAGGATAGGCATCCGTCGAAGAGGAGGTGGCCTGTTGCGAGCGCAGAGCTCAATAGAAATTATTGTTCATGAACAAATTTGAGGTTGAGGGTAGTGTGCACAGACCCCGCCAAGCACCGACCTGTGCATCCGCAATCCTGATCTTTTCCGTGTCGCGATATCCATCACCATCCGCAGCAACACACAACCATGCCCGTCCAATTCCTCCGACGCCTCGTCCGGCCCTCCGTCAACTTCCGCGCCCCAGGAATCACCTCCCTCCCAACACGCCCTGCAATCGGCGCGATCGCCCTCCAGAATGCCACATCGATATTCCCCATCCGCCCAATACCCGCCTCGCGAGCTCACAAATGCACGTTGATACAAGTGCTACGGAACGGAAGGTCATCAAGAGGACTGCGCAAGCTGAGGTCGCCCGCATTAGCGAATAGACCGGAGATGAAGGGTGTGTGCTTGAAGGTGGGCACGACGAAGCCTAAGAAACCTAATTCGGGGGAGAGGAAGATTGCTAGGGTGCGGTTGAGCAGTGGGAAGGTTATTACGGCGTATATTCCGGGAGAAGGTGCGTCAATAGCGGAGAGTGGTCAAATTGGGAACAGAGGAAGCTAATGCGAGGGGACCAGGTCACAATGTGCAGCAGCACTCAGTCGTCATGGTACGAGGAGGCAGGGCGCAGGATTGCCCCGGTGTAAAATACCATCTAGTGAGAGGAGCGTTGGACTTGGTAAGAACTCGCCACCTTCTTCTTTATAGGCTACAACTGACGTGTCGCAGGGTGGTGTTGGAAACCGGATCACATCGAGATCCAAGTACGGGACGAAGAAACCGAAGGCGGCATAGACGATTCGTTGTACGATTGTGTGAATACATGTATGATATCTGCATCAGCGGCGTTGAGCTCGGACGAGCAGTTTGGAATAAAATCCCGATCTACCACATTTTTCGCCTCGTCCCCGAGGTTACATCTCCTCATGTGAGAGTACCAAATGCGTAGTAAAAGCAAGGCAGTGGGGAAATTGAGCATGAGACACCACGTGTTGAGACAACTCTGGATCAGCTTCTCGGAACGGGACTTTTGACCCAACCTTGGCCATCGAGGGTTCCACTATGTTCGCCGATATAGCTAAGTATCGTGTCGGTACCTCTCACGCGACGAACTGCTTTTCGGAACCAATTTATCG
>Ga0247803_1001089_pt1 | contig 14331 bp, 10 predicted proteins | sample UWRJL014104B1_FD_180928 | JGI IMG/M metagenome (GOLD analysis project Ga0247803, IMG submission 180928) | Plant litter microbial communities from Arlington Agricultural Research Station in Wisconsin, United States - UWRJ-L014-104B-1 | ecosystem: Environmental > Terrestrial > Plant litter >...
GGCGGCGGAGGCCCGAGCGCAGACAATCGGAACCGGAACTGCGCCCAAAAAAAAGTTCGAAATTCACAGTCCCCGCTTCGACACCAAAAGTTCGATTTCGACATCCACCATATCATACACCGGGAGCATGTCGAAAAGACCCGCAGACTCGGACGAGCATGAGCTAGACGCCATCAAAAATGGAGATCGGCCCATGGAACTCGACCAGGAGGAGGCGGGCGAGTTCGAGGACGAGTTCGAGGACGAGTACGAGAGCGAGGATGAGATATTCGAGGCCGGCGTAGACGGGCGGCCAGACGAAGAGCGAGAGGCAGAGGAGCGAGAGAGTAGGTTTCATCACGTATGTTGGGATCAAACACCGTCTAATCTTGGGCAGATGCCATGGATGTCGACCAGGGCACATTCATACCCGGCCGCCACAAGCTCTCCGCCGGCGAGACCCTTGCGCCCGATCTTTCCACCTACGAAATGCTCAACACACTCGAAGCACCCTGGCCGTGCTTGTCATGCGACATAATACCAGACCACCTAGGTTCCGACCGCAAGACATACCCCGCAACCGTCTACGCAGTGGCAGGCACGCAGGCGGAGCGGAAAAGGGAGAAGGAGAACCAGATCATGGTCATGAAAATGAGCAGTCTTTCAAGAATGGAGAAGGAGGACGAAGACGACGAGGATGATTCAGACGATGAGGCGTCAGATCCCATACTGGAGACGAAATCGATACCCCTCAACAGCTGCACGAACCGCATACGCGCACACCAGTCGCCCCAAAGCACGTCTGCGAAGCCTCCGACCACCCTCACCGCATCGATGATGGAGTCGGGCCAGGTCCTTATTCACGACGTTACACCCCATCTCACGGCCTTCGACACCCCCGGCACCACCATCACACCCGCGCAGAACAAGCCCGTCAGCACAATACGAGCACACAAGGCGAGCGAAGGATATGCGCTAGACTGGTCACCTCTCATACCCGAAGGGAAGCTCCTGACCGGCGACGTCACAGGCAAGATCTTCACTACCACACGAACGCAGGGCGGCGGTTGGGTCACCGACACAACTCCCTTCACTGGCCACCAAGGCACCGTGGAGGAATTGCAATGGTCTCCAACAGAGAAGAGCGTCTTCGCCTCTGCGTCAAACGACGGCACAGTCAAGATCTGGGACGCGCGATCAAAGTCTCGCAAACCAGCTGTCAGCGTTCAAGTCTCCAAGACAGACGTCAATGTCCTGAGCTGGTCCCAGCAAACAGCCCATCTCCTCGCCTCAGGCGCCGACGACGGCGAATGGGCCGTCTGGGACCTGCGCCAATGGAAACCGCAAACCGCATTGGGCAGCGAGAAGAAGCCTACACCCGTCGCTTCATACACCTTCCACAAAGAGCAGATTACGTCGGTGGAATGGCATCCAACGGACGACAGCATCGTGCTCGTTTGCGCGGGCGATAACACGCTTACGCTTTGGGATCTCGCGGTGGAGTTGGACGACGAGGAGAGCAAAGACACGGGAGGTGTGCAGGATGTGCCGCCGCAGTTATTGTTTGTGCATTATATGGATCAGGTTAAAGAGGCTCATTGGCATCCGCAGATTCCCGGAGCCGTCATGGCGACGGGTGGGTCGGGGTTTGGGTTAGTATTGTCCCGTTCACGTACACTTGAGAACAACCAGCTAACAGTAACAGTGTCTTCAAAACCATCAGCGTGTAGATATGCAATCAATCCAGCGCACGGATGGAGCCTTACAAATCTTCACACGTTTGACGGCTGCATGCGTGTCTGTTTGCGCGAAGCACGTTCCCAAGCAACATTGCACGCGTTCTTTGTTCCTCGCGTAGCACGTTTTCCATGTCCTTCCCCATGTGTTCCCAATGCAGCGCAAGCTACCCACAAACAAAGAAGCGCAGGATCGCTTTCGATGCAAATCGTCCGGGCCAACCTGAGACTAGAATAGTGACATTGATCGCATACTTCAAACGTCCTTCCGCTCTTAGCGCGCTCCACTCGTGCACCGACTCTCTTCACACAACGCGCGCTTCGAAGACGGTGGACTGGAACCCCACTCACGCCTTTTCACTCACCCTGTTCCCCTACTACTCACAACATCATGGCTTCATCGTCACAATTACCAGCTTCGAAAGGCCGGATCTCAATGTCGTCCACGCCCTTAACAACGGGAGCCGGAACAGCGGAACACGAACCAACGCCATGGTATTACCCACCCGCCCACCACCACCTCTTCGCTCAAGACCTCTACACACATATATCACCTACTGCATATCTTACAGCCATACCATCTGGCCGCCCGCCAATTACTTTACCGCGACCCAAACCCCAAGTTCAGCACTTTCCCAGCGCAGCTTATGAAACCACTCCCCATCTCGACGACGACGACGATCTTGTCACGAGACATGCTAATAACTCCTGCTCGGCCAGGAAATCGATCGAAGATGATGAACATGCAGCGTGGCGGGGAGAAGACGATGTGGATGTGTGGACGTGGACGGGGTATGTGAAGCATCCGGAGAGTAGGGAGCGGAGTAGTTTGAGGCGGGAGGCGGAGAGAGCGAGAGTGGAGAGGGAAAAGAGGAGGTAGAGGAACGTCAATCTGGTTGGTTTGGTTTCGGGGATTTTGGCATGCGGGGCACTAAGGCGTTAATGAGACACGACTGATTTCTGTTTGGTATAATTATACGCGTACTATTGAATATGGCAGTATCAGCTACAGGTCCAATACAAGGAAAAACCAACACTAGATCCAACAACATGTCCTTCCGTCAACAAGGCTCGTTCGCCTTTCTCTCTAACCTGTCCTCTGCTAACCTATTCAACCTTTGCAGCATCGATCCTATCCTTCACATGTCCACTTCACTAGCTATTCCGACGCCTCAGTTCTTCTCCGCTGGATCCGGATTATTTGCTCCCTCCTTACCCGTCTGCGTGGTCCCTCGCTTTTTGCGCCCTCGCTTATAGCCCGGTACAATTTTAGGTTCCAAAGGTGCGTTTGCTGCCTTAGCCGTATTATTACGCGCGTCACCTGCGGAGGCAGCGTCTGTATCAGTATCTGTGTTGCCGGGCGGGGTGTTGCCTTGTGTGGTGTCATCCTCTGCGGTGTTGCAGGTGCCTGTAGGTTTTGCAATGGTGTCTGGCAATGCTTCATTCTGCAGTATAGCGTCTCCAGCAGGGGTGGTAGCTTCGTCATCGCCGTTATGGTGACCATCCGCGCTTGGTGTTGTCGTAATTGCATTCGCATCAAGACTCCCCGCAAGATTTTCGGCTGGAAAATCTGACGACGGATCGTTTTCGGTTTGGGCAGTACCATTCGAGGCATGTGTATCCTTTGAAGGCTCATAATCTTGACTTTCTTCAGGAGCAGGCGTTGTATTGTCATGGATAGGTTCGCATGTGGAAGTACTACCTGCTTCATCGCCAGCATGTGGAGTGTCGGAGCTTGGAATCGCGTTTTCTGAATTGTTCGATTTGTTTGGACTCCGTGAATTGATGCCGTTATCTGTCGTGTTTTCACGATGTGCTGCTGATGGTTTTGGCGTTGGATCTGCCGGAGCTTGTGTCGAATTTGCCTGTGCATCACCATTTGCTGCTTGAAGACCAGGCGTTGGATCATCTTCAACAGGACTGTCATTAGAAAGGATGGCTTCCGGGGGTGGGCCTAGCGCAGCACTTGTAGGTGCATCACCCACGACTGGTATTTTGTCATCCGGCGCTCTAAGACCAGACGCAGACTCAGCAGCATTCAGGACAACAGCCGATAGATCACTCTGGACCTGCAACGCCACCTGTTCGTCTCCCTTAGCACCATTAGACGATGTCGAAAACGATGATGACGATGACGAACTATCACTCGGCAAAGTAAACGACACGTTCTTCGTTCCCGTCAGCACCGACTTCTCCGGCATAGTACCATCAGTGCCTTCTTCCTCGTTCTTATACGGCGTGCCGGCTTTATGACCGTATAGTGCCATGCCGAACAAGCCACACATACGTTTCTTTGGCCTCTGCTGATTCCAGGAAGCGACGGTGATTGGACGTCCGCGGCCGCCAGCTAGGAAGTACAAAGTTGCTGGAACGCGGGCTTCGTCGGTAGGGTCGGAACCGCCGCCACCCCTGAGATTTGGAAGGTTTTGGTTACAGGCTAGTAAGGATTCATGGGGTGGATCCAGGGGCGATAGAGAGCGTTTTGGAGAAGCTGGGTCAGGGTAAAAGTTGTTCGATTCGTAGTCATCGATACCAACCCGAAAGCTGCGGGGATAAAGCCGTGTTGGAAGTGGAATCCTCCTAGTCTTATCCCGGGCTCCTTCCATGCGTTCAGGTATGACTATACGTAATGGGGATGTGCCGCCGCTCCTTGTAAGTCTGTAATAGCCGCAGGTTGTGCATGCTCGAAAGCATTTCTCTCCGTAACCTTTCATGAAAGAGGCCACACCTAGACTCTCATCTCCACCACCACCCCTCATCCTAGCCGGTCCATACCCACCTCTTAACTCAAGCCGACTTCCACCCATCTCGTCTGGCGTCGGTGGCATAGTCCCCGTAGAGAATTTGGACTCATCAGATGAAGAAGAAGACCCAGTGATCTCATGACGAAGGGGACTAGACGTGTGACGCGAGCGAGGTGAGCGCAAAGTATACACTCTACTTCTCTCCAATTCAGTTTCGGCGGCACCTGTGGGGCCCGGCCGCACAGTCGCGGTTCCGGATGCTTCGATGGATTGGAGCGTAGCATTTGGAGAAAGTGCTGGCCAAAACGGTACGCCAGTGCTGAGGCGAAGGGGAGGTTGTTGGCGTGTGTTCCGAGATGAACAAGCTGGAGAGTTCGTAGACTGAAGATGGGTATTTTGACCCAGCGTTTGATGCTGCTCAGGCGTGGAAGCCCTGGGGGGCCTAGGAGGGACTGGTGATCGACCACTAGGGTAGAAAACCGTATCTGACCAATCTGGTGCTCTCGAGACATTTGGCGCACTGCTAGCTCTTTCCGCTTCGATCTGTGCATCTCGGACGGGACTTGGTGCGCCAGCTCGTATCGCCGCGAGATGTTCTACCACCTCACGCTTGTGCACGTAGGGGTAGTCTTTTGCTTTGGGTAAGCCATGGATGTGATGGAGTTTAGGACTATCAGGTAGCTCTGGTGACGGTGTTTTGCTGCGAATAGGGAGGAGTTTGCCTTGAAATCTGCCGGGTGAGGACTTTCCTTCAAGGTCTTGGTTTGTTCCACGCCTAGTTGGCGGGCGTCCATTCGAGGATTTGGGCCTAGGAATGGAGATGGAAAGGCCTTCAAAAGGAGGAAGACGTGTCATCCTCTTCGGCCTGGGTCTACTCTCAAGCAACGCTTGCGGCACATTACGATCTGATCGCACAGGCGTATCGATGCTTACTTCATTGATTTCCACAATGGCATCCAGGATCGGCGTCGCCCTGCGGCTTCCTAGGTACCTTGTGCTCATCGTAAGATGCGACTGAGGACTTCGTGCACGACAAGCATCGCACGGCATGAGTGGTGCCTCTCTGCTACTTCTGGACCACGGCAAAGATAGACCACAGGCCCGACACCTCTCTCTTTCGAAGCTGGGGAAAGATTGCAGTATACTAGGATCGTACGGACATGGTGTATCTGCTGAGGCAGGCGCTGAGATCAAGGATGTCTCATCTTCGTGCCCAACTTGTGTGTGTGAAGGTCCGCGCGGTGCTCTGTTCGTCGGTGTGCTACCCAGATCTGGAGCCGTCTTGGGGCGCTGAGTTTCCAAGGGTGTTCGTCGTGGGATATAGGCTAGTAGTCCAGAGATGCGCTGGATCAAGGATGGTCGGCGAGGACCTTGCTCATCTTCTGCTGAAGCGGCAATCTCGTGAGGATTCCACCTCCGAGGTGCCATACCTACTTTGTATCGTAAAGCGGAAAGTCACCAACACAGCTAGAGCGAAGAATGCGTAACGGAGAAAGGATTTTGAAGAACCTTGCCTGAACGCTGTGCAAGCAATGTGATATTGCGTGAATTCTAATGTTCTTCCAAAGAGTAGAAAGAAAACGGGCTGGAAACCGTGAACACATAAAGCCATACTCATGATTGAGACTAAGAACTTTATAATCGTAAAGTAGCAATGTGAAGTACAGCGAAGGGCGACGTGGGAATTCCAGGAGAATGGCAAATGTTGCGTTGCGGTACACTTTGCGCCAAACAGAGCCGTCGACCCAATCATCAAAGAGACAGCATACATGCAATCGCCCAGATTTCGCTGCGGACATGGTGTCATTAGTCGTGGACATGCGCGGTGAGAAAGCCGTGAGTATCGTGTAAAGCTCTGTTAGGGAGATAAGCGTGTGGAGTTCGCGTCGTCGATGTGAGTTTCGCCCCTTTGCTACAGGTACAGTGACACCACGACGGTCGTACCGTGCCTAGAGGTCGACCCAAACCCCATACAGCTCTTCGGTGTGCTTGCCTTCCACAAAGTTTCGCGTGGCGTGTGCCCAATCATCCTCGGAGCGCCGGCGACCGCTAAGCTTCTTTTTGAGCGTCCATGTCAACAGTACCCCAGAAGAGCCGCACGCGGCATTTGTTTCCATGTGATCGGTGTGCGTCCTGCAATGCCGACCCAAAACAGCACGTCGGCCTAGGACTGCAATCTCCATCCCCTCAGAATAGCAGCCTCGATCGACCCCGCACTTGATACACAGTCTCGTGCCAACGTCAAGACCCCGGCGGGCGTATCTGCCCTTTCTCATATCGTCGGCGAACTGCAAAAGATGACGAAAGCCGACGCAGCCTTCGCAGGTGTAGAGCTCTCTAGAAATCGCCCATTCGTCGCTTTCTGCTCGGAGAAACTGCTCATGCGTAGGCGGTGGTATGATCGAGCGAAGGAAGCGGTTCGCCATTGCTAGCCGGACTTTGTCTTGGAGGTCGAGCCGATCGGTGATGTTTGTCAGCATCTCGAGAGGAAGACGCAGGAAGGGTGGTTGGCTCATAATGAAGGACGGTGCGAGCTTGTTGGTCGAGTTGATCCGAGATGTTGTTCGTGCCTTGGACAATCTTTAAAGAGGGAAGCTTGTGACACAGGGCGCAAGAAAGCGGGAAGCGAGAAGCGCGGAATACGCTATTCTTTCTGGCTGCCAAAGCTCTGTACCACACACATCACTTCGGCTTGGAAATGGACGAAGATGACACGATCAGGAGAGCTCCATCTGACACTCGCATGAATCGAGATGGGGCATATCTTTTCGGAATGATCAACGACCGTCGGGTGACGAACACACGCGGATATGTGGCGCAGGGCATCGGCTCGCCATCATAGCCAAGTTTGCGAGTGCGAAACTTCTTCCCTCAACCGTTCCATCATGAGAGTCAACAGTCAGGACTCCGTACGCCGACGTGTGATACCGGGGCGGTCCATTTCCGTCGCCATGCTGTTGCATCTCATCATTACCTAGGCAACATGCATACTTACCGTGTCTTTTCTTTTCGCAGGTCGTTGATTACCATATACCGAGATAGAGTAATCCAGCCCAGCGGAACCACCTCATCTGACTCTCGTGCGCCGTAGTCATGGCTTTCTGGGCAGTTCGGTAACCGACCGGTGAACTGACAGACAGCAGTGGTGTCGGAAAGCTTCCAAGCTCTTTCCGCTTCACCAAAGCGCCGATCAAAGTAGCAGGCGCATCGATTACACCGATGTACTTCCGCAATATCGATGTGGTGGTGAGGGTGTACAGCTTTATTGGGCAGTCCCACCCGCTATGCCGGTGCATAAGCGCTTTGAGAAACGTGTGCGCCCCATTATAGAGCGCTACGTGGTTCGGGTGGGAGGAGATGCCGTGAGCATCGAACGTGATGATGGCGTCGATGTTGGCCCGAGGAGCTTCCTTAGAAGGTATAGAGGCCATTTTCGGCGCAAAGGTCGCGGTGAGGAGATTGGAGATCAGGCGAGGGTGCCACGTTACAGTCATCGAGTCGGGGAAGTTCCTGGGCTTGTTAGTACAATTCTGGCTAGCAGCTGGAGGCAGCCTACTTGTCTTCAATGACGTGAATATCGTCTTTGGAGCCCAAACCAAGCTGCAGCCCACTTTTGATGAGTTCCTTCTTTCTGACCTCACCCAATCCATCTGCATTGCCTATGAAGCGGCGGTTGTCAGTGCACGGTCTGTTGCTGAGCGTTGGTGAGGGCTGACGTACCGCTGCTCAAACAGAGGAGTTTTACGTGATTTCCGAGGTCTGGACGCGTCAATGCCAGTATCGTCGGCGCGAAAAACATGGCTTCGTCATCTGGGTGCGCTATGAGGAGCAGAATGCGTTTGCCCTGCAGTGTGGGGAACGACGTGCTGAGCTGTGATGTGTAGAGCCATAGGCCGAAGATGAGAATAGGCACAGACGCCCAGGTGATCCAATGCATGGTGATAGAGAATATCTGAAGCTTTCCGCGAGCATTTGAGGAGCGCGCGCCTGTTGTGAAGTTAGATAGTGGTATGTTAGAGGGCGGTGGCGTGGGGATGGAGATCCGCGCTTGGGTGCGGCGCGAACCTTCTTCTCCGCAGAGCCGCACCCTCTTCCTTTTGTCCACCACGACCATCCGATCCGGTCTCGACGACGCCTACCGTACCGACGCGCACAATGGGTGGAAACAGAAAAGAGCGGCGTGCAGCCGGTCAACAACCCTCCAAAACAAATGCAAACGGCAGCAGCACCGCCTTCCAGCCCTCCACCGACATCGACGAAGACGGCATTAACTACATCCTCAAGCACCCCGACTACTCCGGACCAAAGGGAAAGACGCTATTCGATCTTGCAGAGGAGCGACAGCAGGAGCTGAACAAGGCAAAGCCGGGGTACGTGGCTGACGATGGCGAGCCGATCGGACCTTTCGGCGATGCGATACTATATTCAGTCTCCATGGCTATGCTGCATTTCACGCTCGACGTCATCGTGTACAGCCAGTACCGGGAAGACGTAGTGTGGAGCGAAATCATCAAGCGAGCCGTATCCGCACTCCCGATATTCCTCGTCCTCGTCTACCTCACGCACGTTGACTTCTCTCACCGCTATCCGCTCATGCGTAACATGTTGTTTATGGCTGGAGGCATTGTGGCGGGATGCTACCTGGTATACTCGGGCAATAAGCATGGCTACTTCTATGTCATGAAGGCTGCGCCCCCGGTCGCATCTCTTTGGATCTGGAGCGTAGTGGAAATGGCTGCTCCATATGCGGCTCTGAACGCAGCAATTGTGTTTGGATACGGGTGGTGGCACGGCTTCGCCTTTTTCTGAACGCGTACATTACATGACGGCCTTCAGTGCTGGGCTCCTCCGGTCACGGACATGTTCTTCACGAAAGCTTCCCCGAGTTGTTGCATCGGCTACTCTTGAGAACTCAAGGGGGCCTATCAGGCCCGCAATATGGGGCGGCGGCAGGATCCTACCGCCCAGACAGGCTTCCCAAGTCAACAGAACTGATGGTACGAAGAACTACCACGAGTCCACCGTAAGAATGCCTCGTTCGAACTAGCCGGCCCTGATCGTCTGGGAGGAGTTGCACAAACATCTCTAGTTTTGGATTTAAAAAACCCTCGAGAGTCAATTCTGGCGAGAACGCCAAAGGTCAGCTATGTGGCTCATAGGATAGAGAAGAAAGCATGATGTTCCCTCAAGTCTGAACGAAGAGAGTTAACCCAACATGTATCTTTGCAACAGCATTAGCAGAGCTGCCTCTACACTATAGCGAGAGCACGACTTGGTCTTTGCACATGGTGCTCTCCGATCCTGGTCTGACGAAATAAGCGCACCAATAAGGGCCGCGTCCGTGATAGATCCCGTGTGTCGCTTTGCGTTCATCTCGCCGCACGGCAATGCTCGGAGACTTCACCTTCTTTTCTTGACATCATATCTCCAAGTATCTACAGGATGATCTCCGAGATCCGCCTCCCTTGCTCATCACATCGCGGATGTACATACCACAATTCCAACAACGCATCTTCCCTAGACATCCGCTTCAACGACTCACCGGCAACCGTCGGCGCCAAAACCATCAACTCCATCGCCCCGTCTGAGTCCACGCCCAGCAAGAAAGAAAAAACCCCGACTGCATCGCCAATCAACGCCACCGTGCCCATCCAAACCCTCCCGACAGAGCTCCTCCTCCTCACCCTCGCCTACCTCACAACAATCGAGCAAGCCTCTCTATCATTGACATGTAAACATTTCGCAACCATCCTAGGGCCAAGTCTCTGGCCCGTGACGAGTAAGGCCAAAGGTGCGAATTGGCGCAGGCACGACGATTTCCTAGACGCATTGCAGAAGGATTTCGAGGCGGAGTACTGGCGGTGTAGGGACTGTGTGCTTTTTCATCCGCGCACGAAACTCGTCACGAATGGACGAGGACAGCAGCAGAGTCACCCGAAGCCTCGACCGCTCATACATCCCTCAACTTTGAAGAGATTGTTCCGGGTCAGAATAAGAGAAGATTCAACATCACAAGTCTTACAACTCGGACCATCAGAAAACCCGGTCTACACCATCACGCGCCTCCTCATAACCTCCATCCTCAACCAACACCACAGTTCCGCACTCCAAGGTAGTCCGCTCACCTGCCTCAACGCCCTAAAATGCCGCGGAACTTTCGCACACACCATCTCACCCCCTTCTCCCGCTGCACTTCCCTTTACCACCCTAACCCCCCTCACACTTACACTCACTCATACCCACACGCACGTCTCCAAAATCGTACTCGACAGGCTCCTCCTCCGCTCCACCTACAGCTTCGCCCTCTCCTCCACACCACCCATTGTCTTCCCACCAGAAGCCTCGCTCCTGTATTTACGCCACAGCTTAGTCCAACTGCCCTTCCGCATCTGCAGCCACTTGGAGTTGTTTTCATGTGTGGAGTTGATGTTGCAAGTCGAGGCGGGTGATAGTGGAGTGAAGAGGGGGCGGTGCAAGTTCTGTCCCACGCAGTGGATTGCGCGTCGGCTAAGAAACAAGACGGTCTCGTATACACTTGACTTTCGAGTGTATCAAAATCTAGGAAGGGGTGAGCTAGAGGGACGAGAAGATGATATGTGGCGGTTTCTTACGCAGCCGCTGGGGAAACGAATGCAGATCTATGAGTGGGGATATGAGGACGTGGAGGAGGCTTTTGAGAGGATTCTCTGTAGTACTGCTGAAGAGTTTTGGAGGCAGCTTGAGAAAAGTGATGGGAGGGGTAGTTGGTATGATCCAATCTTAATGCGCAGAGGGTACAAGACATTGCCGGAGTCGGTGGCTGCGGCGCTATAAGGATGGTGCAAGTTGATCAGAGTGTCCTGTCGTTGCACAGAAGTACAAATGTCATGTTGGTACATGATCTTTTCCACGACTGGCATCCCGTCGAACTGCCAGTCCATCTCCAAGATGTCTGCGAAAGCACGCGATACCGTATGGCGACATCACTGGGTAGGACAAAAGATGCGCATCCTTGAAGCTAGGAAATGCTCATTTCGCATTGTAAGATCCTATCGCTCGCTCACGACCGCGACCTCATTCCCAGTCCACTGATCCGACCGAAATTGTGCAATGAATTTTGTTGGATACATGCTCGCCTCGTGCGAGGTCAGAGCCGATGCAAAAGCCACATCCCATTGCCGTTTCCAAGCCAGAGAGACGCCGTGTATGCCCTGCCCAGATCACCATTCCTCTATGACTCGGTCTTGACACGGGCCTGGCCGTTCGTCACCTTCACGCCCAACTGCTTCGCCTTGGCGATGATATCGATGCGCTTTCGTGCTGAGACGGCGTGCGAGATCCTGCATCATCTGTTAGCTCGATTGCCACGTGGACAGAGGTGAGCGACGTACTCGGCGGCGAAGGTCTGGTTGTGCATCAGGAGGAGATCGACATCGCGGGCTGGTTTCCGTTAGTTTGGTGCCATCTCAGTCTTCCCGAAGTTGTGCTGGCATACCGTTGTGGACGAGGAAAGCCTTGTGGCCGCTGGGCATGAGGTGGCGGGTCTTCTTGTTGGAGCCATATCCAATCTGTGTCGCAACTGCGTCAGCCAAAATGCTTGCGATGAAGCCGTCCACGGTTGCCCTTTCTCCCGCGCTCGAGGGCTCCGCTTCTTATCTAGATCATGGCGAGTCGTACCTTGGGCATAGCAGCCTGGCCCTTGAACCGTCTTCGGACACGGTTATCAATACCCTTGGGCTTCCTCCATGACGGGTCGACGCCTATCCACAGTCAGATCCTCTTCTCTCCACTGCATCCTGGTATCTCTCACATTTGAAGCGGTCGGACTGGTGGCGGTTGAAGCGCTTGGGGTCTGTGGTTGTCAGTCGCGAAATTTCGACATTGGCGGAGGTTGTGCGTACGCTTCTTGACGATCGCGACGTGCTTCTTTGCGGCGACCATCTGGCAGACTTGTTAGGATTTACAATGACAGCGATTCGGCAGGTATACGTACTTTGACGACTGTAGTGTTAGTATCGGTCGAGGTTGGCGATGTTGCTTCGATGTCGAAAAGTGTGTGGTGGGCGTAACTTGGCGTTCTGAACAAGCGAGGCGCTAAGACCGATTAAGACATGCTCTGCCCCATCACCGTCACTGCGCAACAAACATCTGAATTCTTTGACTGGGTAGTATAGCATGTATTCCTCACTTGCAAATGGTTTTGGATGTAAAGGTATCTTAGGGCTAGGATAAAATATGTCGGGAAAGCAAGACATCGTGGAGCCTGGTATAAGACACTACGCACCGAGACCAGCTTCATCACTGTACCCCGACCTTACGCATACACGATGGGACAGTAAAGCAATCTGGACTGGAACTGCGCGCGTGCCATACAAGTTAATCGGATTCACATACACCATGTAGATAACAAAGTCGGGTGTTTCGATGCCAAACTCGCGTGCGCGGCCGCGCTTCCCCATCGGCTCACACATGCAGCTCAACACCATGTACACGGTACACCGCCTTGATGAAATGGCAAGGGCACGCGTTTTACCCGTGGACTCTGTCTGTCGCAGCTCTGAGCTCAGCCAGCGCGGCCTCGAGGGCGATGAGAGGAGCGACGAAACATCTGAAGGGCCGAATGGAGGGCGGCATCGGTTCCGCAGCATGATGCTTGATGAAGACGTCCATGGGCAATGCATAATCACCGGAACGGTTGCTCACACGGTGACGCGGCGAGGCTCAGCATCACATGTGAAAAGGAGAAGCCCGTTCGACTGTCATCATGGGCCTGCAGATGGTGTTGACAAGTTACCGCTTTCGCTTGTGCTGCATGAGCGGCATGTCGACCCGCCACCCAGCGCGCACCCAACAACACCACCCCGACCGCTACACCGACACCTTCGCGCCGAACCCACAGTCAGGGCGACTTCTTCCACAGATTATCAGCATGTCGCACATCAGCCACATTGTCTGGCATTGCGACTTCTCCCGACACCACGAGGAGGCTTTCGCCGCACTGATTGGCCGCTGAGGCTGCGTTTATCAGACGTGCTGGCTGTGAGAGGAGGTGCGAGCACGCCGTGTTGTGTACGTGCAGCGAAGGAGTAATGCTGTGGAAGCACCTTCGTACCGATTATGGGAGGAACCGGAGCGATAACCGGTGCTGAGGTTTGGCTACGACGAAGATGACGAATCCTGAGTTGGTTGGCGGCTGGCAGGGCCCACCGCAGAGTCTGTCCAGCCCATCTGCTTGAAATTCACGAGTGCTCCATCGAACGCGAAGCTTCACTTTACCTCTGCTCCTACCACCCAGGTACCCACAGTTCAGTGTGCGGCAACGCGTTCACCTGAAATTCCCAATTTTCAGAATCACTATTTTAGCTCCCGGGCGTGCCCAAACAAGGTCCAGGTCCCCTCGCGCCACCGTCCCCTTTAAACGGAAGTTTTCCATTCAGGCACCTGAGGATTTTTTTCTTACTTCTTCCCTTTCGGCACGGCATTTCAACTACACTGCGGCGTTTGTTCGGAGAGACACGGCCGTTGAGCATTACTGCACAGCGTTGTCGGCTGTTGCTAGTCCGATCCGCGGTTGAGTGTTCGGCCATTCAGAGCCTGGCCCCGACCATCCTGCTTGCGATCAGCAGACATTTTTCCTCTTCCTGAACTTCGCCTACGGTCCACATCTGGTATTAGGTGTGTAACATCGCGAGAGTCCTACTCCTTACGGTACACCTTTTACGTGCTTCGCCTCTTTCTTTTCTTAACCCAATTCACGCCTCTGGGTCTTTCGACCTCCGTCACCCCACTTCTCATCTTCCCGACTCTCGGATACGCAACTTTCGAATCCACAAGCAACACATCACCTCCTTAGAGGGTTCCAACCTCTTCGAAGAGGTTACAGTCTGGTCTTT
>Ga0247803_1001091_pt1 | contig 14325 bp, 19 predicted proteins | sample UWRJL014104B1_FD_180928 | JGI IMG/M metagenome (GOLD analysis project Ga0247803, IMG submission 180928) | Plant litter microbial communities from Arlington Agricultural Research Station in Wisconsin, United States - UWRJ-L014-104B-1 | ecosystem: Environmental > Terrestrial > Plant litter >...
CCGAACCGTCCTCATCTCTTTTTACCACGCTCCTGAATTCCACAGCCTGGATGCATACACGAAAGCTTCACCGTTCCACGCACCACACTTCATATATTTGCACTCTCGGTAGCGTGGCACGTTACCACAGTGTTTGCGGTTCAGGCTCTCCGGCTATTTAACCCCCTGCGCCCTTCATCTATAGCTGTCCATACTCCATGACTGGCGGCCACCTCAACCGTCGGACCGACAGTATCTCCGCCATGTACTCGGTTCTCATTGGTTGCTCGTCGCACACCCTTGTCTGGGGAAATCCGAGTTTTGGAGCGGGTGTAATGGTTGCACAATACCCCAGATTCCGGGGGTCCAGACACCCACAAAGAGGCAACCCGGCCTAGCGTGTGCCGAGGTGCGCAAGTTCGTGTACTACCCTACGATGGAAAGCGACGGATGGGGGCGTCGACAATATCCGGAATGATCACGAGTTGGGAGACCTACGAGTAGTTTAGGGGAGGGAACACGTATATGAGGGTTGATCCCCAAGCCCTCGAAATTGCTCTGGTATCATTTTCCAAGCAATCACACCCTCGCCGTTCCATCCCCATCTTTGTGTACCTAGTTGTCTCGGATAAAGATTGATCACCATGAAGCTCTCTACAACAGTTGCTGCAGCTGCCTCTCTGTGGGCGACAGCGAGCGCCCATGGCGGTGTCGGCACGTACACGGTTGTATCGACAGGGACCGTATACCAAGGGTAAGTCGCATACTGTCGGCCAGCCTGTGGCCACCAGCTAATAGCTATTCCAGATTCTCACCATACAACTCCGGCTCGAGTCAAAAGACCATCCAGCGGCAATACCCCTCATTCGACCCCCTTGTCATCAAAGACTTGACCGTAAGTTTCTTCCTGCTATTTTCTCAAACACTCAAACACAAGTACTGACCCACACAGACTACGAACATCCGCTGCAACAACCCCGGCACCCTCGGTACCGGCCTGACAGGAACCATCGCTGCAGGCGATAAGCTCAAAGCGCACTGGACACAATGGACGCACAGGCCCGCTTCCGTACTCGTCTACATGGCCAAGTGCCCAAGCTCCGGCTGCAACAACTGGGATGGCTCTGGTAAAGTATGGTTTAAGATCGACCAGCAGGGTCTTGTTTCGGGTACACAGAACGCTGGAAAATGGGCTGGCGACACCATCCTGGACACGCTCAACTGGACTACTACTATTCCGGCATCCTTGGCTCCTGGCGATTATCTCATTAGACATGAGCTTATCGCCGTGCACCAAGCCAACAACCCACAGTGTAAGTGTGACCCGCCATCTACAGTTTGTTCGTGATCGCGTACTGACTACAACAGTCTACCCTGAATGTGCACAATTCACCATAACTGGAAGCGGGACTGTCTCCCCACCTACCTCAGCCCTCCTCTCCTTCCCGGGTGCTTACTCCGCCTCGGACCCTGGCATCAACTTCAACATCGACAGTGACGCCGCCAAGAAAGCGACCACGTACGTCGTCCCCGGTGGAGCCGTATGGGACGGCACTGGCAGCGCGCAGCCGGCACCCGCCGACCCCACAACTGCGCCCACAGCGGCTCCGACCACGTTGGTCACGAGCACTGTGCCGGAGCCTACGACGCCTGTTTGCTCGGCTAAGAAGTTCCAACAGTGTGGTGGGATTGGGTTTGATGGGTGCAAGACCTGTGAGGCGGGGAGCTCGTGCAAGTCAAATGGGGATTATTACTCGCAATGTTTGTAAGGTGGGAAGTGCGGATGTGTAGGCAGGATCATGGTAGTCTGGAAAAGCTCTTTGTACGATGGTCAGATGAAATTCACGTTGTATCAACTCAAAAACAGGTTCGCTATGCTTGTCATTATGTCCGTGCTCTAACGATACAATGCCTCTGCTGCTACTTCACACGTGTCCACTGCACCGAGCTGAGTTCAACCGTTCGGTGAATTCAAGGTCGAGAGTGGCAATGCTATAGCAGTCAAAATCAACACGCTTATCTGCAGCGCCACATCGATTTCCCTTGTGAAAGTCGTTATGTGACTCCGTCTCCCCGTCTGCGATAGTTGCTACCTCGACCTTTCTGTTTGTCACCCCACCCCATTCACGTCCTGTTTGCACTGTGCACTGACTCCCAGGAATCAATCTACACGCTCGTTGCATTCACCTCGAACAAAATCAAAGCCCACAATGCGTGCTAACATGGTACTTATCTTGCACACCATCACCAATTATCCCACAGAACCTCCCATCGCCACTGAGAGCTTCTCCCCGATCACACCCACACTCTCGATCGCAGCCCAAACCAAGACAGCTCTCCATGTCCAGACATCTGTACCAATATAAGAAACTGGCCCCAGGCCTTCGCGACATGTACACCATCCCAGGACTACCGATGCTGCGATCGCCCTACTCGTCACGAAGTGGACGATTTCCCCACTCCCCCTTTGACTTTGGCCCTCCTATCCGTTTTTTGGTTGGCCCCTCCGGACAAGCCTTCGACGTGCACCGCGAGAAGCTCTCTGGCTGGTCCCCGGCTTTCACAACCAAGGCTAATGCTGCCGGGTTCGATGTACGTAATGTGTACAACGTTGTCCGGCTGCCCGAAGTCAGCGTTGACGACTTTACCACACTCTGCGTCTGGCTGTACAAAGGCGAGAAACCAAATCCGACTAAAGAGGGGGAGCTATTGGGTTTGATGAGGCTGTGGATTGCAGCGAATAAACTCGGCCTGTGGCGCTGGATGAACACCATTTTGAGACTGGGCATGAGTTTGATGCAGCCCCGGGAGTTTACCGTGGAAATTGAGACGGTGGCGTGGGTGTATGAGAGAACGGGAGAGGGGTCCAAACTGCGATCTTTCATCGTTGCGATTTTCTGTCAGCGGGGGAGACCGGAAGCACACTTCTTCGACGCTCGATACGAAGGCTTGGGCATCATGCGCGATGCCGCCCGATTCCTATACAACTTCGTTCCGCCTCCGATACCTGATGGCGCAACACTAAGCGATTGGAAGGGTGAAGTAAATCATGGATATCGCTGGGGGAGAGATAAGAAGGGGTTTCCGGTGTTCGTGAGCAGCACCAGCAGCGCTGACTTGAAAAATGACCAGACTGAGGTCGAGGGTGATGGTGCGTTGCCAGATTACCTAGTGTGGAATAAGCAGGGGGAGACGTTGCCGGACGAGTTTTTCGTTACGGCGGAGGAAGGATTGCTGGGGGCGGCGGAAGTGGCGAGGCAGTTGGAGTGGAGGGAGTGGAGGGAGGGAGCCAAGGGGGGTGGAGGCTTGGAGTGAATTTTTGACGCGGGGCTGATGGGGGATGTAAGGATAGGTGTAGGGTGGGCGGTTAGGGGCAGACGGCTCAAAATGGTAGTGCTGCATGAGATTCGTCTTGGGCTCTGGGAATTTGGTTGGATGGCGCAACATAGACGTGTGATTTCGCGTGCTTGTACAGACTGGATTGTATGTAATCTCTTTAGCTAACATAGCGATAGCAATGAGATGATAACCAGTGTGAAGCACCATTCCCCCGCCTGCAACCCGACCGGCAGTATCAGGCCGAAGCCTCTGTGTGTAAAGAAATGGCTTTTCAGCAACGATAATAATGAAGAAAGCAAACCGTATATCGTATAGTAACAACGTGAGCCGTGATATCGCATCGAAACCAACCATAGGTACAACCAGCAGTACCACCAAGCGCCAAAGGGGGTATTATCAAGAACGTAATTTAATGAGATCATCACGTGTAGTAGAGAGCACGTGCGGCGAGCCAAAAATAGCATCGCGGTGACGGAAACCAAACGAAACGCAATGCCAAAGCCTGCCAGTGAACCCAATTTTGTGACAGAATGTGAAGAACAGAGGTGAGATGATGTGAAAGCACGAAGGCAACGGAACAAGGGAGGAATATCGTAAGCCGAATAATTTGGCTGGCGAACATGGCGGAACAAGAATTGATGTTCGCCAACGGCAATCCTTTGGGATGACCGCAACGGCAGCTTTTGAAGACTCGGCAAGCTACGCACTCACAACTAGGCGTGAGTGCTGCTTCCGTTGATGGCGAAGCAGGTTGTCGCGGCGGGAGAAGCCATCGACGTTGGGGCAGCCAGGGACCTGACAGTAGAGCGTATCTTGGGACGACGGCGATTGCTCGTGGATGCGCTGGTGACGGTTGCGGTCCTTTGGGTAGAGAAAACCCTCGTTGCAGACGGAGCACTTGTGAGGCCGCTCAGAGCGACCCAGATGGGTCTTCTGATGACGTCTGGTTGGAGGTCAGCATGGCGATCGTGGCGACGCAAGTACCGCACCAGCTCCTCAGGCAGCGCGCGGGAATGCCGCAATGAGACACGGCAACGATTTCCCACCCCGCGACAACCAGCAATGCAGTCATGATAGCCGCCTGCTCGTGCTCACCGGGCTCTGCAGGTCGCAATGACTCCACCGCAAGGAAGAAAGAGAGAGGGAGAGGGAGGGAGAGAGCGGCTCACTTGAGATCGCACGAGCGGTCGAACGTCTTCACGCAGCCATCGAGAGCGCATGGAAAGCCGCCCGGCCGCGGTGCATGCCGCCTGTGGGGTGGCCGTCGCGATCCCGCCCGTGAGACGGCGTCTAGCCGGTCTCCAGGGTTGTATGTGCCCTCGACGTGTATCTGTATGGTGCTAGGTTGCACCGTGGTGCGATTTTCGTTGAGCCGTCGCACCACACGGTCGACGAGCGGCTGCCTGTCGGCTTCAACAAAGTAGGGTGCCGGCGGTGGCAGCTCGGGCTCGGGGTCGTCGAAGTCGGATATCTGCAACCATTCGGGATGCTCGAGGAAGGTGCCGGCCGTGAAGGGCGGCGCGCGCTGCGCAGGGTTGGGCTATTGCTAGTCAGCGCCGAGGGCAGGTGGAGCGCAGCCAGGGGGAACATACCAGACATGAGCAGATGTTCAGACAGAAGCAGAAGTCGAGGATGCCCTCAGGGTCGGGGTAGAAACCCTCGATTGGCGCCGCAGACAGGGTCGGGTCCATGGTGGGACTCGTCGCTGCTGCCGTGTCAAAGAGGAGAGCAAGAAGCAGCAGCACCACGAGGAGCGTGTACATGCTATGCTATGCTCTGCAAGTATCCTGGCTGCCTAAGGACTACGTGGGGGTCGACGACGAGGGCGGCAGAGAGCGCTGAACAGTGCGAACAATGGCGGCAATGCGAGGGCAGAGCGCAGGTATGAATCCCGAGTGCTGTTGAGGGCGATCAGTCGTGTCTCAGAAAAGGCGTGGAAAAGGCGGAGGGGCTGTTGTGCAGCGGTTCGGTGTGGGATGGGATGGGCGCGCGCCCTCTGTCTCTGTGAGCGGCCGCCTGGGACAGCCACGCCTAGCGGGGGTGTGGCTGTGGCCCCGGCGCCCTATGATGATGATGATGGACGTCTGCATCGCGCGGTGCGGCTCTGCTGCTGCAATTCTGTCAGTCTGCGAGGTTAGCCGTGATGATTGTGCAATTCTTGGAGTTGCTGAGTGCGTGGAAGAGGGATCGAGTGACAGCCGTCGCCCGAGCGAGTGCACTACTATTCAAGGGGCGCGCCAATCCCTCGTCTGGTCCGACCAATCCGTGAGGCTCCACGAGGAGGGGGAAATTGCATCTGTCATCCGCGTGATTTCGAGGCCATTCCGAAGCATCCGAGCCAGCTCGTGGTTTTGGTTTTGGAAAGATGGTTGGACATTTCTCCATCGAAGCCAGGCTTTTCTCTGCGGGTGTCGAGTCTTCCTGCCACCTTCCAGCCTCATCACGTGGACGCGCGTCGTCGACCGGTGAGACGCGTAAAGTGGTACGACTTGGAAACGTCTACCTGCTTCCGGTCAACACAATCTGTCTCAACGCTACAAACCGACCTTCGACACGATTGCGACCTTTGCTCTCGACTTGGTGTCGCCTTCCCCCACCACGGGCAGCCGTCTAATGACAAGGCGGGCATCGCGCCAGGCAGACGCGTTTCAACCATGACGCACTGCGAACAAGACATCGACGACAGGTCGAGGGACTGGTCGAGGAACCGGTCGAGGAGCCACCGCCCTCGATAAACAACGATACAACCGGAAACGCGACGACAATATATGCTCTCGCGCGTGCGGCACAGACGTCGGAGTCACCCCACAACAAGGCAACAGTGTCATCGCTCAGCCGCCGCCCTCAGCGAAATCCTAATATAGCCGTCGCAAGTGAAGCTAGACAGGGACGGCATGTCCACTCGATCCGACGAGCAAGACGGGAAATTCAAGGCTTCAACGTTGTTCGATGACGACAGGGATCGCATGCGTCCCGTAATCCAATCAACTCGTTACACGGACGGGCGGCCTCATAGGCGCCCGTCACGTTGGCAGAATTCAGCTCATGCTACGTCGGACCCCATACCCTGAGCCTTCTTCACAGACCCAGGAAATGGTTCCAGCAGACATCTTACGCCACCGCCCCAACGTCATCCCCCCCCACTGCGAAACGTCCACGTTCTCCTTATACCCCATCTCCACCTGCGTCGCCAAAGCCAGCAAATACGCCACACATGTCCTCGCTCCAGCCCCCTTCTTCGTCTTCGCATACAGCCTCACGCTCTCCTTCTCCGGCTGGAACCTGACGGGGAAACGCCAATACTGCACAAAACCTGTTTGGCGTTGTATCAGCGTTGTGATGCCGGCGTTGTGGAGAGCGGCGATGTGGATGTCGATGGCGACGCAGGGGAGTGAGAGGAGTTGGGTCGCACAGAGCTAGAACAGGTTGTAGTCTTGTGGGAGCGAGCCGCTTCAAGCCGGGAATGTCTTGCATGCTGTGGTGGTCTGCATTCTCACATGTCGGGCTGTTAGCTATTGAGGTCTCTAGCCGTATTTGCTGCGGGTGATCGTATTCGTGGGAGTCATTGTCTATTAATAATCTTGGGTTGTCCCGAAGTATGCCGGAGAGATTGGATCCAGGTTTGACTATCTTGGAAGGAGCCACGTTCAGGCGTAGTTAAAATGCTTCTGGGGTGGGCATGTGCAGTGGGGCGAGAAACGCGAAGCCTGCAGAACGATTAGAAAGAATAAGTAGACTTGCGAAAAGTCAGTGAACAATGTCGTAGGTTCACGGTTCGATCCACTCATGGTGTGATTCTTTCCTGATCAATGACGAAGCTAAAATTGCCGCCCCATCCATAGGGCTGCTTGTGGTTTACAATCGAACGAGCTAGATGAGGTCAGCTTGGAAGAGCACTGTGCCAATATGGACCCAGGAGATCACAACAGAGTGCAGGCACCTTAGGCAAGCGCTAGCAGCAAAGTGTTATATGGTGCTTGACCATTGTCTAGTAGTTGTTGAACGGCCATTCGCTCGCTACAACACTGCCGCCTCGATACACTGTGCTTCGGGAACACCGCCCAGGCCTGTGGCTCATGACAGAGACATCCAGCGTCCGAAAAACAGAGCCTGTTGAAGTACAATTCGCGATAGTGGTGAAGATGCTACCGAGAAAGTTGTGGTGATGGCGTGCGATTGGGGTATTCCGGTGGTTACGTAAGGCCTGACCCACTGGCACTTTGAATGAACTTCTCACTTGCGTCACCACGACCACAACTTTCCCGCGAGGAACCCGACAGGACGACCGACTCATGTATTTCTGGCTGTGCATTAGCCCCATCGCAACCTGTGGCAGCTACAGCTATAGGTGAAACAAGCTACATTGTAACCCCTCACTTGGCTAGCGAATGACGTCGATTTTCATGCGAAATTAATATTAGCATTCAGGTTCTATGGCTAAGTTCTAAGTTGACGTGCTGACAGGAGTCTCAACCGGCAGTGTCACCGGCGATGGCGTCGCGGAAGGGGACGAGCCGCCTCCCTGCTTCTTCTGCACGGTCGCCCTGACAACTTGGCCGGCGGCATTGAAGACGATGTCCACGAGGGAACCAAGTTCTGCGTACTCGAACGTCTTCTGGATGAGGCCCTGGCCGATGCTCTTCTGCTCGCCGACTTGCGTCATGTCTGGGAGAATGGTCAGCTGGTATACGCGCATAAGCCGGTGGGCAAACATACTCTGCTGGAAATTTCCAACGATCTGGGACAGTGCTCCCTCTGCGCCTCCAACGACTTCTTGCACAATGTTTCCGAGATTGTCGATGATGAAATTGAGGGTCTTTCCGCCCTGAGTGATGGATCCGAGGAGACCGTCCACGGCGCCAATAACATCGCCGATCAGGTCCGTGACGTTGCTGATCAGGCCGATCAGCAGAGGGTTGAGGTCGAGAGAATCGAAGACGCGCTCCACAATTTCGACCAAGTTGCCGAGACGAACGATGAGCTCAAGGTTCACGTCAACGTCGGCAATCGTTATGTTGATCTTTTGGACGGAGACTTGGACACCGGCATTTACTGTGACGAGACCGGCGACCTTGGCGTTCAAGTTGATATCGGCTTGTAGCTCCTCGACAGTCAACTCAATGCGCCCGACGTGCAGTTCGGGAACGTTGAGGTAGACATCTGGTGGTCCGTCTGTACCGGTGGACACCTCGGGCGGAGCTGTCGTGGTTCCGTTCGTGACAGGTGCTCGGGTCGGGCTAGGAGTCGATGTGACGGTTTGCGCAAGGATCTGCGTAGTGAAGGTAAAGAATGCGAGAAGAAGCATGCGGAGAGAAATGAGGGACGGCATGTTTGCGACTTTGAAGATGAGAGCTACGACAGCAACGAGAGGAAGAAGTCGAGGTAAGGTTTCCAAAAGCTACGGCCGTGCTAACATTTAAACCGACCGTTGGTGAGATGCATGGCAAAGCGCGTTTCCCATGAACTAATCTCGGATAATGCCCCAGTGCAGGGGTAACTACCGGGGACAACGCGATACGCCAATCTTAAAATCTGGATTTCTGCTCACGAAACTGGCTTTCGGCGTTCGAGAACAATTACTATTGGTCTCCTTAATTTAAATCTGCCGTTGAGGCGTGCGTCGGTTACGGCAAATCATGCAGGCCCATGCAGGCGCATCAGACCTCGAACCTTTTTGTCAACGTCGCGCCCCGCAAGCCGTTGATGGACTGACAGCTCACGTCAAGCCTCTCCATCTCACTCATTTATCGATATTCGCAGCTTCTCGGTGCTGCGTCCATTCTTTTACATCAACCAAAACTAATACATTCACGATGTTGCAACTCATTCTCTCCTTCTTCACTCTCCTCCTTCTGTCGACTGTAGCGGTCTGTCAGTCTGAGGACCGCGACGGCTACACCGGCTACAAGCTCGACATTCGTCAGGATGGCGACCCGCTCGCCGTGGGATATGAGACGGAGAACACAAAGAACAACGTGTCGGTTTCGTTCCCAGCGCCCGATGTGTTTCTGAATGTATATTTATTCGCCATTGGTATCGAACCTTGACTAATATCGGCCAGGCTTCAGTGCACGTTGGCGAGATCAACATCGAAGTTCAAAATCTCACTGCCAAAATCAACCTCGACGCGCAAGTTTTGTCGTTGCTCTCCTTCAACGCGGGCGTGGACCTGTCGATCGGCAAAGTCCAACTCCTCATCCAAAACGTCACTGCGCGCGTCTTTCTCGAAGCTCGTTTGGCCAACCTAGTCCTCATGATTAGCGACGTCCTTGACTCTATCGACCTTAACCCTGTCCTCGCCGAGCTCGGAAACGGTCTCGGCCAAATCATCAACGAAACCGGCGACCTAATCGGCGGCCTTGACGGAAGCGAAGGAGATGCTGCCGCCGCCCAGAAGCGCGGTCTCGACCTCTTCCAGATCGAGCTCGAGAACAATATTCTCTACTCCGTCAACAACTTCGAGGGCAAGACGCACACGAACCGCATCTTGGCACAGAACGGCGACATTGTGGACCAAAAGCTCGACAACAATGGGCGCATTTCCGAGACCACAGTCGTCGGTAATTATTTGAAGGATATGACCTTCAATGGTTTCAACCAGAGCGCTACGTTCAAGGGCCAGGATGTGATCGAGGAAGAGTATGTGTATACCAGGTACGCGGGGTTAATGGCTATTAGCGGCATTTTCAAGAGTAAGACGAGTGGAGAGATTGTAGGCACGCAGTTGTTGGCAGAGGCAAGGGGTGGCGGTTCGGCGACCATTGTTGGGACTGAGGAGCTGAAGTCGTAGACTGGCTGATCAGCCGTATAATATCTGTTAATATGAATGATTCGATACATTGTTTGAAACGGCTTGCTTTTGGTCGCAAGTGGAGGGATCATCGAGGTGAGCGGGAGATGACCGCGAGGACATCCTGCTGGGCCCATCTTGGGTTGGCCGGGTAAAGGGTAGGGAGTTCTCGGGTTCAATACGAGCAGGTATGTCTCAGACTGAAACGCACCATCAACACGAGCCTGCTAATTCGTTTGCGGGACTTACCGTGCACCATCTCCTTTCGGGTCACTCCGACACGGTTGAAGAGACTGTTCACGACATTGTAGATACGAGTGGCGGGCAAATGGTAGAGTGGCGAGGGCTTTATGAGCCCACAAGTAAATGTGTGACTTGGGTTTGATATGGCGCGGGATCTATACATCCATGCCTCTCGTATGCGTAGCCCCTATACCAAAGATAGTCCACCTTTATTGAGATCGGTATACTTATTACCATGGCATTACGGGGTTACTATTTTCCTACGCCAAGCCCGCCCTCTTCTAGCGTAGCGTTGAATATGCGGTGAGCCGGGCTGTGTGCCTTGTGAACTGCAGCTCTCTCAAATGCTCCCAAAACTCTAACCTTTTGCTTCCCTGGGTGATTCGCAGCTCACCCAAAAACACGCGCTGAGCCATGGGCATGAACAATCCAGATGTGCGTAAGCGTGCGGCACATACTCGATCCAGAGCGGGTTGCCGTGTATGTCGGTACGTGTCTTCTCGCAAGCAAAGAACGAAACCTCGTACCATTAGCAAATCGACGAATTCTGACATGGATGCCACAGCATCCGACGAGTCAGATGCGACCAAAAGCGTCCTGCTTGCCACAAATGCACGTCAACAGGACGGACCTGCGAAGGCTACCCCCCTGTTGTCGAGCGGACGTCTGCGCTAGCGATACCGATACGCCCCCGCGTCCTCTCGTGCGAGTTGTCAGATAATCCTGCCGAGTTTCGCTCGCTATCCTTCTTCCGCAGTCGGACTGCACCACAATTTGCGGCTTTGTTCGACGACGGCTTCTGGAGTGAGTCGGTGTTGCAGCGCGGCACCCAGGAGAAGTGTGTGAGGCTGGCCATGGTTGCGCTAGGAGCGTCACACGAAGCTTTTGAGGAACAAGGCCGACCGAGCAAGTCGTTCGACGGCAAACTCGAGCGAATTGCGAAACTACAAGTACTTTCAGTCGAGTCCTACGCCAGAGCTATTAGCGTGCTGAATTCGCACATTTACGCAAACTGCTGGAAAGGACTGGATGTCTCGCTTCTCTGCTGCATCATGTGCGTGGCCTTCGAGTGGCTACGCGGAAACTACAGGGCTGCAGGCATGCACCTTTCGAGTGGGTTGCTCATACTGCGGCATTGGTCCGAGGTCCGTGGGACTACCGGTCCAATCGTAACATTTTCGTCACCGGCGGGCCACTTTATTCGCGCAAAGCTCGCTCCGATGTTCACGAGACTGACGATACAGGCACGAACCCTCGACACTAACCGACCACCACCCATTCCATGGTCGTCAGCGATTACGGCGGCGAGAATAAAGCGGACGGAAGAACGAAGTTCTGTGGCTGCTCGCGCTGATCTCGACGTCGTTTTTAGCGAGATATATCTTCGGGCGGAGAACTTCGTCTACTCGTTCCCTGACATTTTCATGAAAGAAGCTGTCCGTGAGCACTCCATATCAAGACTAGAGCAATGGGCCCAGAAATACCGCGCGCATATCTTTCAGCTTGATGCACACCACAGCGCACTGCTTACCGCTACGATTGAACAACTAAGCCTTTCGATCTGGCACACTCTTGCAACCATTATGCTCCGGGCAGGTCATACCGCAGATCAGTCGATATACGACGGTTTCCTTCCCTGGTTTGAACATATTCTTACGCTTGCCGAGCTCTTGCTCGGCTCACTATCAAAAAGGATTGAATCATCCACCTACTCTCTTTCGAAATTCCAAGTCGACATCGAACTAATCCCAATGCTTTACTTTGTCGGCAGCAAGTGTCGGAGTCCCTCGATACGCCGGAAAGCCCTTGCACTTTTGCGCATCGAGCACGGACGCGAGGGTTTGTGGGACGGTTCTGCGCAGGTCCGACTATTGGAAGAGCTGATTGCCATCGAAGAAGAAGGCATCAACGATGTGGTTGATGAGAGAAGTGTGCCTGCTGCTGCGAGAATCTACGCGATCGAAGAGGAGAGGGACTTGGATAAACGTTGCATGAAAGTAAGATTTTGGACGCAAGGAGATGGTTGTTTTGGTCCGCCGCGAGTGCTTACGTGGTAGGATGCTGTAATCAGCATCGCCTGCCCTACCATCCAGCTATTTAATCGCCCGTGTCGCCAGCTGGCCGTGGAATGGCGGGACCATTAAGGTAGATCTTCGTTAAAATTTCTGGTCAGCACTTTCAGCCACTATTATTCCCAAGGACTGGATGGACACGAAACCTGGTTCTCTTTATGCTAAGGGAACGACTATGAGAGGCGCGGAACGTCTGAACACTGGTAGGGTACATGAATCTTCTCAAACCGCAACACTCATCATTTCATTGTGGCTAAGGGTCCGCTCAGACCCCACATTACTCAAGTTGCCTTCCAAATACACCTTATCAGGAAGATCAATTACTTGACCCACGCAAAATCGATCGTCCATAGCACTCTGTTTTTCGGGTGTACATCTCGGCCAATTCTGCAACACCGCGTTCCAGTACCGCTCTGGATTTTCAACAACATGCCTACAGTGGTCGCTGCCCTCGAAATGGACATCCATGACCGGTATATCCAGCGCCGCCGACTCTTCGATATGTTCTCGTATATCGCGAGAATCGATCACCTCGTCCGCCTCGGAGTACAGGTAGCAGCGCGGTGTTAAAGGATCCCAGAACTGTGGATCTATTATCCGACCTCGAGTTCTGGAGATACAGTTGTTGAAATAGCCGATGAAGCAGCAGTACAGCGTCCACATGACCCCCAGGAAAGCACCACCAAACAAGAGCCCTACCCCACGAAGAACAGGGCTCGGTGGAAGTGACTTTCGGAGCGCATTACACATGCGGAGGTACCGCGGGTGGCCCAGTGTGCTATCAAGACATAGCGAAGTGCAAGGAAGGCGTGTGCCAGTGATGGTGTGGTAGGCTTCGGCGAACTCGACGGCTTTGTTGGACCCGCCTTCCGAGAAGGCATGAACGAGGATGTTGGAATCGTCATGGGACGATAGCACCCGTTCGATGGCTGGGCGTAGCCTGTCTTGTTTCCGCTTCGATGTTCGGATGCAAAGGTCTTTTGTGGATGTTGTGATCACCAGCATAGGTGTTGTGGGAAAGAGTGTTTGGTATGTCATGGTGTATTTCGCAACATGTCGGCCTTGAGCGCCTGTCCAGGGGAAGAGAACGATGAGAGAGGGGGCATCGACGGCTTGCTCCAATGTTCGAACGCCGAGTGGGAGGGTGGGTATGTATTCCCATATTGTTGGGGCGATAGATGTGAAGCCGGGGACGGCATCATGGCGGGCTTTGGAAACCATGGCGGACTGAGGGAGAAGATAAAATCGGAGATGGTAGTGGTACTCGGAAGAACCGAAGAAGTGCACCAAAGGAGAAGTATTCTTGTACCACGGGGCATGCACTGTCCCTCCTGTGTGAGCAGTCGTCAAGAGATCTACAAACCTTTGGAACCGGAAGACGATCGACCCGTGTACTACGAGTGTACTTATTGTACGACTATCGTACCGTCCCCACATTGGCGCTGAGCCTTGCGTCGCGCTACGACTATCAGCATCTCACCACACCGCATCGACCAATACGGGACAAAGCTGATTTCCGTTCTTAGCCCTCTCCACAACTCAGCACTGAAATCTCCTCAGTGCTTACCCCTTCGAATGCTCCTATGACGCAGCCAAACACTCACTGCAATATCCAGTGGCCTCGCCTACCTCGCCCAAAACATGAACATCGCTGATTATCGACAGATAAAATTCCACTATTGTAGAGGGACTATGGAACATCTGGTGCCAGCACATTAAAGTCTTAAATGCACGTTTTCCAGGTATCTACTGTGCCATGCTGTGCCATGCTGTGCCTCGTAGCGCCCTGATGCTAAGCAATGCGCGCGCTGATGATGCATGGAGAAGGTATGGCGCCAAGTCACATGTGATTAACTTGACTTTTGATTCTGATATGCTTTTGACCAGTTCTGGAATTCTGGG
>Ga0247803_1001092_pt1 | contig 14321 bp, 12 predicted proteins | sample UWRJL014104B1_FD_180928 | JGI IMG/M metagenome (GOLD analysis project Ga0247803, IMG submission 180928) | Plant litter microbial communities from Arlington Agricultural Research Station in Wisconsin, United States - UWRJ-L014-104B-1 | ecosystem: Environmental > Terrestrial > Plant litter >...
AGAAGAATCCAGTATGAAGTTCGGTAAATAAATAATATTGGAGCACAATAAATAAGACTTTGCCCAATTTTTTAAATCTGAATTTACTGAAATAATTCCAGTAAAAAAGAGTGAGCTAACTTTTAAACTTATATTTTTCCTAGAAGATAAATCCTGTGAAATTCCGTAATGATCATGCCAAATGATTTTAATTTTTGGCAAAATCATTTTTACTAAAACTGCCATAAAAAATGAAGAACTATGGGCATGAATTATATCAATACTATTACTTTTTAAATATATTCGCAACCTAAAAACTGCTCCAAAATCTATTTTTTTCTTTTTTTTCAAAAACAGATAAGAAACGTCTTTATCAATCTGATTGAGTAATAATCCTTCTTTACGAGATGCAATTAACCCTGAAAATTCTATTTTATTAGATAATGCATTAGCATAATTTACTGCCATACGCTCCGCTCCACCTGTTTCTAAAGAATCTATAATTTGTACAATTCTCATTAGACTAATAACTTTTTTATTTCTGCTTCAAAAAGATCTGTCGTATAATTTTGTGACCATTGAATGGCTAAACTACTTTTAGTTAAAAATGTTTTTTCGTCGCTGATGATTTCCTTTATCATTTTTACATCTTTATCTAAATCCATTTCTAACAAAACACCTCTCTTACCATAATCTAGCATAGATGGTAAACAAGAAACTTTAGTCGCAACAGGAACGCAACCCCAAAACATTCCTTCAGCAATTGCTTTTGGCCAACCTTCGCTTTTAGAAGGTAAGATTACCAAATGGCTTTTTTGATAGGCTTTTTTTATGATTTCCTTATTCTGATTTCCGTTTAAAACAATAAATTTTTCTAGATTATTTGTTTGAATATAGTTTTCTAAAGCCCTTTGTGCAGAACCTTCACCATATAAATTAAGATTTGCTTTGTATCCTTTTTCTATTAATTCCTGAACTAATTTAATAGCATACATTGGATTTTTTCCCGAAACCAGGCTGCCTACAAAAATGAATTCTATTGTGTTTTCAAAACTTTCTTTTATAACGTTTTCCTTTTCTGACTCTGAATAGGTAGCCGTAAAAAAAGGCTTTATGTTTTTTGATTTATTATTCCAGTCTCCATAAACCAAAACTGTCATATTTCGTGTCAAAAAAGTATTGTTTAAAATCCATTTTTGCACTTTATAAGTAAAAGGCTGCTTACTTTGAGGATCCCAATTTCCGGCATATTTTGCTGTTTTTGTTTTGTTAGGAAATAAAACCTGAACCAAACAACCTATTAATCCCATATTGCCGGGGCAACGTAAATGAATATGATCTGCGCTTTTCATTGCCCAAAATGTTCTCCAGAAAATTATTGGTAATTTAAAAACTGAAGATAAAACATTCTTAAAATTAGTTAGATTGAAATCAGGAACCGGGAGAAAATCAATCTTGTTATGCTGATAAGGAATATCAATTTGTGTTGGCTTTGTATTTTTCAATGGAGCAACAATAATTACTTCATCAATATATTTAAACCAAATGTTCATTTCACGAATATAAGGTGCATAACCAAAATATTGATTTTCACTTTGAATATGATCTACGTGAGTTATAATCGTAAATTTCATTATCTCATTTTTGGTTTGACAATAAATAAACTCAGATAACCAATACTTCTTCCTAAAGCTTCCGTAAATGCAGCTTTTTTATTTTGCTCAGTGAGAGCATTTGTAAAACGAATTAAAATTAAGAGAATCGTAATCGAATTCCATTTTAAATGATCTTCAAAAATTGGGTTTGGGTTCTTAATACGCCAAACATACCAGCCATTTTTAACTACCATTTTACCATATTTATATTGATTTGGTCTTCCGGAATTGGCATGAAAATGGCTTAACTTTGCCGCTGTATTTAGATATAACTTACCTGTTTTTGCAACTCTTAATGTAAAATCTGCATCTTCATACAAACCGTATCCTTCAAAATAAGTTGAGAAGGAAAATGTTTCAAAAATTAATTTTCTAAAAGAAGAAACTCCACCCATTAATTGTTCTACTTCATATATTTTATTACTAGGTGGTAAAAAGCCAATACTTCTGCCATGAGAAAACAGAGGCGAAAAACCCGGAGGAGTATTACTGTCTAAGTTAAGTTTTTTACGCAAAACAAACCTGCTGCCATCTTTACGTTTCCATCCGTCAAAGTAAAACTCATTTATTGAAGGCTTATAATCAGCATTAACCTTTTCCCATTTTGTTTCATTACTAATATAACCACCAACTCCTAAAGCTTCAGGATAAATTTCATACGTTTTTATTAATTCTTTAAAATAGTTATCTTCGAGAATGGTATCATCATCAAGAAAACAAACAATATCAATATTGCTTTTTACATTTTTAATTCCAAAATTTCTTTGTTTTGTAAGACCGCGATTCTGATCATCAACAAAAAAATACTTTAGGTTTTTAAATTGATTCTCATTTAAAATAATTTCCGTTTTATTATCGAAAGATCCATCGATAATTAAAATTTCATCAGGATATAAACATTGATTATTAACTGATTGCAATAATTCCAACAATGGTTCAGGGCGTTTGTAAGTACAAATAATTAAAGAAAATTTCATACGAAACTATTGCTGTTAAAAAAATCATGAAAAATTTTAAAATAAGAAACTCTATTTAAAGTATTGAGCCATAAGTTTCGATTTGAAATTTGCATCTTTATAAAATCTTTTTCATTTATATTTGCATGAAATTGTATTAACTCATTTACAATATTTTTACCCGAAACGATTAAACAATGACTATTCCAATCAATTAGATCGTTCAAAGGCAACCTAAAATCAGTATCTACCACTACAGGAATTCTTCCCATTGCTAACGTTTCATAAAAACGTACTGAAAAATTACCTGCTCCTCTTAAACAAAAAGTATAAGGAGAATTATTTATGTTTTTTAAAAATTCTAAGGTTGTTCTTTCTTTCTCTTCAATAGTTTTAGCCCCAGCTCTGTATTGATCTCTCAAAATAAAGTTAGTTATTATTAAAGGCGACTTTTTTATTTTTTTTAAAAAATAAAATCGTCTACTTCCTGAAGGATAAAAAAACTGGTAATCTGTATGCTCTCTTTTTAAAAACCTATTAAGATTATGAAATAAAAAAAGCAATAATTCTTTTATCCATCTCAACGGCGAGCTATTTGCATGACCAACGAAACCAATGGTAGGCAAATTTGTTTTTGGCAAAGCTTCAAATGCTTTATTCAATACGTCATAAGGATCTGATACAAATGAAGGAAATATAAATGTTTGCATATTTAATTTACTATCAAATCCTCCCAGACGAAAAGTAAAAACATTTTTTTTTAGAGTTTTACCAAAATCGCCCCCACTATAGAGCCACACTTGTTTATGATTTACATTACCTTTTTCAATGAAATCTAACAGGACATTGGTTTCTTTGTTTTTAAAAAAATAATTAATATCAACTGGTACTACCACAATATCTGACTCGTCGATTTTATCTACAAGTACATAACTTTTAGAAATGTCTAAATTTTTAAGATAACACAGATCAAGTAATAAAGGAAAGATGATTTTTCTATATTTTTCTGTAACATAAGCTTTATCTGTGAAAATTTTAATCATTATCTCTTAATTTAATTGCCCAATATGTACTTGATTCCCATCTCTGTTTAAATTTTTTAAAAAAAATAAAATAATGGCTGATTGATTCGTTTTTTAATGTTTTTAGAAATAAAATCGTTTTATAATTTAACAGCTGTTCTATAGTACTATGCTTCATTTTCATGTGCATTAATGTTGGACTAGGCTTGGGTTGAATAGAATCATTTTCCCAGGCCAAAACTGGTTTTACTCTAAAACCACCAACCGGAGCTTTTAAATGTAAAATTGAAAGAGTAGGAAAGTAAATAATATCCGCACCAATATTTCTTAACTGCATGCCATAATCCGCATCTTCTCCAAAGCCAAATTCCAATGCCATATCAAAAGAAACAAATTTTAACAATTCAGCTTTTAAAACACTATTTCCTGAACCAAAAATTCTAGATTGATGAATATTACAATATTTTAAAATTTCATTCTTTTGAAGATAGGAAGTCATAGCTACCTTTGTCCCAAATTGTTTTATTTGTAAAAATATTTCTTCTAATAAATTTGCTTCAAATCTATTATCATCATCATTCAGGAATACCCACTCACTTTCTACTTGATTAAGTGCAACATTTCTTGCATTGCAAGCTCCTGCCTGATGAGTAAATGTATGCTTAATAACAAAAGGCCAATCTTCAGATGTTAAATAATTTAAGACTGAAACACTTCCCGGCAAGGGATTTTGCTCAACAATTATAACATTTTTAGGCAAATACGTTTGTCGAGACAAATCCTTTAGTACATTATACAAATATTGTTCTCTTCCAATAGTCGGAATAATAACATCAATCGTTCCGGAATGAGTTACATTTAGCGAAGAACAAACCTTAATAAAATCCAGATTAATATTATTATTGTTTCTATTCTTAAAAAAAAAGCTATATAACAATGGTAAAAGTAGAAATCTAAATTCATAAATAGCAAAATTAAGAAACAACAAAAATATCCATCGCATTCTGTAATGTTGTTTTACGAATCTAAAAAGAGTATAATTTGAAGGTTTTAAAATTAAACGCAATTCATTTTTTAATAGCAATTTTGGTTCTGAATAACAAAGTAACCCCAAAGATGTACATACTTTAGCTAATGAATTTAAATAATAATCAAAGTCAGAATCTAGTTTTATTTTTTTACTAATCTCTAAAAGCACTGATGCATGGATAATCCCTACTAAACTACTCATTTGCCAAGTTGGATAACTTACATCTTTATTGATTTTGATAAAAGGAGATTCGTCAACATAACCTATTTTTTGACCTAAAAATTCAGTTTTTCCAGGATTGTAAGACATCATCATTTTATTATGATGAAAAATTGCGTTTATGCCTTCTAAATTTAAATTTGATTCGAACTTTTCATTGCACCAAACAATTTTTGAATCGGGATATAGAAAAGCAAGTTGAGACATTACAACAGATAGTTTTGCATTCTTATCATAAGACAAAATTTTATTTTCATTTGAAATAACCTTTACAGCTCTGGTTCCGTTATGATATAATACTATCAAAATTTAACTATTAAATGATTTATAAAACTCCATATTTTGTTTTGCCAAGACTTGTATATCAAAAAACTGTTCTACTTTTTTTCTTGCTAAAATTTCGGTTTTTAATCGTAAAGTTTCATCTTCTAAAAAATCATTTATTCTTTTTGCAAAAAGAACATGATTTTTAGGATTTACTAAAAAACCATTTTCCCCATCATCAATCATTTCACTAGCCCATCCAATATCTGATGCTACTATTGCTTTTTCCATAGCCATCGCTTCCAACCAAGAAACCGGAAAAGCTTCTGCAAACGAAGGAAATACACAAACTGTTGCCTGCTGTATTTTTTCTTTAATTGCATCATAAGGAACACTTCCCATATATTGTACATTTTGAATAGCTTTCTTAGAAAACAATTCCTGCATCATTTTCCAGGTTGAAAGACTTCCCGAAACAATATCCCGAACATCTTTACCAACTAAAATTAATTTAGCAGCAGGATTACGCTCAATGACTTTATTAAAAATAAAAGGTAATTGCAGAAGTCCCTTTTTACGAATTAAACTTCCGAAATATAATATCATTTTCTCATTATAGAGCTCTTCATTATTTGTCTGAAACAATTTGGTATCGATAGGATTTGCAATAATTACAAATTTTTTATTAAGGTCAAAAATACTATTTGTTGTATCTGCTGTATATTTACTCACAGACAAAAATCCATCGGCTTTTTGCAATGCTCTTTTTTCATGAAACCTATTAATCCATTTTACAGGACGATTATCTAAATGACAGAAATAAGTATCTGATCCATGCAATCTTATAATTATCGGACAGGATTTTGGCTGAATAAAAGATGTAATACCTGTCCAATCCGGAGCCTCTACTAAATCAATTTCTTGTCTTTTATAAAGATCATTGATGATTCGTTCTATTTTTTTTCTAGTCAAAAACCAGGATAACCCTTTGATTTTTACATTTTTTATTTGTTGAATAATGATACCATCATCATCAAAAACACCATCTTCTTTTTGCCCGTATACAAGAACTCTGACCACTGCTCCTTGCTCCAACAAGCCCATTGCCAGATTTTTAATACTTGTTCCTATTCCTCCAGAATTACCTGTAGCAGAATGTGGATACTCTGGTGTCAAAAAAGCTATCTTCATATTATTTATTAAAAAAATCTTTTAAGACTCGAGTTGTAAATATTCTTGCTCCTATATCATTCATATGTCCACAAGAATAAAAACATTTATCATCTTGTATAACATTTGCATAATTATTAATTTCAGGATATACCTTATTTACTTTTACAAAATAGTTCATTCCTTTTGTATTTTTACATACAGGCGTCATTATTGCAATAAGATTTATATTGTTTTGTTTGCATAGATGTCTAATTTCTTCGTAATATTTATTTTTAGCAGGAGAAAAGGCAGAAAGATCTAATGGTCTTTTTTCATCAGAGTTATACAAAGCATTATACCCTCCATTATCAAGTTCTTTGCTTTTTTTATTGATCGCAGAAAAGAAAACTTCCCTAAAACCTAAGCTTGTATCATATTTCATGTATCTATAAAAAGGAATGTAATATCCAAAATTATAATCTGATAAATTTTCAAACTGATTTCTTACATTTTCTGAGCTATAGAGGTAAGGCATGAATTTCAAAACATTTGATTCTGAATAGCTATTAAAATCTGACCTTAAATTTAAATCTACTTCGATAATAACATTTTTAATTATATATTTTTTTTCCAGCAATATTTTTAACACCAAATCTGATTCAAATAATCTAGAACCTTGCATCCCAAAATTAAATGCTGTCAAACCTTTCTCTGCGAATAATGGCGTTACAAAGTGGTTATTTGCTCTAGACGAACCTAATATGATAACATCAATAGTTTTAGGATTTGAATTATACATATAGCCAATTTTTCTTCTGTTATTAGATTGCAGATATATGTTTGTGTAAAGAAAGTCTAAAGTAACCGCAAGCAGAATAGTTATAGTTGCTATATTAAGTAAAAAAAATATAAATTTTTTCATTATCTATTCTGATAAAACCTAATTAATGTTTAATAAAGAAATCTTTTATTATTCGCGCAGTAAAAAGTCTAGCTCCGGTATCAGTCATATGCCCACAAGACGAAAAATATTTATTCTCTACCACAACATTCTCGTAATTGTGAATTTCCGGATATGCTTTTTTTACTTTATCAAAATAATTCATCCCTACAACATTTTCGCACATTGGAGTCATTAGAGTTATTAGATTGATATTATTAGCTTTACAAATCTTTTTAATTTCTTCATAATATTTGTTATTAGGCAAAGGATTTAAATTGACAATATTATTTTTCATATTGCCATTTTTATGCTTGTTTAATGGATAAAATCCTAAGTTATCTAAAGCATTTGTTGTTTCCTTACTTTCAATTTTAAAAATTTCTCTAAAACCAATTTTCGAATCGTACTTTATATATCTGTAAAAAGGAATATAATATAGTTCATTGAATTTTTTTTGACCCGAAAAATGTTCTTTAATAACATTTGAATTATGAATATAAGGCAGGAATTTGGCAGAAACTCCATCAGATTCCTGATCATTAGAAAGATTTAAATCAGCCTCAAGAATTACATTTTTTATTTTATATTTTCTTTCGATCATTAATTTTAAAAGCAATGAAGATTCAAACAAATGGCCTCCACTCATACCGTAATTAAAGGTTTTTAAACCAATATTTTCAAACATCTGAGACACAAAATGATTATTAGCTCTTGATGAGCCTAAAACTATAACATCATATTTTTGGGCTTTTGAGTTAAATACAGTTTCTATTTTTCCTCTATTTTTAGATTGCATAAAAATGGCTGTGTAAAGACCATCAAGCGCAACAGCAATCAAAATGAATATCAGGATAATTTTAGTTATATAAAGTAAAAAATGCTTCATTAAAATTGAAAATATATAAATTCTTTATAATCTGAATAAGTTCCAAATGCTAAAATAGTTGCTATAGCCAAAGTCATTTTAAGCATAGTTCTTTTTCCTGAGATAGGCTCTGCTTTATTACGATTATTCCATTCTACCAAGATAAATATTCCAATAAGAAGCAGTAACTCATAATTGTAGCGTTCATTTTCCAAAAATTGAAAACCGAAATTCCTATTCGTAACTATGCGTTTTAAGTATAAAATGGCATCTGTAATTGTTCGGGCTCGAAAAAATACCCATGCAACACAGGTGATAAAAAAAGTTAAAAAAATACTAATTAGCACTCTTATAGAATCAAAATTAAATTTGAGTTGAATTTCGTCAATATTATTTCGGTTACTGTTGGATAAAAGTAATGGTAAAAAGTATAAAGCATTTAGAAATCCCCAAGCCAGATATGTCCAATTTGCTCCATGCCAAAATCCGCTTACTATAAAAATGATAAAGGTATTTCTAATTTTCATCCAAAGTCCTCCCTTACTTCCTCCTAACGGAATATACAAATAATCTCGAAACCATGACGAAAGTGAAATATGCCATCGTCGCCAAAACTCAGCAATATCTCTTGAAAAATAAGGATAATTGAAGTTTCGCAATAAATCTAACCCAAACAGTTTTGAAACTCCTAATGCGATATCTGAATATCCTGAAAAATCTCCGTAAATCTGAAACGCAAAATATATTGAGCCTAAAATAAGCGAGAAGGAATTCATAGAAGTATAGTTGTCAAAAATTGCATTCGCATACGTCGCACAAGTATCTGCGATGACTACTTTCTTGACTAAACCCCAAATAATTTGACAAACGCCTTTTTTGGCTTTTTCAAAATCAAACTCCCTTTTTACTTTTACCTGAGGCAATAAATGTGTAGCTCTTTCTATAGGCCCCGCAACCAAAAGCGGAAAGTAACTAACAAAAAGTGAATAATCTACAAAGTTATATTCGGCTTTAATTCGTTTGTAATAAATATCGATAACATAAGATAATCCGTGAAAAGTATAAAAAGAGATTCCGACCGGAAGAATTACATTAAGCAAAATTGGACTTGCTTTTACTCCAACTGAATTTAATAGTTCTGAAAATGATGAGGCGAAAAAGTTGTAATATTTAAAGACACCCAAAAATCCTAAATTAACTAAAATACTAAGCCAGAACCAAAATTTTCTATTTCGTTCTGATTTTCCTTTTTCAATTTGAATTCCGGTATAATAATCCAAAAAAGTTGAGAATACCAATAAAAACAAAAATCTCCAATCCCAGCAAGAATAAAAATAATAACTGGCTACAATTAACAAAGCATTTTGCGTGCTTTTAGTTTTATTGAATACAAACCAATACAAGAAGAAAACGATTGGTAAAAAAATAGCAAATGCAAGGGAATTAAAAAACATATTTTATTTACTGTGATATTAAATTTTAATAAAATTATTTTTTGAGCAGTTCAAAATGATTTTCTACCATTTTCGGCAAAGAAAAGGAATTAGCTACTAATTCTCTCGTATTACCCGATATCTTTTTATTGCCCAAATAAATATTTTCGAGCAATAATGCTAAAGCTTTTGTATCTCTTGCTTCAAAAATATATCCATTTTCACCCGAAGTGATTACCTCTGTATTGCCCCCAACATTTGTTGTAATTACGGGAACATTTGCGGCAAGACTTTCTAAGATTGACAAACTAAAACATTCCATATGCGTGGGTTGCAGCATATAATCATATTGTGAAAAAATTTCATTCAAATTTGGTTTACTTCCCATAAAATTGAAACAGTCCTGCAAACTATATTTTTTAATTTTATCCAACAATTGTTGCTTATATGGCCCTTCTCCATATATTACTATTTGAATTTGGTTCTTACTTACAATAGGAAGAAGATTTACTGCCTCGATTAAGTCCTGAATTCCTTTTGATTCTCTGAGGTGCGAAGCCACTAAAAATCTAGGCTTAGCAATTACCCTTTTATCCCTCGCTAAAATCGAATCTATAATTACGCCATTGTAAATAGTTATAGTTTTAGATTTTAAATGACACCCGAAATCCTTTAGAATTTCATTCACTGTATAATTTGAAACCCCAACAAAGACATCAATGTATCTTGAATACAGAATTCCTTTAAGCCTTTTATTAATTTTCTTTTTTAGCGGATATCCATTCAAAGGCCTTGGATTATGATCTATAGTAATTATTTTAACGCTTGAAATTTTCTTTATTTTATAAAATACAGGGGTACATAATTCTATAAAATGGGTAATGACGTGTGTGTATTCAGGTTTGTTTTTCTTATAAAAAGTAAGGAAATTATTTTCTACATTCAATTCTTCATTACTATGAATAGTCAGATTTAAGTAATTTCCATGATTTGATTTATTTGGAAAAAACCAATCTATTTCAATATTATTGTCTTTACACTTTTTATCAAATTCCCAGAAAAAATAATCCATGCCTCCTACTCTTTCAGGAAGCAACTCGTAATTACAAAGAATGGCAATTTTTTGCAATTTTATGTCCATTTTAAAAGAGTTTCTGCTATTCTTTTGCCTGTGTTTTCTAATGGCTTGCTAACTTGTAACTGCAACAATTGCTTTCTATGTTCTGAATCTAATTTTGGATCTTTTAAATATAAATTTATTCCATTGATCAATTCATCTTGATTTTTAACAATTTTGGTTGCCTCACTATTTATAACATTCACTATATGAGCATATTTTAAAAAACGCTGATCATTATATAAACCATTTTGCGAATTCCCAAAGACTGTATTTATTACAGGTTTATCAAACTGAATAAAATCTAAACTCATGGTAGACAACATATTAACATTAAGATCTGAGTACTCTAATAAACTTCTTAAATCTTTAATATCTTCAATTGAAGGAATTCGTTGTGACCATGACTCTTGATGATTTTCTCTTGACAGATTCCATTTGGGGTAATTCCATTTTACAAAAGAAAAACTTTTTACATATTCTGAAAAACGAATGGGATCTTCTGCCGGTGAGGTTCTAATAATAAAATTCACCTCCTTTATTTTCCTTTCTCTTATAGCATTTGCAATAGCTTCTATGTATAATTCATCATTTTTACTTGTTGAGATATCTCCACAACTAAAGCAAATGGTTTTAAAACTAGGGTTTAATCCAAACTTTACAACAAATTCTTCCTTAGAGACTTTATATCTATCTAAAACATAGGGTTCAAACTGAGGAGTTCCCACAACTTCAACATTTTCACCTTTAACTGATGAATAAAAATGTTGCAATTCCGCTTTCATTAAATCACTCCAAACTAAATAGAAATCGAAATTAGCCGCCATTCTACCTTTTGAAGCCAGATTATCCCAACTAAAAATAAAAGATGCTGTCTTAATTTTCAGTTTTTCTGCCTGATAAACCAATGGCGCAACAAATGGAGGTCGTTGATGTGTGAAAAATAATATATCAAAATTTTCCTTTTCAAGAATTGCTCTATAACCAATTGTTTTTGAATCATTTTTAAAAGAAAATTGTTGCCATAAATTAAATCTTTGAATCCACTTTTCGGAATGTAAAACAGAAGTTAATCTAAAAACAAAACGCGTTGCATAGCCTCTATTACTTTTTGAAGAAGATGTATTCGTCTTTAAGTTATCCTGAATACCAAAGTTGTCTTTTATGTGTAATTTAAGATGAGCGATTTCTTTAGCTTTCCTAAAAAACCAAGTTTTAAAACTTTCTTCAAAAACATCTAATTCAATGATTTTTGACTTTAATACAAGTCCGGAATATATCTTAGCTGGCAAACAAGATAAAATTACTACATCATCAAATGTATTTTCAGCTTCAGCCAAAAAATCACTTAAAATAAAATTCCTGAACCCAACACCATCTGTAATTACTATTCCAAGTTTTTTCATTTATAATTTATAATCTTCTTAACTCTATTTTTTAAATGCTTTTTATTGACTTTATACACATACTTTCCTCTTTCAATCGAACTATAGAAATATGCATATGTTTTTAATCGGAAATAAGTGTTAGATAATTTGAGTTTTCCATGATCATGAATTATCCATCTTTTTGGAAAATAGTCACAATCATCATTTTTTTTCAGATATTCTCCATCGAAAGCATGTATTGGTCTAATAATTTTAGTATTTTTATTTTCTCCAAGCCATGCCATCCACCATGAAAAAGTAGAGTTACTTATTATATAATTATCAAATTTAGAACCTAAACAAAGTTGTTCAATTGGTGACAAATTTTCTAAAAAAAAAGCATTATCCAGAAAAGAAAAGTGACTTTTACAATAAGAAATATTATCACTGGCAAAAATCAAATTATATTCTTCTAATTTTTCAAAATGTACTAAAAGCGCTGTCAGATAATATTTATAATTAAGCTGAAAAAAAATTGGATTATTCACAAAATCGCCTCTTCTAATAGTTATAAGAATATTTTTCTTTGAGAATAAATAACTATATTTTTCTAACAAGCTTTCCTCGAAATGTTGTTTAAATTTAAAAACGGATTTTATATTTGAATTTTCAAAATATTGCTCTGTTTGAAACCAACCATTTAAATTAAAATCTCCATTTAAGGCCTCGACTGTATGATATCTATACTTTTTTTCTTCTAACCTCTTAAAATTCAAATTGTCACAAGTTTTAAAAGTAAAATCAAAATAGTCCGAAAATTGCCAACTTGGAAAACTAAAGTCCTGATTATTTCTTTTAGCAATACCAATGGTAGATGCAATTTGAAACAATTGATTTCCTAAATTTCCTTTTTTACCAAGATTTAAAAATGTAATCATTAATTTGAGTCTCTAAATTGTTTTTGATGATTGAGTTGCCAAATATCTGCTTTTTGAAGACATTGAAGAAATAATTCATTACTATTACCCTTGCCAAAATCATTATCGACACTTTTCACCTGATGTGAGTTAATAATCGAAAGTGCATTTGTTATACCACTTTCAGAATAATCTGTATTAATAATATCCGCATGAACGGCTCTATTTTGCTGACGAGTTCCGATATTAATAATAGGAATTCCGTAGTACGGAGCTTCTCTAATTCCTGCACTGCTATTGCCAATAATAAATTGACTATTTTTTAATAATGTTAAAAAATATTCAAATCGAAGTGATGGAAAGACTCTGAATCTTTCGTTTCCTTTTAGCTTTTCGTACGCATCAAGAATAAATTGGCTTCCTAAATCATTGTTTGGAAAAATAACGATGTAATTATGATTGTCTTGCAGTAATGAAGTCACAAAGTTTTTTACATATTGCTGCATCTCTTTAATTTCAGTCGTTACAGGATGAAACATCACTATTGCATAATTTTCAAAATTAATTTTATAATATTCTTTTGCAATTTTCAAATCTGGCAATTGATTTGAAAACATAATATCAACATCTGGCGAACCAATTGTAAAAATTGATTCTTTTATTTCTCCCATTTGTATCAATCTTTTTTGAGCTTGTTTGTTTGACACAAAATGAATATGACTTAATTTGCTCACACTATGACGAATTAATTCATCAACTGTGCCTGAAACTTCCCCACCTTCTATATGTGCAACTAGGATATTATTGAGAGATCCTACAATAGCACCTGCCAACGTTTCGACCCTATCACCATGAACAACAATCATATCAGGATTTACATCTTTACAATAGGCAGATAATCCCTCAATGGTTTTAGCTAGAGTCAAATCCATTGTGGTTTCGTGAGTATGATTTGCGAAAGTATGGATGTTTTTAAAATTACATCTTTCAATTTCAATTAATGTATAACCATATACCTCTTGCAAATGCATTCCGGTAACAAAAACATAAACTTCAAAATCCTGTTGTTTTTCAAGAGCCTGAATTAGTGATTTTATCTTACTAAAGTCGGCACGAGTGCCTGTGAGAAAGAGAATTTTTTTCAAGATTTTCATTATAAATTATAAACAACCAATTGACTACCCTCTCAATAAAACACTTCCTTTTCCAATTGTATTGTATAGAATTGATGCGACCAAAAATTTAAAAAACCATTTTAAATTTTTAATATCAAACACAAAAAGTGTTTTAAACACTTTAATAAAAGAATAAAAGCTGTTTTTTTTAGAATATAAATACCTATAATTTTTAACTTGTAATTTAAGTAAAAATAACTTTAGCTCTTTTGATGGTTTATTTTTAA
>Ga0247803_1001094_pt1 | contig 14305 bp, 10 predicted proteins | sample UWRJL014104B1_FD_180928 | JGI IMG/M metagenome (GOLD analysis project Ga0247803, IMG submission 180928) | Plant litter microbial communities from Arlington Agricultural Research Station in Wisconsin, United States - UWRJ-L014-104B-1 | ecosystem: Environmental > Terrestrial > Plant litter >...
TTATTCCCTCAGCTTTCTTGCGGGCTCGCTTGTACTGATCACGGTATTTTTTTGAAAGTGCGTCAATATAATGCTGTTCAGAGTTCCAGTTTTCATTGATTTCGAAAATCATATTGGGCTGTGTCGAAAACGTGAAATTGTTTTTGAATTCAGCCTGTAAAGGTTCAATTTCTGAAGCTGTAAAATCTTTTACACTGGTTATGTGAACTTTTTTTCCACTTGCTTTCAACTCTTTTTTAAGCTGACTGATTGCTTTATGTAGTGTCTTAATTGCTTTTGATTCCTTTATGTTTTTATCGAAAGCAAAGGCGTTTTGACCTGTCAGCATGTTATTTCCGACAAATAATACGTGGGAAGCAAAATTTTTAAAGGCAAAATTCCGCACAGAAGTCTTTAAGCACTTGTCACGTTCTCCAAATGATTGCAGTTTTTCAGCAAATAAAAACTGGGTTACAGCTATACCACATAATTTTTTGTCTTCAAAGATTCCAATAAAGTGACAAATCATATTTACCGGAGAAGATTTTTCCAGTACTTTGAGATAATTGCGTGACAAAAAAATGTTATTTTCAGCTAATGTATTCCACTCTGGAGGAAGTAATGAAGCACTGCTGTAAATTTCGAAGGAATAAGTTGTATTCAAAAGTGAAAGCTAATTTTTTCAAAATTAGATAATATTTATAATAACCCGCTTTGTTTAAGTTATTATTAAGAAAACCCGTTTAAGATTATTTCAAACGGGTTTCTGCTTATAGATTTATTCTTAATATATATTTAGGCAAATTGGCAAATAATTCCGCCCATTAATGTTAGTGTCACTATCCAGTATCCGGCATTGATAAAAATATATTTCCATGATTTTCTTTCAAATAAACCATTGATGCCTACAATTGGAAAAGCAAAAAACAAACCTGACATAAAACCATGAAGTGCCCCATGTTTGAAAGTTCTGTAAACTGTCCCGTAGTCAGCCATGAAAGCGGCAAAAGAGGGTTTGGCATTTTCTATCAACGGAGGTCCTCCAACCATAGCAATAGCTCCGGATTGATGGATGGTCAGTCCCATTTCAATCATAGTAATCATTAAGGAAAAAACATAAGTAAGTCCGAAAATCTTCAGCATATTTCCTTTTCGAAGTTCTTCGCGGGTGAAATTATTTTCGCGCATCCAGATAGTTCCAAAAACTTTTGGATTGTACCACACAAAGCCAACAACTAAAGTAACAACAGCCGAAGCTAATAAAGCAAAAGGGTTAATTTCCATGATATAAGGTTTTTATAATTAGTTGTTTCAAATTTAGCTAAAAGGAGTGAAAAAAAAGATGCTAAAAAAAATATAATTTAAGGCAGTTTTTATTGCGGTTTCCGTTTTTTTTATAATTTTAATACAGAATTCAGTAATATTAAACCTAAATTATCCACTAATAAATTTAAAAGCTATGGTAGTACAGTATCAGGGAAAACAACATGGGATCTCTACAAAATTTAAGATAAGAATCATTGGTAACAATCTTTCAAAAAGCAGTTCAAATTACCAAATAGATTTATTGGCAGGTGATAGCAGATTGCCATTGTTTACAACCGAAATTCATCAGAGTTTGTCTAATTGCCTTAAAGAAATTTACCTGTTCAGAAAGCACAATGGAATTGTTTTTGAACCCTCTTCTGAAAAAATAGAAACATTAGTAGTGCCTTACGATAAAGTTTTATATGATTATAATAAATACGCTTTGTTTAGAGCTTAATCAACAGATAATAAACATAAAAAAGACTGCTATGATAGATGGCAGTCTTTTTTGTTTTGTAATCAGAACCTAAATAATCTGTTTCCTTCTTTTGAAATTCATCCATCCAAAACCAATCAGCAATAAATTAAAAATCAGTAAAGGAAGAAAAGCTTTTCCAAAACTTATTTTTGATTCATCGGTAAAAGTTTCCACTTTAAATTTAGACCAGTTTTCTTTTTTTACATCCGCATTATCAAAGATTTTCGGATAGAAATACAAGCGTAATTTTTCATGAAATTCTTTAGTCTTTTCCATAAATAAAAGCTGGTTTCCTAAGTCCGATTTGGCAATTTCATTCAGATGAATCTGAGCATGCAATGTTGGGATAAATTGTGCAATGGTCTGACTTGCCTCATTACGCTGCTGTAATTTTGTTTCCAGTTCTTTGGACTGAATTGCCGATTCGTCATCGCCCATTTGTTGCATCGCATAATACCAAAGCCAGCTGAACTCAGTGTCAGGCAATGGATATTTTTTAAATTGTGGGTAATGATTATAAAATTTATTCAAGGTTTCTTTTTTATCCATATCCCATTTTTCATGATAGGCATTTCGTTGTTTCAGCGTGAGTTCTAAAGCTTCAGGAACGGGATATTTATTTACGATATAGGTATTAATGGTTGCCGGCAGAATAATAATCAAAAACAACCAGATCGTCAATAAAATCACCGCATTGAAATTGGAATTCTTTTGCAGCGAAACTATATAAAAACAAACCGCAAACCAAAATAACAGATACAAAATACTGATGATGTAAAAAGTAAAAAGTGATTGGTGAAAAGGAATTTTCAGAAAAAGAATTGCTACAAAAAGCACTAGGGTTAACAGGGCAACTAAACTTAAAATTCGGATGTAGAATAATTTCAGAATATACAAAAACGTATTATCGCTTTGTGTGGCGACAATTTTCCAGGTTCCAGATTCTTTTTCTTCGGAAATAATATTATACGTGAAGGCAATAATCAAAAGGGGGAAAAGATAAATGAGTACAAAACTAAAATCGATATTCCCTAACATCAAATTGTTTGGATTGTTTAATTCAGAGTCATATTTCTGACCTTCCAAACCCCGAATCGTGACACTTTGTATCGACGGATTGACATCGCGCTGCCCAATAGCCAGACTGTTTATCGGGAACGTTTTATTGACCAGTGAAAACTTGATGTAATAGAGCAGCAGCCCCATTTCGTCTGAATGATAAGCCGCGTTTCTCGCAATATGTTCTTTTTGATAAGTCGCTGCTTCGGTTATATTTTGGCTTTGCTTTTGTTGAAACTGATGCCCAGCTAAAAGACTTATGAATCCGATAAGCAACAAGAAAAGCAATCCAATTTTGGTACCTTTCGATCGTATGAAATTTTTAAATAATAAGGCTAACATATTAAATGGCTTTTAGGTTTTTAGCGGCAATTTTTATAAAGATAAACAGCAGGCAAATCCAAAGGAAAATAGAGATAACAGAAATGATTTCGCTTTTTAAAACCTCCAAAATTCCCTTGGGTTCATAATGAAATTCCTGTACATCGGCCCAATGTTCTTTGCCAATAATTAACGATTTGTCTTTTGGTCCCGGTTTTTTATTGCTGATGTATTTAATCTGCAGACCATTCATTTTTTGCGCCATTTCATAACGATACGCTTCGGCCTGTTTCTGAAAATCGATGTACGAATCATAATCGGTATTCGACAATCCCATCGATAAATTTTTCATGGCGATATACGGATTTATAAAAGAAACTGTTTTTGAAAAACTGTTCTGCTTTTTATAAATTTCGAGTAAGCTTTCAAGATGTTTGTTGTAAATATTCGAACTTATTTTCTCGCCTTCGGTCATAATAAAACCGGAATAATTAAAAGGCAGTTTTTGAACCGAATCTACTTTGTAAGTGCGAAGCAAAGAATCTTTTATCGCTTTATAATGCGGATCATTTGGGTTGTGACTGTCTCCTTGTCTCAAAATATCTTTTTCAATATCGCTGTTGAATTGTATTTTCGACGGAGCTTCAAAAATATAAGCACCAACGGCCTGCGTGGTTCTTGGCAGAATAATGGTAAAAATCAACCAGATTCCGATTAACGAAACCAATGCTTTTTTTGATGTTTTGCTTGACGCCGAAATTAAAACGGCAATCGCACAAAAAAAGATCAGATAGATAAAATGGAAGAAAACAAAAAGAATCATCTTAATGGTTTCATCTGCCGAAATCGTGAAATTTTGTAGCAACAGCCAAACGAAAACCAAAACCATTATCGTTGGAACAAAAAGCATCATCATGACAGATGCAATTCCGAGCGTTTTACCCAATAAAAGTTGTTTCCAGTTGATTCCCTGACTTAAAAGAAGTTTTAAAGTTCCGTTTTCCCTTTCGGCTGCGACCGAATTAAAGCCGAGGAAAAAAATCAACAACGGCAATAAAATTTGGAGCACCATGGCAATGCTGATTTCTCCAAAACGAAGCATACTATTTGAAAATCCCGCTTCAGAGAAATTGGCAGTATTTTGTTTGTGTGCTTCGAGATAAATTGCATTTCCGAAAAACGGTTCCATTCCAAATTCAAAAACACTTAACGAAGTACTTTTACGGAAAGCAAAATTTCCGTAATGTGCCATTCTATGTGGATTTTTATCCGGATTTTTCAACCAGTCTTCTCTGGATTCGTGTTGGTACTTTTCGCTGGTTTCATTTTGATTGGTATAATTTTCCCAACCTGAAAATGCCGCATAAAGCAATAAAATACCAATAAAAAGTGTGATGATATATACAGCCTGATTTTTAAAAACAGATTTTCTAAAATGTGAGGCTATTAAATTTTCTACGTGTAATGACATAACTACAGATTAAAATTTATATGTTACGGTAAGGGTTGCATTTCTTGGTGCTCCGGGAAACAACCTCAAATAATTCTGAGCGCCTAACCAATAGGTTTTGTTCAGTACGTTTCCGGCATTTACAGCAATTTGAATATTGCTTTTTTCAGGTTTGTAATACAATGCAGCGTCGAATATTGTAAAATCAGGAAGTGTAAAATCTCTGGTAAACCAAGGAATTTTGCTGCTCTGATATTGCATTCCCAAACCAATTCCGAAATCATTTAAGGCAGAATCCGAATTGAAGTTATACCGCGTCCATAAGTTGGCGCTATTTTTTGGCGTGTTTTGTTTTCGGGCTCCAATTAATGAAACGTCACGATCGTTTGTAATTTTGGCATCGATATAACTGTAAGAAGCATTAATTTGCCAATCTGTCGTAATGTATCCGGCCAGATCACAATCAAAACCACGACTGCGTTCAGCTCCTCTGGTCACCAATAAATCGGGATTTACAGAATCGTTGGCGTTCATCAGAATATTACGTTGTTTTATTTCGTAAACGGCAGCGTTGAAACTCATAGCATTATTAAGAAAAGTGGCTTTTAGACCTACTTCTTTCAAATTGCTTTCTAGCGGATCAAACAAACTTCCACCGGGTAAACTTCCGGTTTGCGGCATCAAAGTAACTGTGTTCGATTGTGGCTGATAGCCTTCAAGATAAGTAGTGTAAACATTAATGGCAGTATTTACTGCATACGTAACACCAACTCTAGGCAACAAAGCTGATTTTTTTACAGTTAATTCGTTATTGGTTTCATAATTCGTAATGTCTTCAAACCATTCGTTTCTCAATCCTAATAAAAAAGTAAATCTTTCCCACTGAATCTGATCCTGTATATAAATCGCATTCGTAGTCGTTAATGCTGATGGCAATGCCGTTCTGATATTCAAAGTGTAATCATCCGGACTTCTTACGGTATAAGTAGGATTCTTTAAATTAAAATAATTTACATTGGGTTTCGGCAAAACCACTCCGTCGATTGTGGTAGTTTGATAATTGGCTTCGTTGGCAGGAACAAAGGTGCTGGCAACCGTTCCGTCATTCAACAAATAACCTCTGGCTGCATTTTGTCCGCCGCCTTTGGTTTTGTTCCAGCTGCTTAAATCGTAACCCGTTAAGAGTTTATGATTTAATTTTCCGGTTTTAAAATCGAAATTTAAAAAAGCAGTTAAGTTGTCGACATTCCAATGTTGCTGACGTTGCACAAATTGCATCATCGCCAGACTGGTTACTGGCTGATTGTTCATGTCTACGGCAAATCCGTTAGTGGTTCTGTGTTCCTGCAAATCTTCTCTCCAGGATTGTTTCATGTACGAAGCATTAAAGCCAATTTTAGAAGTAAATTTATGAGAAAAATTGGTGGTCAAAATCATTTCTTTCGACTTGAAAAAATCACTTGGTGCGCCTAAATTCAGACTTATTGGCGTTTTATTTAAGTTTGTTTGTCCGGCAACTGCTCCAAAAATCGGCTGTCCGCGATCGAGAATTCCGGTCATGTCGCTTAAAATCAATTCAGTATTAATGGCCGTTTTTTCATTGGGAATATAACTGAAAGAAGGCGAAATAAAATACGATTTATTATTCACCAAATCCCGAAATGATTTTGCTTCCTGATAAGCCGCATTTACCCTATATAGCAAAGTTTTCGATTCATTCAAAGGTCCGGTAAAATCCAGTGTTCCTCTAAAAGTGCTAAAACTTCCGGCGCTCAGACTTACTTCTTTTCGGTCTGTTGCCAAAGGTTTTTTGGTCACCAAATTGATACTTCCGCCCGGATCTACCGAAGAGAAAGTAGCGCTTGATGGGCCTTTAATTACTTCAATACGCTCTATATTACTGATAAGAGGCTGGAGAAAATAATATTGGCGCGTTCGCATTCCGTTGATAATCTGACCTTCTTCATTTTGACTGATTCCGCGAATCGTGTACTGATTGTAATAACTGGCAGGAATTACACCGCTGGTCATTTTTACGGCATCGGCTAGATAAAAAGCAGCTTTATCTGAAATTAATTCTTTGGTTACTGTCGAAATAGATTGTGGAATATCTTTATTTAAGGATGCTGTTTTTGTGGCTCCAAAAGAATAATCACTGTTATATTTTCTGGTTGATCTGCCTATAATTTCTACGTTTTGTAATTCGTTTAATTTGGCATCCATTTTAATGGAATCCTGAGCGATGCTGTCCTTACTTTTTGAATTCGTTTGTTGCGCCTGCAAATAAACCGAACTCATAATTAAGCACAGCCATAGGTATAAATGTTTCATTTTATGTTGATGGAAAATCCTCCTTTTAAACCGTTTGTAAATACAAATCTTCCAATTCATTGGCCGAAATTTTTTCAGCTTCAATGATGGTTACCAGATTTCCCTGTTTCATGATTCCGATGTGTGTCGCAACCTCTCTGGCTCTAAAAATATCATGAGTTGCCATTAAAATAGCTGTTCCGTCTGCGGAAAGTTCTTTCAGGATTTGCGAGAATTCGTTTGAAGCTTTTGGATCTAAACCGCTTGTTGGTTCATCCAGCAATAATACTTTTGCCTGTTTGGCAATGGCAATGGCAATGCCTACTTTTTGACGCATTCCTTTAGAATAACCACCCAGATTTTGATCGTGCGCCGTGACCTGCAAGCCAGCTTTAGTTAAAAAATAAGTCAACTCTCCGGTTGAATATTTAAATCCGGCAAGGGAAGAAAAGAATTTAAGGTTTTCTAAACCCGTAAGATTCGGATACAACATTACAGTTTCTGGAATGTAGGCCACATCTTTTTTGGTTTTATCGGGATCGGTAACAACAGAGATATTATTGATTTTAATTTCGCCTTCAGTAGGTTTAATAAAACCCAGAAATAAATTGATAGTAGTGGTTTTTCCAGCACCATTTTGTCCCAAAAGAGCAAAAATTTCTCCTTTGTTGATGGTTAAATTCAAAGCGTTTAAAGCGATTTGATCACCGTATTTTTTAGTCAGGTTTTCTGCTGTAAGCATAATTTTATTTGTTGGATTATAATAATGAAGGTTTGATGCAGAAACTTTAGAGCGTTTCCGGATCAAAATTATATTGACGAAATTGAAGGAGATGTTTACTACCAATAGTTGGCTTTTACTAAAAACAAGTTGCATTCACTTTTAAATTTAAAAGCAATGGTCTGTCTGATTCGATGACTATATAGTAAACTAAAGGAGAGTAGGAGGAGCTCTTAAAGCAAAGAGGCTTCCTTTAAAAAAGGCAGAACTAAATTTATGGTATAATATTACCTTTAAAGCGGTGACATTTACATTATGAATTGAAAAATTTTGAGAAGAATTGGAAATAAAAGTACTGAATGCAAAATGACAAATGGCACAATTAGTATCTTCAGAATGGCTATGAGTAATTTCCTTTTGGCCAGGCGTATATTTATGTTCGCAATGTTTGTCGTGGATTTTCCAATAAATATGTTCATAAGAATGAAGTGTCTGAAACAGCATTGCGAACAACACAGTCAGCGACATTAAAAGATTAACTAATAAAATTTTCTTCTTCTTCATTTCTGCTCTGGAACTATTTTGCGTTCAATTATTTCTTAAATAAACGCAACACGGTTGCAAATGTAGGCATCTTAATTGAAATGAAAGTAAAATAATTTTATGTTTGGAAATTATTTACCAATGATTTCCTTCCGATGTAAATCTCCCCAGTCTTTTAATGCCATTATTACACTTCCTAAAGACATGCTGTGTTCTGTTCTTCTGTATTCAACAGTTGGTGGAAAAGTATCGTAAACAGTTCTGATTACTAGTTTGTTTATTTCGAGATCTTTGAGTTCTTTCGATAACATTTTGTCTGTAATTCCATCAATATCTTTAGATATTTCTTTGAATCGTTTCGGACGATCTGTCAAAGCAATTAGAATGGGTAATTTCCATCTGCCGCTTAAAACTTCCAAAGCATCTCTTACTGGCAATAATACCCCTGAACACGTTTCCTTATTATGTACTACCTCTGAATTATTTACCTTTTCGCATGTCATGTTTATAGTTATAACGTTACTATCCTCAAGTATAGCGCTATCCTTGAGGATAGTACTATAAAAGAGATAGTAAATGTAAATAAGTTTGTATTGTAAAACAAAACAAATATAAATATGAGCAAAAAAATTCTGAATATAGTATCAAGTAGTAAAGGAGACGCCTCCTTTAGTAATAAATTATCCAGCGCAGTAATTGAAAAATTAGGAAGTGTATATTCAGAAATTGAGATACAGACTCTTGATCTTTCTAAAACACCCCTGCCTTATTTGGATGCATCGCAAATTGGAGCATTTTTTACTCCTGAAGAAGTGCAGACACCTGAACAGAAAGAAGCCATTAAAAATTCTAACAATGCTGTAGAAGAATTAATGGAAGCTGATGTTATTGTTATTGGAGTACCGCTTTACAATTTTGGAATTCCGGCAGCATTAAAAGCTTGGGTTGATCAGGTTTCGAGGGCAGGACTAACGTTTAACTATGCAGATGGAACTCCAAAAGGAATGGTAACGAATAAAAAAGTGTATTTATCCGTTGCATCGGGAGCCATATTTTCTGAAGGCGCCTTTAAAAGTTATGATTTTGCGGAACCCTATTTACGTGCTGTATTAGGTTTTTTAGGGATGACAGATGTTACCACTTTTCGTGTCGAAGGAACTTCAATTCCTGATTTTGCAGAAAATGCTCTGCCAAAAGCTTTGGCAGCAGTTAATGCATTTTCATTTACATAAAAAGCAAAAATAAAAAGAAGCGTTAGATATTAATACCTAACGCTTCTTTTATTTGGATAAAAGTTTTGATTTATTACCAGGCAAACGGCAAATACCAATTGTTGACATTCATTAACTTAGAACGTACTTCACTTGCTTTACTGTTTCCCTCTTTATTGAGTTTTTCGTAAACCTTATCAGCTAAGAAAGAAGGATCATTTCGTCGTAAAGCAATACGAACTAAATCTTCCCAACGATTTCCTTCATAAGCCAGCTCTAATGCACTTTCTCTAATAATATTGTTTTCAGTTGTAATCACGTCATCGCCAACAGCGCCGACAAATTTCAAATAAGCACGACCGCGAATACCGTCATTACGATGCCAGTTGCCTCTGAAAGACGGATAATCTCCCATACGGGCATCAAAATCATAAGGAAAAGACAGTTTTGTTTGCTGTACATCTGTAACGTCTGTAGGAGCGGGATCTGGAGTATAAGCCCTTTTTATACCATTATTTAAAATCGCATAAGCTACTTTTTGCTGGTTATCCCTGTTAGCAGCTTCTGCATAACGAAGGTGCAATTTTGCAGCACGGTATAAAAACCATTGTCCTTTTGTATTCGCAATCCCGGTTGAAGCAACTGCTTCACTGCTGTAAAGATATTTCATAATAACAGGATCTCCATTTACGATATTGTAAGTGAACTTTGGTCCACGGGCATCATAAGGAATATTATTGTTTTGGGTTTGACTATTCCATAAATCAATAGCCCTTTCTGAAGGTTTTGCCAAATAATCTCCATTTTTGTTAGAAAACAAAGTGATAAATGGATTTTTTGGGGCAAAATTATTTTCAAATGGAAGAGACCAAATCCATTCCGTATTCCATAGCACATCTCTGTCTCTGGCAAAAATAGATCGCCAGCCTTGAGTATTGTTATTAATTAAAGAGGTAGCATCTTCAGTAAAGTCTCTTCTATAGCCAACAGCTAAGTCTTCATGATTGATAACCTCTGCAAATTTTATGCGGTAAGTATTAAACAATTCAGTATCTGCACCTCCTCTGGTTCCGGTTTCCATTACGTTTTTGTAATGTGCAGCAGCATTCATGTAATTACCTTTCCAAAGATGTAAATCTCCCAGTAAACATTCTTTGTTGATAAAGAATTTTGCAGTATTATATCCATCAATGTTGATTAACAAAGAACTTCCAGATGAATATAAATTCTTTGAAGGTAAATTTTCAGTAAACAAAATCAGTTGATCCAGCAGCTGATTTAATTGTAATCTTGGAAATTTCGAAATATTTTTTACATCTTCTAGTGTTTCAATAGGTTCCGTGATGTAAGGAACAGTTCCGTAATGAATACCCAATTGCAGATATACCCAACTGCGAATTGCGCCAATATCCGAATAGCGCTCCTGATACTGCTCCTGGGTAAAGCGCTTTTCCTTAAGCATGATATCGAAATTTTTGAGTACATTATTGCAGTTTTGAATCACTACATAAAAGTCTTTAGGATTTGCATAAGGATTGTTGGCTGAAACATTATGTTCTGAAATTTCTTTCAGGAAAGGACTTGAGTTTCGGGTTGTCGTCATCAGGTCAGCACGCATTTCATTCAAAATCACGTTTTTCTCAGCAAGAGCCATAAATTTTCCATAAACGCCTATTACCGCAGCATCGGCATCATATAAATTACGATACATTTGCTCTTCTACAAGCTTGTCTTCGGGCTGCACGTCAAGATAGTCAGAACAGGAGCCCAGACTAAAAATAAGTGCTATCACCCAAACTATAGCGCTCTTTGTTGTTTTATTGCTAATTGTTGTCATCTGTAAATTTTTCTATAGTGTAAATAATTAAAGGCCTAAACGCAATCCCAACTGAAGTGTTCTGAACTGTGGAGTTAATCCTATGTCTGCTCCCTGTCCAAATAAAGAAGAAGTAGCACTAAATTCAGGATCATAACCTAAATAATTGGTCAGGGTAAACAAGTTGTTGGCAGTCGCATAAACTTTTACAGCCTTGATATACTTCATTTTTGCGACGTTAAAATCATATCCCAGTACTAAAGTTTTCAGCCTTAAGTAAGAACCGTCTTCAATCCATCGGTCAGAAAAACTCGCATTTCCCATTGGGTCACCCCATGTTGCCTTTGGTATATCAGTTTGCTGTCCTTCAGCTCTCCAGCGATTTTCCACCGCAATACTTTGGTTTTCGTACCCACTCATTTTTTCCAGATTGTATCGTACGCCATTGTAAAGGTCATTTCCTACAGAGAAATTGAACAGACCCTGAAGACTGAAACGTTTGTAGGTAAAATTAGCCGTAAAACTTCCGGTTAAATCAGGATTTGGATTTCCGATAGCCATACGATCTTTATCATCAATTACTTTATCGCCATTTGTATCTGTAAAACGCATGTCTCCTCCTGTAAAAGGAACAAGTTCTCCATTTGTCAAACGTCTGGAAAGTCCATCGGCCTGAGCGTCAGAAGTTGTAGAATAAACACCATTGGTCTGCAAACCATAGAATAAATTAGCATCACGGCCTACTGATGTAATGTATGTTGCACCTCCAAATTGAGTAAGAATATCGCCGTTTGGAAGGCTTTGTATTTCATTTTTATAAGTCGCCAGATTCAGACCGAAATCGAAAGTAAAATCAGGTGAACTTACAGCACGGGCATTCAGTGACATCTCAGTTCCGAAAGTTCTCATTTGAGAACTGTTTGATACTATATAATCAAAACCGCTTAAACCACTTACAGATTCATAAACGATCATATTGGCTGTTTTCTTGCCGTAGAAATCCATAGAAAGATTGATACGTTCGTTAAACAAACCAATATCAGCACCTAAATTGATTTTTTTAACTCTTTCCCATTGCAGGTCTGGATTTCCAATGTTTCCGCTTACGAGACCCTGTACACCTAAAAGATTTTGAGAAACATAATATTTTTGGGCAGTAAAGTTTCCTATGTCATCATTTCCGCTTTCGCTAAGAGTTCCTCTTAATTTGAAATAGTCAATAGCTGTTGAGTTTTTCATGAAATTTTCAGCAGAAACCATCCATGCTCCTGTTAGGGCTGTCATTAAGGAATATTTGTTGTTATCGCCAAAACGGCTAGAACCGTCAACAGCATAACTGGTAGTTAGGAAATATTTATCACGGTAGTTGTAATTGGCACTCGCATAAATATTCAGCCAGTTCCATTCTCCCAAAGCTCCTCCAACCTGACGAAGAAGGTTAGATCCTGCTCCTACACTTGTAAAATCATCTGTTGCAGAATTGTATCCCAGACCTAAATCGCTTTCAGAATTATTACTTTGCGTTCTAAAGCCGAAACGAACATCTACTTTGTGATCATCTTTAAATTTCTTTAAGTAATTAGCATACGTATCCGTGTAAATACTATTGAAAATCTGCACTTCGCTACCGGAACGGTTCTTTCCTATTGCGGTAGGAAGAATAATATCCGCTACTCCTTTGTCCGGAATAAAAAATGTTTCACGCTCTTTGTTATAAGTCAGTCCAAAAAGAGAATTAACATTCCAGGAATTGTTAATAATGTATTTAAAGTTAAGGTTACCAAAAAAACGGTAATTTTTGTTGACTCCTATTCCGTTATCAAGAATAGCTCTTGGATTACTTACATTAAAATCGTCCGTATCCGCTAAGTTTGGAGATACATTTCCATCGTCAGAAACACCGTTAGCTGATAAAAATGGAGATTTGGTAAGCGCGAGATATACCGGGCTGGTTTTATAGGCAAACCCCTGATCTCTCTGATCCTGAAGATTATTAATAAAAGACATGTTGGCATCTACAAGAAATTTTTCTGTCAATTTTAAAGCTGCATTTAAACGAGTGCTGTATCGGGTTGATTTGCTGTTTTCAACTATTCCTTCATTATTCAAGTATCCTACTGATAAACCATATTTTGCAATATCATCACCTCCGCGGACTTTAAGGAAATAATTTTGGCTAATACTGGATTTAAAAACCCTGTCCTGCCAATTGGTATTGTTATGATATCTGTAATATCCCGGAACCAGGGGATTATCATTCATATAGGGTAGAGCGGCAATCTGATCCTGTGAAAGTCCGCGTGAAGTTTCTAATTGCGAAATGTGTGTACGATATGCGTCTGCACCCATAACCGGCAATTGTTCAGGGGTTTGATTGGCACTTCCATACATCGTGAAATCAATTTTAGTTGTAAGCTCAGTTGGGCGGGTGGTGTTGATAATCAATACACCGTTTGCTCCTTTAGCTCCGTAGAGTGCGCTGTCGTCTTTGAGAACAGTAATGTTTTCAATGTCCTTAACATCCAGATTTTCCAGGGGTGAAGATCCATTGTTCTGTATGATTCCTGAGCCATAATCTTCATCATCATAAATCATTCCGTCAACAATAATCAAAGGTTTGTTTGTTCCGTATAAAGAAGTAAAACCGCGTAAAGTCAGATAGGCTCCGGCTCCCGGAACACCTGATCTTCTTACACTGTTCAATCCGGCTACTCTTCCCTGTAGAAAGTCTCCAACCGATTCTTTTATGGGGCTGGACCATTGATTAGTTTTAAAATTCACCACACTTACTGCTTTTGTAGTTCCGTATTGAAGTTCTTCTCCGGTAGGTAAATTACCAATTTGATAAGTTGGGGAATAATAGGCTTCGTATAAAAAGATTTCTACATCTGAATTTCTATTTTTAATTGGGAAAACTTTGGTTTGAAATTCCTGGCCGCTTACAGTGAGCAATGATTCTAAATGCGGTACATTTATTTCAAAGCTTCCGTCATCATTTGTAATTGCTGCAGAAAAGTCTTTAACTACCACATTTATACCTGAAAGACCTCCCTTAGTTTTGGCATCTTTAACAATACCTCTAACTAAAATTCCTTTTTTTATTTTGGAA
>Ga0247803_1001095_pt1 | contig 14302 bp, 11 predicted proteins | sample UWRJL014104B1_FD_180928 | JGI IMG/M metagenome (GOLD analysis project Ga0247803, IMG submission 180928) | Plant litter microbial communities from Arlington Agricultural Research Station in Wisconsin, United States - UWRJ-L014-104B-1 | ecosystem: Environmental > Terrestrial > Plant litter >...
ATCTTCAGCCCCTCGGCGCGGGCGTCGCGCAGGGCGGGCAGGGCGGCGGCCGATGAGAGGTGCAGGATGTGCGCGCGGGCGCCCGTGCGCCGCACCCCGGCGATGACGCGGTCGATCGCGGTGGTCTCCGCGGCATCCGGACGCGACTCGACGAACCGGTGGTAGTCGACGCCGCCCTCGTTCGCGCTCGCGTCGAGCACGTCGGGGTCTTCGGCGTGCACGATCAGCAGCCCGTCGAATGCCGCGATCTCCTCGAGCGCCGCCTCCAACTGCGAAGCGTCGAGGTGGCCGAACTCGTCGACGCCGCTCGGGGCGAGGAACGCCTTGAAGCCGAACACGCCCGCCTCGTGCAGCTCGCGCAGGGTGCCGAGGTTCTCGGGAACGGCGCCGCCCCAGAAGCCCACATTCACCATCGCCTTCTCGGCGGCGACGGCCCGCTTGGCGTCGAGGGCGGCGACGGTCGTGGTCGCGGGGATGCTGTTCAACGGCATGTCGATGAGGGTGGTGACCCCGCCGGCGGCCGCGGCCCGGGTGGCGCTGGCGAAGCCCTCCCACTCGGTGCGTCCGGGCTCGTTGACGTGCACGTGCGTGTCGACGATGCCCGGTACGAGCACCTCGTCGTCGGCGAGGGTGATGACCCGGTCGCCCTCGAGCGGTGTGGCGCTGACCGCCCGGATGACGCCGCCTGTCACCCCGACCTCGGCCGCCCGCCAGTTGCCGCCGATGAGAACGAAGGCGCCGCGCACGACGAGGTCGAAGGTTGTCATGCGCTCAACGTTAGGCCTTCGGGTCGAGCGCGTCGTAATCGCGGAACGACGGGTTGAGCCGCACGAGAACCGCCACGAGCGACACGATGAGCAGCCCGCCGAGCACCGACGGCAGCCAGAGCAGCGTGGTCGCGACGACGAGTCCGACGAAGGCGTCGCCCAGACGTGGCCCGCCGGTCACGACCACGATGTAGATGCCCTGGGTGCGCCCGCGCATGGAGTCGGGCACCGCCGACTGCAGCATCGTGGTGCGGAACACCGAGCTCACGTTGTCGGCGGCTCCGGCGCCGGCGAGTGCGAGCGCCGCGAGCGCCAGCGCGGGGATGTTGGCGGTCGAGAGCGAGTCGGTGATCGAACCGCTCCGGTCTGTGCCGAGCGGCAGCAGCACCAGCCCGAAGGCGAGCATAAAACCGCCGTAGGCCATGACCGAGTTGCGGATGGCGAGACCCTGACGGCGCACCTGGCCGAGGCGGCCCGAGAGCAGCGAGCTGAGCAGCGTGCCGGTTGCCCCGGCGGCGAACAGGATGCCCACCGTGATGGCGCCTCCGCCGATGACGAGCGCGCCGACGGCCGGGTAGAGCACCCGCGCCATGCCGAAGGTCATGGCGACGATGTCGATCAGGAAGCCGAGGCGGATGTTCGGCGCCCGTCGCAGGAAGCCGAGCCCCTCGCGCAACGCTCTCACGCCGCGCGTGGTGGAGCCGCCCTCCGGGACGATAGCGGGCAGAGTAAGCACGCCGGTGAACGCGGCGAGGAAGAGCACGGCGTCGATCGTGTAGGTCCACTGGATCCCGATGGTGGCCACGAGGACGCCGGCGAGGGCGGGACCGACCGTGATGGCGATTCCCATGCTGATTCCACCGAGGGCGGATGCCGCTGGCAGCAGTTCCTTGTCGACCAGACGCGGCACGATCGCCATGCGGGTGGCGCTCACGATGGTGGTCGCCACGGCGGTGAGCGTCGTGAGCACGTAGTAGAACCAGAGCACGTCGATGTGGAACCAGGCCAGACCGGCGAGGCACAGCACCGAGACCCAGGCGACCGACTCGGCGGCGATCGCGACGATGCGGCGGTCGAAGCGGTCGGCGAGCACGCCGCCGTAGAGCCCGGCGATGATCATCGGCAGAAGCCCGACGACGCCGACGAGCGCGACCGCCCCGGTCGAGCCGGTGAGGTCGTAGATGTGCAGGCCGACCGCGACGACGGTCATCTGGCCGCCGACTCCGGCGATGCCGGTGCCGAGCCAGAGGCGGAAGAACGCGGGACTGCTGCGGAACGGCGTGAGGTCGACGAGGTGGCTGCGGCGGGCGACCGGAGCGCTCACGCGCGAGCCACGGCTGCGTCGAGGAGGGTCGCGGCGGCGGCGCGGGCGTCGGCCGCGGCATCCGGCGTGCCTGAAATGGCGGCCGTGGTCTGGGCGCCCTCGGCCAGCAGTGCGAGCTGCGGTGCGAGCGATGCGGGCCAGCCGGCGTCGCGCACGAGGTCGGCGACGTAGTCCTGGAAACCGAGCTTGTGTGCCCGCGCCGCGTCGGCGACGAGGGGAGCGGTGGCGCCGAGCTCGCCGAAGGAGTTGATGAAGGCGCAACCGCGGAAGTCGTCTTCGGCGAACCAGTCGGCGAGGAAGTCGTAGAGCGAGAGCACCTTCTCGCGGGGGTCGGCGGCGTTCTCGGCCGCGAGCAGCACGCCGGCCGTCCAGGCCTCGTTGCGTCGTCGCAGCACCTCGGCGAGGATCGTCTCCTTCGAGGGGAACAGCTGGTACATGCGCTTGAGCGAGATTCCCGCCTCTGAGCGGATCTCGTCCATGCCGACCGCCTGGATGCCCTTGCCGTAGAACAGCCGGTCTGCGGCGTTCACGACCAGTTCACGTGCTGTTGCATCATCCATTCGAATACCCACCTTGCGTTGAGAACCAGCGTTCTCTAGTATAGGCATCACGACCTGAGAACGACCGTTCTCAGCCGTTTCGAGGAAGGACTCACCATGTCAGTGATCACCGTCGGCCAGGAAAACTCCACCAGCATCGAACTCCACTACGAAGACCACGGATCGGGCCAGCCCGTCGTGCTGATCCACGGCTACCCGCTCGACGGCACGTCGTGGGAGCGCCAGCAGCGCGAGCTCCTCGCCGCCGGCTACCGGGTGATCACCTACGACCGTCGCGGCTTCGGCAAGTCGAGCCAGCCCACCGTCGGCTACGACTACGACACCTTCGCCGCCGACCTCGACACCGTGCTCACGACGCTCGACCTCACCGACGTCGTGCTCGTCGGCTTCTCGATGGGAACCGGCGAGGTCGGACGCTACGTCTCCACCTACGGCACCGACCGCGTCGCCAAGGTCGCGTTCCTCGCCCCGCTCGAGCCCTTCCTCGTGCACACCGACGACAACCCGACCGGCGTTCCGCAGAGCGTCTTCGACGGCATCGAGGCCACGGCCAAGGCCGACCGCTTCGCCTGGTTCACCGGCTTCTACCAGGACTTCTACAACCTCGACCAGAACCTCGGCAGCCGCATCAGCCAGGAGGCCGTCACCGCGAGCTGGAACACCGCGACCTCGAGCGCGCCGATCGCCTCGTACGCCGTGGTGTCCAGCTGGATAGAGGACTTCCGGGGCGACGTCGCCAAGGTGCGCGCCTCCGGCGTCACGAGCATCATCGTGCAGGGCACCGAAGACCGCATCCTGCCGATCGACTCGACCGGCCGCGTCTTCCACGAGGCCTTCCCCGAGAGCGAGTACGTCGAGATCGAGGGTGCCCCGCACGGATTCCTCTGGACCCACGCCGACGAGGTCAACGAGGTGCTGCTGGCCTTCCTCGCCAAGTAGCGCGTCTCGCGAGGTGATCACCGTCCCCCTGCGCCGCATACGCTGGTAGCGACGCAGGGGGAAGGCACCATGTCCGGAAGGACCATCATCATCACCGGCGCGAGCGACGGGATCGGTGCCGCCGCGGCCCGCGAGCTCTCCGCCCGTGGAGACACGGTCGTCGTGGTCGGGCGCTCGCCGCAGAAGACGGCAGCGGTCGCCGACGAGCTCGGCGTCGACCACCTGATCGCCGACTTCTCCAGGCTCGACGACGTGCGCGCGCTCGCCGCGACTATCCTCGAGCGCTACCCGCGCATCGACGTGCTGGCCAACAACGCCGGCGGCATCATGGGCGACCGCGAGCTGACCGTCGACGGCTTCGAGAAGACCTTCCAGGTCAACCACCTCGCACCGTTCCTTCTCACGTCGCTGCTGAGCGAACGACTGGTGAGCAGCAGAGCGACGGTCATCGCCACCGCGAGCGTGGCGAACCGGCTCTACGGCCACCTCGACCTCGACGATCTCGGCAACGAACGCGCGTACTCGCCCAACAAGGCATACGGTGACGCCAAGCTCGCGAACATCCTCTTCGCCCGCGAACTCGACCGCCGCTTCGGCGACTCGGGCATCGCGTCGGTCTCGTTCCACCCCGGTGTGGTGCGCACCGGCTTCGCCACGCAGTCGACCAGCCCGATGCGCTTCTTCTACAACGCCTTCGGCATCTTCCTGCTGCGGCCCGCCAAGGGGGCGGACACTCTCGTCTGGCTCGCGACGACGACTCCCGGAACAGACTGGAAGACCGGCGGCTTCTACACGAAGCGAAAGCTGGACTTCACCACCAACCCCCAGGCGGATGACGCGGCTCTGGCCAGCGCGCTGTGGGAGCGCAGCGCGGCCCTCGTGGGTGTGCCCGCCTAGTCTTAGCCCATGGAATCGCGGGCTTACTCAGTCGACGGGCCGCTCACCGGCGGCAACATGAACGACGTCCAACGTGAGGGCGACACGGTCCTACGCACGAGCGGGCCGTGGACGCCGACGGTGCACCGATACCTCCGATATCTCGGGCTGGCGGGGGTGACCTGGGCACCGCGTCCGATCGCGATGGAGGGCGCTCGCGAGCGGCTGTCGTTCGTGCACGGCGAGGTGCCGCTCTACCCGCTGCCGCCATGGGTGTGGAGCGATTCTGTCCTGGAGGACGGGGCCGCGCGGCTGCGTCAGCTGCACGACGCCAGTATCGGATTCGCCCTCGATGACGCGATCTGGCAGTCGCGCGCGAAGGTGCCCGCCGAGGTGATCTGCCACAACGACTTCGCCCCGCACAACCTCGCGTTCGTCGACGGCGAGATCGTCGGCGCCATCGACTTCGACATGTGCTCGCCGGGGCCGCGGCTCTGGGACATCGCCTACTTCGCGACCCGCGCCGTGCCGCTCACCGCGACGACGCCCGACGGCGCGCCCGGCATGGACCGCGCCCGCGAGCGCGTCGAGACGATCCTGAGGGCGTACGGTTCGGATGCTTCGTACTCCGACGTGTTGCGCCTGGCGATCATCCGCCTGCACGACCTCGCCGAGATGTCGCGCGAGAAGGCGGTGGAGCTCGACAAGCCGCATCTGCTCGACGAGGCCGCCTATTACGAGCGGGACGCCGAGTTCCTCTCTGGTCTTCGCTGACCTCCAAGCCGATCCGGCAAGCGGTGACGCCCCCGAAACACGCGTGTGCGAGGCTGGAAGCATGTTCGAGATAGCCGACCGCCTCGTGGCCGCGATCGATGCGGGCCGCACGCTCGCTATCGCCACCGCGGTGTCGATCGAGGGGAGTGCCCCGCGCACCGTGGGCGCATCGATGGCCTTCGACGGCGAGTCGGTGATCGGTTCGATCGCGGGCGGTTGCGTCGAGGGCGCCGTAGTGGATGTGTGCGAGCTGGTGCTCGCCGACGGTGTCGCCCGCACGGTCGAATACGGGGTCAGCGACGAGACGGCGTTCTCGGTCGGGCTCACGTGCGGCGGCCAGCTGCGCATCCGCGTGACGCCCGTCACCGCGCGTGTCGAGGCCGCCCTGCGCGCCGCGGCGGCCGGAGAGCCGACCGGTCTCGCAACGGTGCTCGGCGTCACCGACGGCCGGTTCGAGTCCCGCATCGCGGCGGAGCTCGACGCCCGCATCGCCCTCGGCGAGACCGCGCTCGGCACGATCGACTGCGACGGCGAGCTCGTCGACGTGTTCTTCGAAGTCGCCACCCCGCCCGCGCGCCTCATCATCTTCGGAGCGATGGAGTTCTCCGTCGCGCTCGCCGCGGCCGGCAGCGCGCTCGGATACCGGGTGAGCGTGTGCGACCCGCGCGGACTGTTCGCCACCGCCGCCCGTTTTCCCACGGCCGAGGTCGTCGTGCAGTGGCCGACGACCTGGCTCGCGGGCACGGCCGTCGACGAGCGCACGGTGATCTGCGTGCTCGCGCACGACGACAGGTTCGACGCCGAGATCATCGCGCAGTCACTCGCCCTTCCGGTCGCGTTCGTCGGCGCGATGGGCTCGCGGCGCACCCACGAGCGTCGCGTGGCCTCGCTGCGCGACCGCGGAGTGGCTGAGGATGCCATCGCCCGCCTGCACTCGCCGATCGGGCTCGACCTCGGGGCGAGCACACCCGAGGAGACGGCGGTGTCGATTCTCGCCGAGGTGATCTCGGCACGCACCGGCGCGACGGCCGCTGCACTGCGGGAGACGAGCGGCAGCATCCACGATCTCGGTGTGCCCGTCGCACCCCTACACTGACATTTATGTCCGACATCGAGACCCCGCGCACGTTCAAGATCGACCTCCCGCCGACCGCCGTCGCCGGTCTGTTCGCCGATTTCGCCAGCGTCTGGCACACGCCGAACGTGTTCGTGATGGACTTCGTCGCGCTCACCCAGCCGCCGCAGCCGACCACCGACACCGAGACCGGCGCGGAGTCGATCCTCGTGCCCGGGCAGGTCGTGAGCCGCATCCGCATCCCCCCGGAGCAGGTGTTCGAGCTCGCGAAGGCTCTCGCCCAGCAGCTCGAGGCGTGGGAGCGCGAGACCGGCAAGAAGGCGCCGGAGAAGCCGCTGTTCGGCGACATCCGCTAGCCGCCGGCGCCCCTGCCCGCCCCTGCCACCTGCGCCGGGCTCGGGGCTCGGGGCTCGGGCGCCGGGCCGGGGCGCCGGGCTCAGGCGTCGGTGTTCAGCATGCGCCAGAGGCGGTCACGCGACATCGGCAGCTCGAACGGCCGCATCCCGATCGCGTCGCGGATCGCGTTAGCCAGCGCCGGCGCCACGGGGTTGTAGGGCGCCTCGCTCATCGACTTCGCGCCGAGCGGCCCCATGCCGTCGTGCGTCGCGGCGAAGTACACCTCGGTCTCGGGGATGTCGGCGAACTGCGGCACGTGGTAGTTGCGGAACGCCGTCGTGGTGACGCGGCCCTCGCCGTCGAGCAGCATCTCCTCGTAGAGCGCCGTGCCGATCGCCTGCGCCGTTCCGCCCTCGATCTGCCCGCGGAGCTGCTCCGGATTCAGCACCGTCCCGGCATCCGCCGTCTGGATCGACTGCAGAATCCGCACCTCGCCCGTCGCCGTGTCGACCGCCACCCGGAACGCGTGCACGTTGAACGCCACCGAGCGCGGGGTGCCGTCGTGGCTGCCGTCGGCGAAGAGGGGGCCCGTTTCGAGAAGAGCGGATGCCTCGACGAGGGTATCTCCGACGAGAACGCCGCCCGCCACCACCGTGCGGGCGCCCTCGGCACCTGTCACCTGCGCGGCACGCTCGATCATCATCGCCGACAGCTTCAGCGACGCCGCGAGCAACGCCTTGCCTGCGACGACGACGCCTGCCGAGCCGAAGGCTCCGGTGTCGTAGCGCGCCACGTCGGTGTCGGACTGGCGGATGCGCACCCGGTCGACCGTGGTGTTCAGCGCCGTCGCGACGAGCTGGGTGTGCACGGTCGTCGTGCCGTTGCCGAACTCCGCGGTGCCGACACCGAGCTCGTAGCTGCCGTCGGCGAGCAGCGCGATCGAGGTGTCTGCGAAGTGGCCGCGCGGAGGCACGGTGGCGATCATCGCGACGCCGAGACCCGTGCCGACCGACCAGGTGGGTCCGGTGGGAGCCGCGACGCCGTTGCCGCGCAGAAGCGCCGCCTCGGCGAGGTCGATGCACTGGTCGAGTCCGTAGCTGCCGACGACGAGGTCGGACTCCTCGTGCGGATTCGTGACGACCATGGCGTCGCCGGGCACGATCACGTTGCGGCGGCGCAGCTCGAACGGGTCGATGCCCAGGGTGCGGGCGAGCTCGTCCATGGCCGACTCGATCGCGAAGATGACCTGGCCCAGGCCGTAGCCACGGAAGGCGCCGGAGGGCAGATTGTTCGTGTACACCGATTCGGCATCCACTCGCTTGTTCGCACAGCGGTAGATCGCCACAGACTCGTGCACGCTGTGGAACATCACGCCCACGCCGTGGTTGCCGTAGGCGCCAGTGTCCATGAGCTCGTCGACCGACATCGCGGTGAGCTGCCCGTCGGCGGTCGCGCCGAGTTTCACCTCGATGCGCATGGGGTGCCGTGGGGAGGCGACGGTGAACTCGTCGCCGCGAGTGAACTCGTACTGCACCGGGCGCTGGGTGGTCAGCACGGCGAGGGTGACGAGGTCTTCGGTGATGAGCTCCTGCTTGCCGCCGAAGCCGCCGCCGACCCTCGCGGTGAACACGCGCACCCGCTCGGGGTCGAGGCCGAAGATGTGGCACAGCTCGTCGCGCACGAGGAACGGCACCTGCGAGCTGGTGCGCAACACGAGTCGGCCGTCGCCGGAGATCCAGCCGCGGGTGGCGTGGGTCTCGAGGGCGGCATGGCTCACCCGCTGGGTCTGCCAGGTTCCGCTCACGACGGCGTGCGCGTTCGCCAGCGCGGTGTCGACGTCGCCCATCTCGCTGTGCATCTGCGCAAGCACGTTGCGTGCGGGATCGTTGATGCGGGACTCCGGGCCCTTCTCCGGGTGTAACAGGGGGGCGCCGGGGGAGCGGGCCGCATCCGGATCGAACACCGCCGGAAGCAGCTCGTACTCCACGTCGATGAGGTCGAGCGCGCGCTGGGCGATCGCGACCGTGTCGGCGACGACCGCCGCGACGCGCTGGCCGCGGAACCGCAGCACCGTGTCGAAGACGAGCGTGTCGTCGGGGTCGTCGGTACGCATCTCGTGGCGTCCGGTGGAGAACAGGGTGGTGGGGGAGTCGCGGTGGGTGAGCACGGCGTGCACGCCGCCTGCGGCCTCGGCGCGGGAGGTGTCGATCGACAGGATGCGCGCGTGGGCGTGCGGGCTCTTCAGCACGGCGAGGTGCAGCACCGCGGTCGGGGTGCCGTCGGGGGCCGGGACGTCATGGGTCGGCGCGTCGAGGGTGTACTCCTCGCGGCCGGTGGCAACACGCATGCCGGCGGGTGCCCGCACCGAGCGGCCGGCGGCGTCGCCGGCCGGGGCGTGCTCGGTGTTGCTCGTGCCGCAGATCGCGTCCTTGATCGAGCGGTAGCCGGTGCAGCGGCAGAGGTTGCCCTTGAGCAGCCGGGGCAGGTCGTCCTTGTCGTCCTCGGTGAAGGTCGACGCGGTCACGATCATGCCGGCCGTGCAGAACCCGCACTGGAACCCGGCGGCGTCGACGAAGCTCTGCTGCATCGGGTGCGGGTGCTCGGGGGTGCCGAGGCCGGCGACGGTGGTGACGTGGGCGCCCTCGAGGCGGTGTGCGGGGTAGATGCAGGAGTGGATCGGCTCGCCCTCGAGCAGCACCGAGCACGCGCCGCAGTCGCCCGCGTCACAGCCCTTCTTGACCTCGAAGTGGTCGAGGTCGCGCAGCAGGGTGCGCAGCACCTGGCCGGGTTGCGGCTGGGCCTCGACGCTCTCGCCGTTGATCTCGAACCTCATGCGTTTGGCTCCTCGCCCAGTTCGGTGCGCAGTTCCTCGGCGAACAGCACGCTCATCGCACGGCGCCAGTCCGCGGCGCCGTGCGCGTCGGTGAACCACTCGGTGATGCCCTCGACGCGCTGGCGCAGTGCGGCCTCCGACGGCAGCTCGTCGAAGCGGAGCACGACCGGGCGGGTGGTGCCGCCGCTCACGGTGAACACGCACTCGCCGCTCGGGTCGACGCGGGCGATGAGCAGGGTTCCGGTGCGGCCGAGCGGCGAGAGCGCGATGCGGCGGAAGGCCGTGCGCGACTGGAGGCTCGCCAGCGGGATGTCGATGGCGCGCAGCACCTCGCCGTGCGACAGCAGGTTCTGCTGCGACCCGGTGACGAGATCGGCGACGTCGAGCCGGCGATCGGTGCCGTCGGGCGACCAGATCAGGGCCGAGGCATCCGTCGCCGCAGCGAGCGAGATCATCGGGCCGGCGGGCAGCGACGTGCAGATGTTGCCGCCGACGGTGGCGACGTTCCAGATCTTGAAACTGGCGAGCAGCGAATTGGCCGCCTGCGAGAACAGCGGATGCGCCCGCCAGCCCTCGTGCTCGGGGATGCGGGCGAGCTCTGCGATCGTGCACGTGGCCGCGATGCTCAGGCCCGCGTCGGACTCGATCAGCGGCTGCCAGCCGAGCGCGGTGAGGTCGACGAGGCCGGTCAGTCCCGGCTGCTCTTCGGAGAACAGCCAGGTGCCGCCGCCGAGCGGTCGTTCTCCGGGCGCGAGCACGATGTCGTCGCGGGATCGCGCGACCCGGGTGTCGCGCACGGTGATGAGGTCCATGGTCCTATCGAGTCAACATCATTCGTGTGACGCGCGTGTAACGCCGCGCGGCTGACTACTCGGCGTCGAGCTCTTGGAAGAGGGTGACCTGGAGGCCGGCCGGCGCGTCGAGCCGGGAGTTGAGCGAGCGCCACGGCGTCTCCCGCGGCGAGGCGATGAGCGTGGCGCCGGCGTCGACGAGGCCGTCGGTCGCCGTCTGGGCGTCGGCCACCTCGAAGGCGACGCGCATCCGGGCGCTCGGTCGTCCTTCGGCTTCGATGCCGTCGATCATCCGCACCTGCGCCGGGTTGGCGATCTCGAGGGTGGCGCGGCCCGCGTCGAGGATCATGACGCGCGCGTCGCCGTCGCCCTCGAACGCGGCCTCCTCGGTGAGGCCGAGCGCGTCGCGGTAGAAGGCGACGGCGGCCTCGAAGTCGTCGGCCTGGATGACGAGGCGCAGCTGGCGCACGGGGGCTGGGTCGGTGTCTTCGCTCATGCTCCACACCCTACGACGGCGCCGAATCCACGGTTGGGACACCGTTCACCGCGGGCACACCTGCGCGCCACGGACGGTACACGGCGCACGCGCACGCTGTAGGCGTGCGCCAGCAAATGATCGCCGCCCTGCTCGTCACCGTGTTCACGACCGCCGGCGTGGTGATCGCCCCGCCGGCAGCGGCGGTCGCACAGACGCCGGTCACCGGCACGACCAGCACCGCAGTCGCGAACAAGCCCGCCGCCTCGAACAAGCCCGTCGCCGCGAACAAGCCCGTCGCCGCGACCACCGGAACCGTGCTGTTCAACGAGGTGGCCAACGGCGGACCCCGCTCCGACGCCGACGGCTTCTTCGAGCTGCGCAACTGGGGAGACACGGCCGTCGACCTCTCCGGCTGGAACGTCTACCGGTGCAGCATCCAGGGCCTGCGCGCCAACGTCGGACGCCCCGAGGCCGACCTGAGCGGCGTCGTGCTGCAGCCGGGCGAGATCTTCACCGTCAGCAAGATCGGCATGCCGGGCGACGCGCACGTCGGCCAGCCGTACTCGATCCTCGGGTTCGGGCTCTATCTCGAGTCGCCCGATTCGCGGCGGGCGGATGCCGTGGGCGTCTACCCGAACGAACCATGGCCCACCGAGAGCGAGTGCACCGACGACGCCAACTTGCCGAACACGCTGAACTTCGCCCTCGGCGAGAGCTGGCAGCGCATCGCGAACACCGGCGACACGACCAACGACTTCCTCGCGGCACCAACCACGATCGGCGCCGCCAACTCCGTCACGGCCACGGCCCGCGCCGACACCGGCGTGGTCATCTCCGAGTACGCGCCGTCGGGTGCCGCGGCCGTCGACGACGAGTTCGTCGAGCTGCTCAACACCTCGAGCCAGAGCGTCGACCTCGGTGGCTGGCAGCTCTACCGCTGCACCGCGAGCGGGCGACTCCGCCCCGACACGCTGCAGCTCATGCTCGAGGAATCGAGCGTGCTGGCACCCGGCGACCGCTGGGTGATCGGCGGCCCGGGCTTCACCGGCACCGCCGACGCCCGCTACTCCAGGGAGCTCGCGGACGTGACATCCGGAGTCCTGCTGCAGACCGGCGACGGCCGTCTCGTCGACCGCATCGCCACGTCGAACTACGCCGACAGCGCCTGCCAGAACGAAAAACTGCCGGCCGTGCTCGACTTCGTCGCAGACGAGTCGTACCAACTGACCGAATCCGGGTTCATCGTCGCGCCGCGCACACCGGGGCGCGCCAAGGCGAGGCACGAGTCGAGCGTGTTCGCGGAGCCGTTCGCGTATGGGACGGCCGGGTCGGGCGCGCAGCCCGCCGTCGCCATCAGCGAATTCGCCAACGACCCCGCGCGCGACCAGATGCCGAACGGTGTCGAGCCGAGCAACTTCGTCGAGCTCGCCAACTTCGGCACCACACGGGTGGACATCGGCGGCTACACGATCCGCCGCTGCGAGGAGAGCGGCATCCGCAGCCGCGACGTGCAGGCCACCGTGCCCGCCGGCACCGTGCTGCGTCCCGGCGCCACCTTCGTCGCCGCCCGTGTCGGAACCGCGACCGACGCCGACATCGGCTACGACACGTCGATCAACTTCCTGGGCGGCGGCGTCTGGATAGCGGATGCCTCGGGCAGACGTGTCGACAGCGCCGGCGTCTACGCGCTGAACGAGATGGACGAGAGCCTCGTCACCCCCAGCCCGTGCACCAAGGGCGTCGCGCTCGCGACCTTCGCGCTCGACCGGATGCGCGGCGAGACGTTTCAACGCACCCGCTTCACCGGCGTCGACGACGACGACTTCGTGACGGCGCCGGCGACGCCCGGACGCATCGACCGGCACGAGTGGGTCGACCCGACGCTGCGGGTGGCGGCCGGCGCCGTGCCGCAGGAGCCGGCCGTCGCGCCCGCAGCCGCACCGCGGGTGGCCGCCGCAGGCACCCCCGTCACCGTGCTCGAGGCCTACGCCGGCGTCAGCCCGGCCCCGCTCGCCGAAAGGGTCGGCGACGACGAACGGGAGCTCGACCCGCTCGCACCCGCCGCCGCCCTGGACGACGCGTGGGGCTACCCGTACCAGCGGTTCGTGGTCGACGCGGACGGTCTCGCCGCGGGGTCGACGATCGCCTGGGCGGGCGAGTCGACCGGCCGCAACGAGATCCAGTTCAGCGTGTGGGATGCCGCGGCCTCCGCTTGGCGGATGCTCGCTGCCGGAACGTCCCGGCTCGAGGGTGTGCTCGCCGAGGGCGACCTCGACGACGGCGCCGTCACCCTGCTCGCACAGAACGGGCCGCGCACCGCGGCGACGCTGGAGGAGACGGCCGACGGCGCTCTCGAAGACCCGGACGACTACGACCTCGCGATCTCGCACATCACCGACACGCAGTACCTCACCGAGACCTACCCCGCCGTCTACGCCGAGCTCGTCAGCTGGATCGCCGACAGCGCCGACGAGCGCAAGATCGCGTTCGCCACGCACACCGGCGACCTCGTGCAGAACTGGGTCGACCCGAACCAGGACGACACCAGGGCGCGCCGCGAATTCGAACGGGCGAGCGCGGTGCAGGGGATCCTCGACTCGGCCGGCGTGCCGAACAGCGTGCTGCCCGGCAACCACGACAACAAGCGCGGCATCGACAACGACCTGTACAACGAGTACTTCCCGCCGTCGCGCTACGCGGACGCTCCGAGCTACGGCGGCTCGATCGCCGAGGGCGACAACAGCGCCAGCTACTCGACGTTCGAGCAGGCGGGAGCCCGCTTCCTGATGCTGTCGCTGCCGTACGCCTACGGGGAGCGCGAGATCGCCTGGGCCGAGGGCATCGTCACGAGTCATCCGCAATTCAATGTCGTCGTCTCGACGCACGAGCACGTGACCCCGAAGTCCGAGCTCGAGGGGGCGCACCGCTCGGCCAACTCGCGCTGGGTGTCGAACGGCCAGAGGCTGTGGGAGCGGGTCATCGCCCCGAACCGCAACGTCGTCGTCGTGCTCTCGGGGCACTTCCACGGGATCGGTCAGATCGTCACCGAGAATGCGGGCGGCATCGAGGGGCACGACGTGGTCGAGCTGCTCGCCGACTACCAGGAGTTCCGCACGCACACGGGGGAGCGGGCGACCGGGTTCCAGCGGCTGCTGCAGGTCGACCTGGCGAGCTCGACGATCGCCGTCGACACGTTCTCGGTGCGGCTCGACGCGAGCGCGAGCTTCGACTACGACTACCGGCAGTTCCGGCCCGAGAACGGGCAGTCGAACACCCTGGCGAACGGACGCCCGTGGCGCATCGTCGAGGCGGGCGTGCAGAACAGGTACACCGCGGCAGACGACGAGTTCGCGGCATCCGCGGGTTTCCAGTACGCGAAGCGGGTGGCGACGACAACGATCACCGTCGCGCCGCGGGTCGACGCGCCAGTCGCACACTCGAGCGCCGACTGGGGATGGACCCGCACCGACGGCGCCTGACGCGCGCGGCCGCGGCGGGGCAGGGACGGCACAGGCGGCGGCGGTAGGGTTTTCGCATGACCGTTGATCC
>Ga0247803_1001097_pt1 | contig 14297 bp, 15 predicted proteins | sample UWRJL014104B1_FD_180928 | JGI IMG/M metagenome (GOLD analysis project Ga0247803, IMG submission 180928) | Plant litter microbial communities from Arlington Agricultural Research Station in Wisconsin, United States - UWRJ-L014-104B-1 | ecosystem: Environmental > Terrestrial > Plant litter >...
CCGAGCAGCTCCTGTTCCGGAGCGGCCTCTTGCGCCCCAGGAGCGCGCCCGCCGGGTCGTCCGCTCCGCTCCCGCGCAACTTCACGTCAACGACTCGGACAGCCATCGCCCGCTCAAGACCACCCATCCAGCCCCTGCAGCAGAATGCCCTCCTCTTCCTTCGCGGCCAGCGAACAGCGCTGGGCCCCCGCCTGCGTTCTCTGCGCTTCAAGAGCGACAAGAGGGCCCCCAACTCACTCAATCCTACGCCACATCTAGGCAGTCCCGAGCCTGCGCTGTCCCTCACGCAGCGCTTCCGGAAGCTTTCGCGCGAGTATGGATGGCTCGCGCTGTGGGTGTACCTGGGCCTGACCGCACTCGACTTCCCCTTCTGCTTCTTGGCCGTGCGGACGCTGGGTGTGGAGAGAATAGGCCACTACGAGCACGTCATTGTCGATTCGGTCAAGAGCGCGCTGAGGATCCCGTTCCCGAGTCTGTGGAACGAGGCCGAGGCTTTGGGAGTAGCTCTCCCAGATGAGCTTGCCGAAGCAACCGCTAGGGAGGGAGCCGTGGGCCACGGCAGCGAGGTGGGCCATCCTGTAGCCAAGGAGGGCGGGGCTGGAGCCTGTATGAGACCTACCATTCAAAGCTTCGTGACAATCGCTGACCCTTCTGCAGCCATCTGGACACAGCTCGCTCTTGCGTACGCCGTGCACAAGTCGCTCATCTTCATACGCATCCCACTCGCAGCCGCTATTCTTCCCAAGGTAGCCCGAACACTACGTGGCTGGGGCTATACCGTCGGTAGAGCTCCCAAGCCCAAGAAATGATCTCCCACACCAGCTCGGATACCCCGACAAGCACACCACCGTTAGCGCAGTGTACAGTACATGTATGATAAGTGTAGAAATTCCGCATACCAGGCAGCACACGACATTTCGATTCCATGATCATGCACGCCCTTTCCAATTTAGCGACAAACTCATTGGTATACCCACTATTTCACAATACATTTCTCTATGCACCTTCAGCCTGATCCCAAAACGTTCTTGACAACCCGCAACTCTATTTCGACCCTTTTGGATCGTGTGACTCCCCCTTGTTTCAAAACGTTCGCCATCCTCTCATTCACCACAACAAGCTTCTCGTTTATCGGAGAACCACTTTAGCTTCAGATGCTGTTGCAGCATGCGATTAACTCTCCGCACCATTCGGAGTCAGAAACAGGCAGTGAATTGCATGTTAGTGAAGCTTCGTTGAGTGGACGCTAGCATGCGCTGCGGCAACTTGTTGGCGTGGCGCCAGCGACACGCCTCCACGCTACCACAACTCTGATCCAATGCATCTACCGACGGCCTTGTTGCGGCTCCGACGTTCGGGCCTGCTACAGACGCGTACCCTTTGTTTTGGAGGACCGCAAAGCCTATATGGGGGAAGGTCTACGATTTGGAGTCGCAGATGGCTCCGCACTCGGCTCCGACCTTAGTAAACGTAGACCAAGACAGTCCAGCATGAAGCGGATCGGGCTTTATTTTGAGTTTGCTGAAACTGGTCGAGCTTTGCTGCGGAGGCGCCTCCAATTTGCTGCTCGTCTTGTAGTGTACGCTGAAGCACGCGGCATTTAATATCAAAATGCGTGAGACTGTTCACGGTGACGCACGCTTTGGCCTACACGTTGGAGGAGGATATGGTGCAGAGTCGAGCAACAGCGTACACCGTGTGTGTAGATAATAATTATATGACCGATAACTTTATTCAGACTCACACGTGTACGAGTTTCCAGCTGCCATGTGAATGCTCGTCACTACAGCTGCAGGACGCATCCCGGCGGTCCATAGTGGTGACCAAGACTCCCTCGCCTGCCCGAAATGTTAGGCCAGTGACATACAAACGACATCTGGACAACGTGACTCTCACGACTTGCTCTCGGAACGGACGCAATCGACGGCAAGCAAGCACTGAAAGCGCAATGCATCTCAATCTCATCTCAATTGACCTCACCTCACCCATCTCGCATACACTTGGCTCCAACAATCAGATCCCTACACCTCCGCTCCGCAACTCTGCGCAGCTTTGTCTCCCGCAATTCGCCCTTTGAACTCAGAGCGATACAATACCCTCGGAGTTGTGAACGCTCTTTGTGGAAGATTCAAAAGCACAGCTCATTTGCGCATGCATCAAGACTCAATGCGCCAAACTATAAGACACTTTGGCCTTCTCGTTCTACCATTCAAGTAGTTCTAGCACACCGTAGAGCAGCTTCATCTGACCAAAGACCGTTTAACGCTTCACAAGCTATGTTTCACCCATCAGTCGGTCAGCCCACTCTATTCAGCGACTTCAGGGTTCCTGCACTAATCTTTAGCTACCAAATTAGAAATAATCAGTCCCTCATAGCACTATAGATTCTTGCCAAAACGACAGATCATGCTTAATCGAAAGAGTGTTCAAAAGTAGCCTAATCTTGGCTCTTAGATTGGGGTTCAGAATCTGCAAAGCCCATCTAAAGCAGGCTTAGTAGCTATCACTTTTAAGACGCAATATATAGACCGGCCTTACGGCCCACCACGTCCCGAGACTTGTACACCGCCTTTGGATACTTCGAGAACTTCTATAAACTCACTCAATTATGCATCAATTCGGTGCGCTTGGGATTGCTGCAGAACCTAACGCGGGACATCGAAACCCTTATTGTGCGAGACGTTCAGGATCGTCTTCACGAACAATTGGCGCATCACATTACGCTAGGGAGATCTACTACACCTAGAAGAGGAATTTCCAAGCTCAAAGCATGTTTTCTTCAACGCAGCGTTCGACGTACATATTCTAAACATGAGTTATGTCTATGGTGCGTAGTATCACCTCGAGAAGAACGAGTCCTTTATCTCGCATATCCAGGCCTAGCACACGTACTTCATGCCTACTTTCTTGTTGCGGAGCAGTCCAGTCAAACGGACCTACGCTACGAGAAGTTCTAACATCTGGTATGGCTAAGACAATGCTCCTCTCAAGTCTCCCATCAAATCATGGTGGTATCGTTCATGGAGGATTTGGATTAGAGATGGAGGTATCGTTCTGCTGTCCAGGAGTGCGAATAATCAGTCGGTATTTGCCTGTGAGATTAAGAAGCATTGGCCTGTGTTTTACTCCGGGCTAGGTTTGCGGCGTCTTGCGTTACCTGGTTTCACCGAGATATAATAGTCCAGCCTTGTCTCGCGGACTCTTCAGGGGTTTCTCTCAAGTGCATGATACATTCTCCCTATGGAACATCACATTTACACCTACTGTACATTGAATCAATTAAGATGACTTCGGTGTTTCAGAAACACGTTCTATGATTATATAGCATGCCATACTACCGTGAAATTTGGCGAATACCATTGCTGCCCATCTTCTATGTGAGGTACATCTCACGCGTCGTAACTGCAAGAAGATGCAGGTTGGTTTTAAGACGATAGATATTAAGCACTGTCTGGACGACCTTCGCTGATTTGGTATGCTACTTGACAAGCGTTTGGTAGATGTAAACACCTCGTCGCGAAGACACTGACGACCACTCAGCTCCGGCTGCGGCCTTTCCGTGTTTCGAAGAACTCGAGACGAAGTTCTAATGCTGCGTCTCGCTTTATCCCGTACGTCAAACCAAGCTTCTTGCTGCGATGAACCTCATTCCCCGGAACTGCTTCGCGATCATGGAACAATGCGGCCTATAGCTTGAGGTATCAGGTCCTGACGACTCTCTGGCGACAATTTGCAGTCTTCGCGTTCACTGGGAAAAGAAACAAGACACACCCCGACGTTGTGATCGCGAAGCACTGTATCTTCTTGCAAGAGGAGCCAGAGAACTAACGACCATCTGAATACGCTTTGTAAGCTTCACATACTAACCATAGGAGCGCATTTCGGATGTACGCTTGCAGAGTGATCTCAAAGCAACAAGCTCTTAGCACGGTATATCAGGTACTAAAGAGTCCCCGGATCCACTTCGCAGTCTTCTCATTTATATCCTATGAACAGTATTTCCGGGTGAGATCTACTTCGCCATTGCGAAGCAACGCAGCTCTAGCTTGTTGGTGTCAGGTCTTGGTTACCCTTAGGTTCACTTCGCAGTCTTCTTAAGTTGCTAGCAATCCCATGCGCAGATATATATTTACAGGAAATGTGTACGTCACGTTTACGAAGCAATGCAGCTTACAGTATGAAGTGCCAGACACTGACGATACTCTAGATACGCTTTGCAGGCTGTGACCTCGTACCTCCGTCACCCCTTTCTTCATCTTTTTACTGCGCTTCCTAGCTCTTTACAAGTTGACTCCGTACTCTTCTTGCATACCTAATTCTAGGCATTGCGTATGCGCTGAAGTCAAGGTACGCATGTGAATTTTGTTAAATCTATCCAAAGGGGTGTTAGTACAAGTGTGTTATGAGTGCTATGTGGTTCCTAACCTCAAATTACGACATATCTCTGTTCTACTTCACTCAAGTTTGGAATTCTTTAGTCGTGATTGAATTCCTCGGATTTGAAAGGGAAGGCAATCCGACAAAACAACGCACAAGTAGACTCGTCCAGCACACCATGAGAAGAAGGGCACCAACCGGTTTGACAGGGATACTTGTACTGGATCAAATGCACGTCACGCCCGCTAACAAGTATATCGAGGCTAGTTTAGTTCGTGGTGGAGTTCCAAAAAAGAGATTGTCGCCCCATCATGTTCCAGGTCTCCTCCCAACCTAAAAGACACCCACACATCCACAAACAACAGCAAAAAGAAACTCCCCCGCGTGGGCTCGAACCACGAACCTCTCGATCGCCGCTGAATTTCAGTAACAGTCGAACGCGCTAGCCAATTGCGCCACGGAGGATATTGATATCCGGATAAGCGCAAATGTTGCGCCGTGGCTTTGAATTGAATTTATGCACTTTTTCGGGACAGAAAAATAATTATACGGGGTTTTCCAAAGGTTGTGAGCGATAGCGGGGCGAAAAAGCTTTCCAGCTGGTACACAAATGGAGGTGGTTGGGTAGAAGAACTATGAGCGGGGGTTGTACCGCGGAACCGTTGCCGCTGGTTGGCGGGGTCGTCGAAAAGGTTCGCTTCTGTCAGACTTGTCCACCCGCAGTGAGCCAATCATCATGCCTTTGTCACATCAAATAGATCATTTACCAATAAAGTGATGCAACAGCAAAGCAGACCTGATTTCAACCACGCAACTCCGCAACATGGCACTAGCTCTCAACTGGTCTGCTTGCCAGCGGCTTTACAGTAAGTTCCCGGATCAAAGTCCGCACTGCGACACGGAAATAGCGCCAACATGTTCGACGAGGTCGGCGGTCGCAGGCAAGTTTAACCGAGGTAAACGACCCCCATTCATACCTACTGCTGCCTCTACTGCACGATCAAAGACGCGACCTCACGACCCATTCAAATAGCACTACAGCACGTCTAGAGGAGATGACCAACGATGGGTCGCTGCTACCACCTACAAGCTTGACCGAAGTAAGCACTCTGCTTTAGAGCGTTATATCTCTACTCCTCTCGTTCTAATCTCCACTTCCAGCATGAATAGTTCTGCCTCCATGTCGAACAAGCGACCGCGACCTGCAGAAGCAATCTTTAGTTCAAGACTGGCCAACTTCGCATGTAAGCGGTGTCGGTCGCGTAAAGTAAAGTGCGACGTAGAATTTCCATGCTGTGCGGGCTGCTCAAAAGCCGCGGTACCATGTATTGTCGCCGACTACTCCACAACGAGGGATTACACCCGCGAAGAGGTACACTTGCTGGAACAGAAGCTGGCTCAACTCGAGGCGCTGCTTTCGACCCACACCGACACAGATTTCACCAACACATCAGTATCACACGAGGCTGACCTTCAATCTCACCTGACCTCGGACTCAACACGCTTCGTTGGTCCCGAATGTGGCATCGGCTTCATACAACCCATCGTCGACACCATCCGACGACAACGCCGCTCATTGCCTGCCAGTCAGGAGCCCGCGATTGAGTATCACGCACCGCATCCTCTACCTTCCCAACATATCGCCTTGGCCGCAATCACGGAGTATTTCCGAGAGTTCCACATTTGCCATCCGTTTCTCGACAAGAACGAGGTGTATAATGTATTTGGACGTGTTTACGATCATGTCGATCACTATCGAGGTCCTGTGGCGTCTTTGTCACCATCGCAGAAACAACATCTCTACAAGCTCAACATGGTCCTTGCCATTGGAAACATTCGCCTTTTCCGTGATCAAGTCACAGAACTGCATCCGTTTGGGTTCTTCACTGCCGCATTGGAAGGCAGTCCTCCATCTGAGTGCGCCTTTAGCACTATCAACGACGTAGAGAACCTGTTGCTGATCTCCCTTTTCGGGGTGTACTATAACATAGGTACGACAGGGCTGTTCCAACCTACTTCCGTGCTCCGCTGATCTGTCCAGGCTGCTCAGTCTGGGAGCTCGCTCGTTTATGTGTTCGCATCTGCATAGAGTTGCAGTTCCACCGTCGGCGACCAAGCACGTTCACCAGATCTAACGTAGAAGACCAGACATGCAGAAAGGTTTTCTGGGAGAGCTACTTGCTAGATCGGTTTGCATCTTCAATGCTAGGCCGACCGTTTGCCATTGATGACTCAGTCATAGATGTCGATCTACCTAGCGAGACGTCCGAGCCCGTGTTCAACCACTTGGCTCGTCTGGGACATATCACCTCCACCATGCACGTTTCAATCTACCACCAAGACACAGCTGCTCAAAACGCACCAAACAACACGGATATTATGGCACTTCGCAATTTTCATACCCAACTGACATTATGGAGACTAGAAGCGCCTACCTTTGATTCGTTCACCTGCTTCTACGAAACACACGAGTTCTTCGAGTTGACGTATCAAGAATCGAGGTTGTGGCTCTTCAGAGCAGCCATTAACAAGCTTCCCGTCGGGTCTTCGAATATGCGAGACAAGCTCCTCTCACTGTGTTTACAAGCCGCACAGCGCATTATTGCATGCTTCAATACTCTATGGAGGAACAACCTTGCCACCTACAGTCGAGCCTTCACCCGTTTGATTCTAGTCTCGGGTCTCATCACAGTTTCTGTGATTAAGATGCAAATATGCACACAAACTACTCAACCGAAAGAACCTAGTGGATCAGATGTCGACATCGATTGCTGGCTAGGAGACCTTGGTTTGGACTCATCCACGAGTGCTCCGACTCTTTCGGCTTGTCGTGAGACCATAGACACAGCTGGAAAAATTCTTGTATGGCTCGCTGCTCAGATGCCAGATGTGTCTGCGTATGCACAAATCTTCGACACATTGAAGCGGGAAGTGGAGATGCTCGGCCCGGACATGGGGACGAATCAAGCTCGATACTTATATCCAAACCAACTCGCACAGTCAAACGGGCCATTCGGAGGTTCGACATTTGGTCCAGACGATCAGCAAACAATCGACGATCCCACCGTCGACGATCTGCTGATGGATAGTGGTGACCTGCTGGGAAACGATACATTTTGGTCATTCACTGAGGCACCATGGATGGAAGAAATTGACGATAACATCTCGGGTTTCATATGGGACACCATCATGCCGTGGCAGGGCTCTCCCCTTGAGAGCTAATATACATAATCACATAGTGAAGGCCAATATCAACTATCTACAAGCCGTTTTTGCGAAGGAAATCCCACACCCCATTCGTCGCTGCGTTAATGGTCGCTATCTGCGTTTCATCCACTGCTGCAGAAACATGCGGTGTTCCTACAAATCCTCTACAACTCCAGAGCCGCTCATACTTTTCCAAGGTCGGTGGCTCAACCGCGTGACAATCGAATCCCGCACCCCAAATCAAGCCCTCGTCCAACCCTTTTACCAGGTCCTCCTCGTTCACAATGCCACCGCGCGCTGTGTTGATCAAGATAGCCGTCCGCTTCATGCGGTTAAGCTGTTTGTAGCCAATCATATCTTTGGTTGTTGATGTGAGAGGTACATGCAAAGTAACGATATCCGCAACTTCCAGCAAATCTTCGAGCTGATGAACGCGTCTATGCGAAATCGAAGCCCATGCGGTGCCATCTATGGGCCAATATGGGTCATAAGCAACAATGGACGCATTGAGTCCGCCTGCAAACATGCGGGCCACCGCCTGTCCGATATTGCCCATACCGATGACACCGAGAATTTTGTTCGAAAGCAGGAGCCCCGAAATAGTCTCCTTGCGTATCGATTCGCCTTGAACACGTTGTCGCATGACGAGCTGTGGAACATCACGCGCAACGCTAAACGCGAGACAGAGCGCCATCTCAGCAACAGCGCCAGCATTTACACCAGGCGTGTTGCAAATCTTAACATTATGGCGCTCACATGCCTTAACGTCGACCTTGTCGAGGCCGACGCCTTGCTTGCCGATGACGCGGAGTTGGGGTGCCGCGACGAGGTCCTCCTCGGTGATGTAGTAGTCTTTGATAAGGATTGCCGCCGCGTTCGCGCGCCAGTTTATGGCTTCTGGGTCGGTGTGAAGTACGCAGTCGAAGAGGGATTGGGCGTGTTTGACAGCAGCGGGGTGAAACTCGCTCAAGATGTAGAGTTTGCTTCGCTTTTCCGACACAGAGGACTCAGTCGTGGGTAGGTAGGGAACCATGATAGAGGAAGGAGTGGAGTAGTATTCGATGCTGACAGCAGAGGGCTTAGAGTAAGTCGTAATGGTAAGACTTCCTCAATGAAGGTTATATACAACTAACGAGCTTTCGATTATGGGAATTCTTCTCGGTGTCAACCTCTCCAAATCTGTTGCCGTTCGAGCGTTTCGGCGGGCGGAAGACCCACCGAAGGACCCACCGGAGCCAAGCGCGAGGCCCTGTGGGTCTTCGGACGGACCACCGCACCTCAATTCGCGAGGCTCCCGAACGATAGATAGTGCCGATCAAAGAGATCTTATGTAGTTCAGAATATGTCCTTTGACTGGCAATATTCTTCAAGCACCATACATCTCCAACAATGACATTGGTGAACGCGCTACAGACGACCGTGGCTCGCCAAGGCTTGTGCAAAGTATTAACTCCCGCCCTCCTGTCCGTTTGGAGAAGCCCAATGTGAACATTATCTGACTTGATTCCAGGCTTTTGGCATTAGACTTGTGACCAATCCTGCTGTTGTTCAACTTGCTCAAAATGGAGGCTTTGATGCACTCTTCATCGACCTTGAGCACTCAACGCTGTCAATCAACGACGCTAGCCAGCACTGTACCGCCGCACTGCAACTAGGCATTACTCCATTCGTTCGCGTTCCGTATCAATGTGGGAATGGTTTTGTACAGAGAGTGATGGACGGCGGCGCGATGGGCGTTGTTTTTCCGCACATACACAACAAAGGTATGTTGATTCGATGCATTAGCCTGCCAGTGGCTGACAGGGACGCGCTTGACCAGACGATGCTCGTGCAGCCGTCTCAGTATCAAAATATCCTCCGCAAGGCAAGCGCTCTATGACTGGTCAGCTACCGCTCTTCGGCCTTAAGCCCACGCCTACCCAGACAATCGTTGAGCAAACAAATGCCCACGGTTCCGCCGTAATCCTCATGATCGAGACGGCAGATAGCGTCAAAAACATTGACGATATTGCTGCGACCGACGGCGTCGACCTTCTCCTTATCGGTTCTAACGACTTGGCAATCGAGCTCGGTGTTCCTGGACAATTCACCAGCGAAAAGTTCCGCAAAACACTGGAATGTGTGAGTGCGGCATGTCGGAAGCATGGCAAGGTTTTTGGACTCGCAGGTATATACGACTCACCTCAGCTTCAGGGGTGGGCTATCAAAGAGCTTGGTGCGGGGTTTATCTTGGTGCAACAGGATTCAGGTCTGATCAGTGGAGCAGGGAAAAAGGCTACAGATGCTATTGTGACACTCATCTAGTTATCCGACAGTACTCGTTCTAATATCACTGTATTGTTACTACTGGAACCTGACAAGCGTGCTGCAAAAGGAATATAATGGCGAGACCCAATTTTTTTAGATGGATAGGACCAATCTTGACCACTTGCGCTTTGACACTTTCGATTTCTTCAGAGCCCTTCCCACGTTCATCCATGCTGAGAATACCGCAGCTGATGCGCCGTAAGTGATCTAGCATGTTCCGGTAATCGTGCAGACGTGGAAACTGGCGACCTACGACATCTAGCTTTCGATACGCAATATCCAGCACGTCATTAGGTTTCATATCTTGACCGTCATGTGTCTCTCCTGGTGATAGGGAACTGATGATGTGACCATAGAGTGTGGCGAGCGCTATGGAAAAGGCACTGTAGCCGGTGGTGAGGGATAAGTAATGACGGCCAGCCATATGAGGTCTGTCGAGGCTTTTAACTGCGGCGTAGCAGATAGGCAGTAACTTCAGTCGCTGGTTCCGGTCGTTCTCGCGCATGAGATCAAAATTCTCTTCGTTGTTCATGTAAGTGACCATGTTACAGTCTGTGGTCGAAATGATTGTATAAGTCGATGCGATCTCATTGATTGCGAGTCGCAGCATCAAAGTATGGAACAGAGACGTCTGGTGCAAACGCGCTTGTTTGACTGCCGCCTCATCAAACGGCGGTGCCGAAACCCTCCAGTGCAGCAAGCAACTCAATCTATTCTCAAAGTTGTGCTGGACAGTGGTATCGCCGGCTTTGGAAAGCAGTTGTGCGTATCGGAAAAGATGGACATGAGAAGCGTCCTCCAGACTCCACTGGGAAGTCGCTCTTCCGTCCATTCCTGGCAGTGCGACGGTAATGTATCGGTCGTCTATTGAATACGGTCGACCGAGAGCAGCGCATATCAAGCGATCGAGCAGGTAGCAGCCCCAGAACACCCATCGCCGTTGCTCGATCTGTTCAGCAGATGCAGAATCCTGAGTCGACGAGGGTTTCTCGCGATGATACCCTAAGGCTATGCATTTACTTATTGCGAACCCAATGAGGTGCCAAGCAGAGCCCGCAGCGGAACAGTGAATCGAGAAGATGACCAGCAGATGCAGACACTGGATGATATCGATACCATCTTCCTGGCCGAATACACGGTCAAGAACCCTCATACACTTTGCCAACAAGTGAATCGAGACGAACGACCCCTGCGATATGGGGTAGTCATCTGAAACGAGGGGTACTATGGCAATCACCATGTACGCCATAAAGACGTTAGCCGGATCTTTGGCATAGATCTTTCGATATTCACTCTCGTCCGAAGCCGTAATTGCGTCGATTCCTGAACGCACTTTGTCGACGGGTAACCGGGGGAATCGGAAATCTACTGTCACTAGGTATGCGTCGAGGGCTTTGAGCGCTTCTGCACGCTGAATGTGCAGGCGAAGGCTTTGGCTGGTCGGATGTCGGATATACTTTGCGATACCGTCCCAGAGAGAGTCAACGCGTGTGGTCTTTTCGGGATCACCTCCGTACGTTTCGGTCATGCCGGCGATGATACGTGACATGGAGAGATGTTTTAGGAACTCTCCGGTCCGATTACGCGGTTCGGCCATGGCGCTCAAGGCGAGAGAATTCATGTCCATGGCGCTGTTATCATCTAGAGCATTGACGCCGGTGCTAGTGTTTTCCAGTGGTGGAGAAGGGGTCGAATTTGAGCTTCTCTTTTCTCGGAGTTGGAGTTCCAGACTCGCGATTCGTTCTTGCAACGTCGTCACGTAGCCTTTTCGGGTGATCTCGTTATCCTTGAGCTGCACGACGCTGCTTTCCCGATCGGAATCAACACATGTGGAGCGTGACTCTAGGCACTGATCACATGTTGGTAGTTGTTTGTCGCATCGCTGCTTCCGCCGAGAACATCGCTCGCAGGCAAACACGCGCTGATGAAGCGTAGTGTCAGTGTCGGACGAAGGTCCTGCCATGATTGCGAAAAGGGTTCGCAACTCGTCCGATGGGATGAGGACTTACTTATCCCGGTAATCTTCAAGCGACACCTTTCTTCCCCGCATGCTTCTTTAGCGTTTAACGCTTGCTTGGTCGTCCCCCGCGCTAGTATAGCCCATCGGACGGACCACCGAGCTTTGTACCAAGAGAAACCACAGCACCCAAGATCCGGGGACATCTTAGAATGTAGGTTTCTGGGGTACTTAATCATCGTCGTGACGTCCAATGATCAAGGGTTTCGTTGCAACCCAAGCTCAGCAACTATTTTTCCATCTGCACCCTAGTCAATATGTCTCGCCTCGAATCGGAGAAGTCCACTGCGGTCGCACATACCGAAGACACACATCGGTCTTCATCTATTCTGGAGAAGGTATATTTCTTCTCTGTTTAATTTCGCCTACATGTAAAAGTGCTGACCAGCTCTTAGGCTATAGATGACTCTCCCAGTGGAGTTGCGCACGGAGTAACAGATCCTTTCCTCGGTCAGGAGGACTCGGCCGCCAATAAAGCTATCCTCCGCAAGCAAGACTTTCGCCTCATTCCAATCTGTGCTACGATGTATCTTCTTGCATACCTCGACAGATCCAACATTGGCAACGCCAAAGTCATGAACAGCGAGACCAATCATGACTTGATGTCAGAGACAAACATGACAAACATGCAATACTCAATTGCTCTCATGGTGTTCCTGATCGCATATACTATCTTCGAAGTGCCGTCGAACACGTTCCTCAAACGCATGGGACCATCGAAGTGGTTTGCTTTGCTTCTCTGCTGCTGGGGTACTATCTCCATGTGCTTGGGTGCTGTGCATAATTTCGCCGGAATCACAGCAGCTCGCTTCATGTTGGGTGTGTTTGAAGCGGGTCTTGCGCCGGGACTGGCATATTATGTCTCGTTCTGGTATCGCGCGAACGAACGCTCTATCCGCCTGGCTTTTATCTACGCAACGGCAACACTTGCGGGGGCTTTTGGAGGGCTCGTGGCTTACGGGATCTCTCATCTCAATCAAAAGGCTGGGCTTGCAGGTTGGAGATGGCGTGAGTTTACCACATCTACCCTGATTGGTGAGATTTTTCAGAGGAGTACTAACCACTTTGTAGTCTTCATTATAGAAGGAGCTCCATCCGTGCTTTTTGGTGTCTTCATCTTCATTTACCTCCCAGATTTCCCCGAGACAGCCAGTTTCCTGACGACCGAAGAGCGAGAGCTTGCAGTCTTGCGAATGGAGCACAACGGTTCCAAGGGTGGTGCTGCGCACATGACATGGGAAGATGCTAAGGAGGTACTCACGGACTGGAGGCTCTATCTGCACTACGTTGTCTACTTCTCTAAATCCTGCCCGTTCTCCAGCTTATCGCTGTTCACTCCGTCCATCACCAAAGGCCTTGGCTACGATTCGCTAAATGCTCAATTGATGAGTGTGCCACCATGTAAGTCACAACCTCCCTAGAACATATAACAATACTGACTACGTCAAGACGCCGCTGCCTTCATTGTCACTATTGTTCTCGCGTTCTACTGCGACAAGCGCGAGGCTCGGGCCGCCACAACAATTGGACTCATGCTCGTTGGCGCGGCTGGCTTCATCGCTTCTGCCTGCCTTCCCCCAACTGCGTATACTTCGAGATATATATGCCTAATCATTGCCGCCTGCGGAACCTTTGCAACAATTCCAATCCTACTCGGCTGGCTATCTGCCAATCTCCGCTCCACGTCAGCTCAAGGCCTTGCTTTGGCGCTAAACATATCCTTTGGTGCGCCTGGGCAGATCTTGGGTGTTTGGATCTATAGGGCTGATGAGCAGAGTAAGGGATATCCGACTGGGCACTGGGTCAATGGTGTGTTGCTTCTTGTGGGATCAGTGCTTACGGGCGCGCTGGTGGTGTTGTACACGTGTCGCAACCGTAGGATCGACAAGGGATTGGTTGTGGACAAGAAGTGGGCGTTGTAGAATGTCGATCATTGATGGGACTCTTAGGAGGAGCGTTTTGCTGAGAAAACATGGAAAGCGAAAGGAGTGTTTACATGTATCTTGTCGCCGCCTCCTGCGGCCTCAGGGCTGCTTTGGGTTCAGTCATTAAGTGGGGCCCTCGCTGTGTCGGTGGCGATCTAGCGTTGGGCAATCTACATCAACTCACTCATCGTTGCTTCCTCTACCCCGATATTATTCCTTCACCTCTTCGCAACCCATTCCGAATTCAAGATCACTGTTCGGTTGTCTAAGTGAGTTATCTCATCACGTTCACAATGACCGATGGTCGATGGCGATGGAAGTTAGGACGCACAATGGCTACCTTCGCATTCGATGTACTCGTATGTTCTGTAAAACTGCTCCATCTTTACGTAGTAGTGGACCAGAAGCCTACGCGTAGAGACAAGGGGATGAAAACAATTTAGGAAACGTGTCTAACTAACCGA
>Ga0247803_1001098_pt1 | contig 14287 bp, 19 predicted proteins | sample UWRJL014104B1_FD_180928 | JGI IMG/M metagenome (GOLD analysis project Ga0247803, IMG submission 180928) | Plant litter microbial communities from Arlington Agricultural Research Station in Wisconsin, United States - UWRJ-L014-104B-1 | ecosystem: Environmental > Terrestrial > Plant litter >...
TAAAAACTCGCCAGCCTTGCCATCCACCCGACGAGTCCTCGTTGACATCCATGAAGACCTCTTTCACGGCACCTAGAAGTGGATCGGGCACGCTAGGCAGATGTGTCTCGTTACTCGATACTGTTGGTTCTACCAACATCTCGAGATCGATGCGAAGATCGTGTGCACCGTTTTGTGTTGGCTCGATGATGGCGCGCAGGACGCTACTCGAAAGTGCTTCGAAGATGTCACCGAATCTGACGGCGCCAGGCCACTTTTCGCCAAAAATGGTTAGACATTGACTACAGGCTCGCGTGGCTTCGAGTATATCAAAATTGAACAGCGATTTGTCTCTCCAAAGACAGTAGACGAGAGTTAACCCAGCCACAAAGCAGGAATGTAGGCCGATGATGGTGAAGGAGAGGATTTTCTGCTGATTCAGGCGTTTGTATGTCGCGCAGATGCGAGCGGCGGACTGCGCACACGAGACGAAGCGTTGCTCGCCAACAGCAAGACCAGGTAGTAGAGACGTATATAACGACAAGACAGTCTTGTGATACTGCAGAGTAAAAAAGTCTCGGGAGTCGTGGAAAGTGTTGTTCTCGGGTTGATACATCCAATGTGGACCACCTTCAACCACAGGCGGTGGCTCAGGAATGGAAACCAGCCACATCTCAAGATCTTGTCGGATGTTTGCAACTTTGGTGTCCTCTCGCGCACGATCTTCGGGCGAGCGTGAGGTGTGGTCAACGTCGACCCGGAACACAGTCCGCTGTATCTTCGATTGTATCTGTCGTAGCTTTACGACATGGATGAAAGGCACGACATAACTCCAGGTACTCTGTCCGTTGACAGGTATGTAGGAAGACGTCAGATCCCAGAATATGGGGTCGTCACTCGGAAGCTAAGAAACATTAGCAGGGTATCATGCGGAAACCAGTGGAACTCGCGAACCTCGACATTGATATCACGATCAGAAATAGCAAATGTCCTGCCAAGCAGCATGCTAGTCAGACGGTCCAAGCAATAGCATGACCAGAATACTCGCCCTCGAATCTCGCGTTCGCGGGGATCACGAGATGGCGAGTGCAATGTAGGCTTTCGGTGCATTCCAAGCTCAACGCAAAGGGTGAGGGCATATCGAACTTGCGCCCATACTCCTACTCCGTATGGCGATCTTTGCCCGTAGATGGCGAGTAGTGTCAAGAACTGAACGGTGGAGCTATTGTGTTGCTCCATTATGAGGTCCATTGGTTCAAGTGCAGCGGCAAAGTGCGCCTCCGGGTCCACATCGACGCCCTGCTTAGTCAGTTGCAAGAATCGAGCCGCGATAGCGTAGATCAGGTGAAGGCTACTCCTTTCGATGACCGGAAGTGTACCCTGGTCATACTGGCGGTCGTAGACCTCCTCGTACAGCTTTCGATCGAGTATTGGCCATCTGGTGTGCAATCGATCGAAAAACACGGAAAACAGGCGTTTTGCTTGAGATTGAGGCGGATATGGATGCGACACAGTAGCTTGTGAAGGTGTCGCTGTAGAAGAATTTACGGAGCTGATGCTTCCAGAGCGAAGTGTATCAAGTGGCGCAGGATTGTGAGAGCTCTTTCGTCTGCGGAAAATTGCAGATTGTATCAAACGAGCGATCGTAGCACCGGAGCTTGAACCCATATAAAAAGGTTCTGGGTTTACGTCTGTCGCACCCGACGCGCGTAAGGAAAGGTACGCGACGCCGTCAACTAGAGTCGAGTCTTCTTCATCGAGCTCCCGGTCTGTTTGGGAGCTGGCGGGTGCAATGTAGTCGCGTCCATGTGAGCGACCCAAATTATCCGCCGGGTCCGCCCGCTCGAAGTGATCTTGTCCGTGGTCAGGCAATTCTCCCTCCAAAAACGCGATTCTTTCTTCTAGAGCATTGATGTAGCTACAGGCAGGTCAGCCTGACCACTAGTAGATAAGGTGATGAGCATACAGCATCTTGCCCCCGGGATAGCGAGGCCTGAGCGTTGGCTCATATAGGCAAGACGTGCCAGCCTTCCGACAGGACTTGCACGAAGGTTGAACACCATCACACTACAGGTGATTAGACGCAGCTTCCTTGCACATGGCGAAGAAGGCTGGGACTTACTCTCTGCTTCCGGCCTTTACATCGCTGACAAGCCAAGGCCACGCGCACTCTACGCGGCGCTGTGGGTAGTGGGGTCGATGATTCCATGTATGTTGTCGTGTTTCGGTTGGAGGCTCCGATGGCATCTCAAGAACCCGAACCTGTTCACGCCTAAGGGCGCTCGAAAGAAAGCCATGGCGTTTGATATGTTGATCTTGCATTCGGCCAGTTTCCTGCCGAAAGTCAGCACGTGGTGTCTGGGGTGTTGGGCGATTGCCGGCGATCCAGATAACGCTCCGCAGGCTGCATGACTAATGCGCTCGGCTCGTGCGCAAATCACGTCTCATCGCACGACAAACCCTTCTCCCCTGACGGCCATACCTGCCGTCGTCCCCAACATCACCCGTTACCTTGCTTCCCAACTACAAGGCACTATGCTCCGAGGACTCTTTCGTTCGCGGCCTAATCGCGTGTACATCTTCCTAGCCACCCTGGGAGCAACCACGTTCATCCCCCGCGGCGTCGTTGTCGATTTACACTTGTTTGGACAGGGCCAATGGCCAAGCACTCTTATCATTGCAGCTAGCGGCTCTATCGTTCCTTATCTTGTCGTCGGTATATGATCTCTATCCCATTAGCTCGAGCGACCCTCCTTTCGGCCTTGCTACCGAGTCTCGGACAAACCCATCCGACATGTTCGCCATGGACTTGGCCAGTGCGAGGGCGATGGGCGCCACTCAACCTTCGGGGCATTCGATGTTGATATCGAAGCATTTAGCAAATGCATATGAACCCACGCGTTTCTCGAGAGTTACCAACCCAGTGGTCGCATTCCCCAGCTCGTTAATTCAACATGCGTCTCCCTAGCGCATCCAAGTTCACGGCTCGCTTCGAATCAAAAGAAACATTTCTCGCATCCCTCAGGACTGACTCTCATGGAGAGCATCTGAAGGTTGGCAACGTGAAATGGTCCAACAAAGAGTACGTCAAACAATTCTTGTCATCAATCCTTTGAACTAAACAGTCCAGTCTTGAGCCCACACCCCCAGAGGAGAGGACCTGGACTTGGTACAACTTGCCTTTGTACTGGGGTTCCACCGCCTTCGGTACCGCAGGCTGGAACGCTGCGGCGTCTATGATCGCAGTCGGCCTTACCTGGCAGGAAGCCTTCGCGTCATGCATTATCGGCTCACTCATCAGCGCTCTGGTGGTTACCGGGATGGCCAGACCCGGAGTTCAATATCACATTGGGTACCCCGTGCTTTGTCGGTCTGTCATGGGCATGTACGGTTCCATGTTCTTTGTCTTCATTCGTGCCATCGTCGGGGCAATCTGGTATGGGATTCAATCGTACTACGGTGCAAATCTGATGTCGACGTGTCTTCGATGTATATTCGGGCACAAATGGGAAAATTGGGAGAACCAGCTTCCCTTGTCTGCGGACGTGACATCGAAGCAGCTGCTGTGCTTCTTCCTTGTTTGGTTTATGGAGCTTCCTTTCGTAAGTACTTCGAGCATCAAGCAGTGGCAGAATGCTGACAATGGATAGTGCTTCGTACATCCTCGCCGGATACACTATCTCTTCACCGTCAAAGGGCTCATCATGCCATTCGCAACCTTCGGCCTGTTCGGCTGGTGCATGGCCAATGGCACCGGGCTCTCCACGATCGATTCCCAGAACGCGGCAGGAGCAAAGGTCCGAGCGGCTACTAGCACCGGCTGGGCGATCATGAATGGCATCAACGTGGTCATGGGCACTCTCTCGCCCATGCTCGTCAATCAACCAGACTTGGCTCGCTACTGCAAGAAGCCACGCGATGCGGGATGGCTGCAGGGTGTTTCAGTCTTCGTCAGCAAAGTGTTGATCTTCTCGCTCGGACTGATGGCCACGACTTCAATGCAGGGAGAATATGGCGAGGCTTACTGGAACATGTGGGATCTGAACGAGGCCATTTTGGACCACAACTGGACTCCGGCTGCGCGCTTCGGCATCTTCCTCGTCGCTTTCTCATACTTGTTCAGTGTTTTCGGTACGAATCTCGGTGCGAATTCGATCCCATTCGGAGCCGACATGACGGGTCTTCTGCCGAAGTACTTGACTATTCGACGAGGCCAAGTACTTTGTGCCTTCTTGGGCGTTGCGCTCGTGCCTTGGAAGCTCATTGCCACCGCCGACAAATTCATCGCATTCCTGGGTAGCTACAGCATATTCATGGCGCCACTTTGCTCGGTGAGTAGAATCGTGATTTAGAAACTTTGTCCCACTAACAGGGTACAGATCATCATTGTCGACTACTGCTTCGCACGCAAAGGAAACATCCATGTTCCCTCCCTCTACCAGGGTTCAAATGGCGCGCTCTACTGGTTCAACTACGGCATCAACCCATCTGCAGTCTTCGCATGGTGCTCGGGCACAGTCATGGGCATGCCGGGCCTTGTAGCAACATACAATCCCAAGCTCATCCCCCAAGCAGGAAAGGACATGTATAAGATGGGGTGGGTCCTGACCTTTGTGACCGCGGGTGTTGTCTACTTTGCGCTCATCAAAATTCGCCCGCCAAAGGTCTTCCCTACCGGTTTCGATGATGTGCCGGTTACGTGGGAGTATCTTGTGGCCGAGGGAAGAGACGGTTTCTTTGATGGCGAGCGCGATGAGCATGCTGAGTTCTCGCCTCACGAGAGTGTAGCAGACGGTGTGACGAGCATGGATGAAAAGCCCAAGGGTGTATATTAAGTAGGAAGGCGTGTACCAAAGGGTTGTCGGCGTCCAGATGTGAAACTCGCGTAATATTATATCGGATTTGAACCTCTTAACCCATCAAGCTATTGAATCTATTTGGCTAAGCGCATACTGGAGTGCGGAGTTGGCTACGGTGTACTTGACCAGAGAAAGAGTTTCTGTTTTTATGTCCTCGAGTGTATTGGCTTCCTTTGCGACGTGGCGATGAGTACCATAGTGAAACATGCAACAGTGGAAAATATGAGACCAACATTCCCTGCGCGTGTAGGTTGCAACTATATCAGTTTCCCACCGGTATTTATGGGGCACTTCATCCGAATAATCAGGTGACACACTTGAGCATTTGACTAAACCGCCCAAGATAGTGAACACGGATCAAAACTGAAGAAAATTACAAATGCTAGTGTAGACGAAGGTAGGACCGATGTCCGATGGTCACGGGAGTTTTCTCCATAACTAGGAGCTCGGTTACCCGGCGATATTAGCACACGGTAGCGACGGTAGTCGTGCATTGTATTGAGGCTGTAGCTTCATAATTGTATTACGCTAGTGACCTATGTACTAGTAAAATCGGTCCCAGCCAGGCGGTAACGCTAGCACAATGACCCGCAGGGTGTGGGCTGATTGTGCGCTCGTTACGCTGGTACATGATTTGGGTGATCGTAATGTTGCACTCTCCGTCCTTCTTGTACCTACCACGGATGAAGTGCTCGAGAGTCGAGACCAGTACCATCCGGTAGCTGTGCGGGCATGTGAAGGCTGCCCACAGAGTTTGTATGGGTATCGTGTATTGCAGACAGTGTATCGCTCAATCTATGGTTCGGAACATCCAGTTCCGAAAGGGTTTTGCTATTAATTGCCAAATTTATTAACATCCATGAAAGATGGTCTCAGGGTTGTTCTGGTATCGACCATCAATCGACTCTCAAGTCACAAGCTCGTAAAGTCGCCCTTAAAAGTTCATCTCGTGCGGCCTCTCGTTACCCCTCAGGCTGAAGCTCGAAGCAAGGTAAGCCTCCAGATCAGGAGTCTTTCGGACATTTCCCAAAACCACCTTGTCCACTTTCTTCTGGTCCTCGATCCGCTGCGGGTCTATCTCTTTCTTCTGCGGCGTCTCGCCATCCTTGAAAAAGTCATCCTCGCCCTTACTCTCCTTCTGCTCACGAGCCCAGTACTCGTCCTTGCTGACACGATCGAGGACCTCGGCGTCTACGCCGTCGACGTCGACGACCGTTGAGGTCGCAATGACGTAGCGGTGGTTGACGCGCCGAATGGGAACACCATTTGACTTGAAGGGGCCCGTAATGAGAAGAACACCTTGAGATAGTTGGCGGAGAAGAATGACGTGCTTGCCCCTGAAGCGTCCAGAGAGGAGGATGAGCACTGTGCCAGGCGCAAGCGAAGCACGGTATTTGGTTGGGTGTGCTGTCTTGCGAGCCTATTATACGGTCAACTTCACTTTGCATCACAAAGCCCGGACAACATCGCCTTTCGATGAAGCCTCGAACTTCACCATTGAGTGTGTTCATCCACGCACCTTCTTTAGCTGGGCCTCTTCCTCAGCAGGATAGTACTTGGACGCCTTCTGGTCGGCCATTGCGGGTATTTTTAAGCAGAATTTTGAAGTGCAGGCTATTCAGCAGTTGGCGTTGAGGCAGTAATAAAAATTAAAGAAGGAGACGTTCGAAATGGGCCACAGTTATGCTGTTGTCGACGCCGTACTCTAAGCACTGAGAGAAGTTGTGGGAGGCTCGCTTGAGCTCATGCTATTTCATATTAGGCTTAGCTAGTTCCTGACTTGGCAATGACCTCAACGAGTTCCCTTCTGTACTCTGCAACCCATCCTGTCGCATACTATGATTATCAAAATCATCAGAGACTTTCCGTCGCTGATATCAAGCTTGGATAACTCATTGTTGCGTCATATTCGTTGTATACAACGCAAACCCGGATTTCTTCCTGGACCGCTCGCCCGGTTAATTGCACTCTCTTTGCTGGAAACCATCTGAAGCTTGGGTACTCACAGCACGTACAGGCCGAAGCTCTGCTCCACGGCGTATAGAATGAGCCAAAGAGCCCCTACCAGAAGTCCTATCTGATTCAATGTTTGCACATGGACGATACGTCCGGCGGCCAAAAGACCGACAACACTACATACAATGTTCGCAAGCCACGGGATATCAAACTTAGGCGTTCGGGTCCTCTCAGAACCAAACAAAATCACATCAGCATCTGCAAGCACTCCGAATTACCGGAGCACTTGAAATCTGCATCCGTTTCAAGGACGACAGCCGCCTCGAACAACGGAAAGGCTGCTAAACTATCGCCGTGAACTTCTTGGAGTCTCACGAATAGCGCCCATCCTTCACAACGTTCCCCCAACTTCCTTGCGGGCCTTAGTGTTTCTCAAAATAGTCTCATGCCAAGCCGTGCGGATTAGAGGAAGCCGCGACTTTACGTGTTGTGCAACCGATGTTCCTCTGATCGGTCCCGCCTCATCATCTCTCGGCCGTCTCCTCGCATTCATTTCACCCCGCGTCATCGTGTTTTACGATCTGTTCCTGTGGTCACTTGTTCGGTTTATCTCTCCATTGTTCCACTCTACAATTTCCTACCGAAATGCATAAATACCATCCTTTCAAGACCGACTCGTAAGTGAAGCTTGGGCATACGTTCCGCGGCCTGGTCCCCAATGGAGAGTGGAACATGCGCTGTGGCTGCATAATGACGGCAGTCATGCGCATTCCAACGTTGTACTAACGGGTGTAATGCTCTAGGAAACGGGAAGAGACCACGGAATTTGCTCATCCATAACCTCGTCCGCGACGTGAAACCCATACCACTCCTAAAAATTTAGTTTCGAACGGCGAACTGCTCAACCTCCTCACCGATAGCGACGACAAGCAACATGTCGTAAGCGCCAATACCTTTCCACAGGCTTGAAGGTCCACTTCGATGCCTACAGCGAAGGCAGAGTATTGTGACTTTGGCCGCACAATGACATCGAACTTACTTTCTAAGATCGGGAGACTGATTCCTCCCTACTTCAAGTTACTCCCACTATGTTACCCTGTAGCCGTCCATACCCAGCAACACCCACATGCGCCACCACCATCACAATGATTAGCCGTTAGTTATATATGCCATTCCCATCCGCCAAGCAGCTAAGTATGCTCCCAAGGCAACAAAGCATCCGTGCGCCAAGCCCGAATTTAATCTGCGTTCCACAGCCAAGGCACAAGTTGCCCAGTTGGGTAATGCAGGGGAACGCTTTGTCACGTGGTGGCTTGATGGGTGGGGTTTTGGTGGGGCATTGCGTCAGGGTCCGGCATTCTCGACGAACGTCGTGCGCTCTATACTCTCCTCACCAAGATCTTTTAGCTTTTCACATACAAACAGTAGTTCAATTCATTTCGTGCGAAGATATCTAAATGCTTTGCTTGAAAGGCTGATCCGGTTTGGGCTTGAGACGAGATGGAAAAGTCGTTCGACTTATTAGTAAGCCTACCACCACTACAAATGGAACTCGGGAAGAAGCTATCAGGCAATGTCTACCGCAATTCCGTCGTCTACGAAGATATTCGATCCACCGGGACTGCTTTGTTAACATGACTCCAAACACCACAATTTCGGGTTCGAAGGTACGAATTAGCCAGCGTGACTGTTTTGGGCAATAACGCTAGTCTTTGAGACTACGACTTCAATGATAAGAGAGGTGCATCGAAGGAGATTCATGACAAACACCATTGGCCCAATGAAAAGCGGAAGTGCCAGCCACAAGGCTGTAATATGCGGACATATGCATGCACTGCGCCCGAGGTTATGTGATCAGCCAAGCCGACACGGCATCGAGACACAACCTCTTCGCAGCCTGGTGTGCTCCATGGCAGCTACACTTTCATTGAGATCGCCCGTGATACAGTCTCATTCTGATCTACAAATATGCTACCATGGACCCACTCAGCGTCGCCGCTTCTATCATTGGCATTCTAACCGCCACGACAAAAGTCGCCGAAATCGTCTTCGCTCTCATTTCCGACGCTAAAGCTGCGTCCGATTTGGCCGACACTATCTACTTCCAGGCTTTGCACGTCAAGTCAGTTTTGGCGCCCCTGAAATCAATGCTAGAAGACCTAGCAACGCCAGCCACCCAGGCGAGTGCTCGCGCAAGCTATGTACCAATCGACCACCTGGTAGTACTGTTCACGGACGGTGTCCTTCTCTTCTCTAGGCTTGAAGGGCTATTACAGCCGTTCAAGCCGCTAGATGTAGGCAATGCGCAATTTGGGTTACGTTAGCGGGTGCTATGGGTGAGAAAGAAGAACGAGATTTCGGGTATCGCCGATCAGTTGCAATACTTTTTGAACTCTATAACGGCACTACTAAACATCTTCCAATGGTCGGTTTCTCAATACTGTGTGATATCCTCGCTGGTATGCAATAACAGCCGGTCCGATATCGCCGCTGTAAAGTTCCAACAAAAACTAGAGGTCCAGGTCACAACACTGCTGAATAGTAACGAAGCTCTCGCAGCCAAAGTTCGGGATCTCGAGGATGCATTCAACGTCAAAGCTTCCATACCAAGCGAAGACAAACATGGCGCTTCTGCCCCCGTTGCGAGCCAGGGTACACCACATACATCGGCTGTGCGCCTACAGGACGATCTAGATAATTCCCGTGTCTACAGGAGAGTGAGACGTGCCCACAGCCTCACTTCCTTCGCCACATCCCGCCTCGGATCGGTAGCTTGGTCTGTCTTTACTGGTCTTAGCCTTGCGGAAATCTCCGCGATATCGGCCATTGCACTGCCATTATTCCGAGCCGATATAGGCAATGCCGAGCATTACCGATTCGAGAACGCCACCGCGCCTGGTGTAGAGACTTGGAATCTATGCCCGGTCAATACAGAGCTAGATGTCCCTCTAGTTCCCCTCAGATCGTGCTTGACGGATTGTAAAGACTCGGAGATACAAAGTTTTGGCAGGCTTCTCCGTTATGGGTCCTTTCGTGTACATGTGAAATATTTCTACAATCCCATTTCCCAGGAGGAGAGACTGGTAATTGAAATAAATGTCTCAACCATGCTTGTGGGAGCTGACAATACTTCTACAGGGGGACGTGTATTTATTTGAGAGGATACTGCTCGTATGCCGACGTGGGAAAATGGCATCGGATCCGCCCATGGTGAAGGAGTCAATTATCTCAAGCCTGCTATACCTTAATCTCCGCATAAAACTGGAAAATTTATACATGTGTTATGCTGATTGTCTTGGTAAGTGGTACACTTCAACGCACGAACAGTGTGAAAACTGAGACCTACGAGGCAAGCTCAGGTTGTATCCGGCAGATTTTGCTAGCACTACTATCGAAATCCAATTTCCTACCGAAGTAGATATGTTTCAATGGCAGGACTCCATTGAAGACGCCGTTGCGTACGGCAAACGGCAATTGGTTAAAGATGGAAATAGTTCGAGTCCAAGAGAAGGAAACAATGCCCCAAGTGTGATACCTCACAAGGCCGGATACTAGCGATTTGATTGCGCAGTGAGTGGAAATGTGACTTAGGGTCGCTCTCAATTTGAAGCGACAGGTGAGACATCGTAGGGATGGCTTAAGACGGTGCGAATGCATTAGTTGCCATTTTACACGCATCTTGGAATTGTGAGACGTAAGAATGACAACCAATCTACAGAGGTCGGTTACGGCTGGCGACAGATGTAGCCTGGCTCGTATAATTTTATGTGGGGGGATCAACGCATTGGCACAAGCTTGTAAGAACACACCCACTGCTTACGTTGAAAATAATGCAGTGGCTGATTTACCAATGTCGGAACTGCTCTCGATTTTAATTGTCTCTGTAATACGTAAATTGACATTACTTTACTCACCTACTCATCGGCATGTGAGCGACCCAAACAACAAGGACAAGACCAGAATGCCCACAATGTGCGACCCCGGAGCTTACAGCACCAAAAACAGACCAGCAACAAAACCGAAAAAGTAATAAACCGGCCTCGAGATTGCCCAATATCTCCCTGCACCATTCGTCGGGTCAGTACCACCGCAGCACGAACTCTGATTATACGAGACGTTATTCGCGGTAGCAGCAACCTGAAACACCGACCCATTAAAGTTGCCGTAGTTGTAGTAATCCACGAGCAACCAGTTAGGCGGACGTCCCCACACAGCCGTGCAATTCTCAACATTTCGGCCTAGACTACCATTGCCCGAGACGGCGTTGATCTCGTTCAGAAGGGTGTATGCCGGAATCAAAATGTCAGTACCCAGGAGTTGGACATCGATATTGAGGTTGTGGTTCATCAGGTACATCCTGTCCCGAGAGACTTCGTCAGCCTGGTTAGGCGGCCGCTGCTCAGTGCACGGAAATGCGGGATCGGTCGGCGAAAAAGGTGTTTGCCATTGGTACGCGAACTCGTTGAGGAGCCAGGGGACTTCTGTTTGGTTGGCGAGGTAGTCTAGCATGACGACTACGCGTTTGTTTTGGACGATCATTTCGGATAGGGTGGGCCATTCGGAGAGAGTAAGGTTGCGGGTTGGTGGCGTGTATAGGTAGGGAAGAAGACCGGCATCTTCGAATGGTTGGATGTAGGTGCTTGGTGGGACGCGATTATCGTTGCCCATCATGATGGCGATGACTTCATAGGGATTATCCGAGAGCCAGTTCGAGACTGTTTTGAGGTAAGTTTCGAGGGGGCCGGCATCGAGGAGGTCGCAGGAGGTGTGGCAGAGGCGCAGGCCGGCGGTCGCGTTGGGGTAATGGGTCTCGAATTGCACTATATGTGTTGGTTAGTCTGAGCACTGTTGCATTGTTATCCTGATACCAAGTCGGCCATTTGCTAGAAAAAGTAGGCCCACATAAGGCACTTTGTTTCAGGAACTTACATCCACGAATCCCATCACCCAATTGCGTCAAAACACCCAGATCCTGATTGCTCGCCGCATTATGAAGCACGACAAAAGGGCTGTTATGCGCGACCACAAGGGACACATTGCTCAATTTCCGATCACAGAGCTCGACGTATCCGTTACATGGCTGGACATTAGTCGCTTGAGGTGCGGCGCTATTGAATGCTGTTGTAGTTGTCTGCGTACTTGTGGAGTGAAGACCCGTAATCCCCACAACAGGTTTCATAGAAGAAGTTGATACGGTTGATGTATCGATAGATACGGAGGCTGTACTGATTGAGGTCGATGAATCGCTAGTACCGGATGCTGAAGAATACAAGACAGTGTTTTGCGCAAATATAGGAGTTGCAAAAAGAGAAATTAACAGTAGGGAGAACATTGGAAGTGAGGTTACAAAATGAACGGCGGCTGCAATGCTGAGCGGAAGCGATGCAGCCCTAATGATGGCAAGTCAAGTTCTGTGTCGACAGACGTACGGGACAAAGTTTCAACATTGGTGAGGTGACGACAACAAACGGAAGGCAAGATGACGGCATAGTGGCGGCCGAACGCGGCGACGCGACGCGCCGGAGTGCTGCGGAAAGCGCTACTGAGGTCGAAGCTGCAACTTAAATGATGAAAGTAGAACCCTACCCTCCGGGAGAATAAGCAACTACGTTGTAGGCGATATAACCTAATCCGCCTGGTAGAACTGTACGGATCCAGGACGGTATGTCAGTAGTAGCAAATCGTGCTCTAGGGCTGAACCCCCATCATCCCGGAGTGCTTGTTCTCCAGCTAGAGTAGTAAACCCAGTAAGACGCCGGTCTAGAATCGTAAGTATTCCACGCACTAATCGAAGACGAACGAATTGAAGACGATCGGTCTGGTTCGGACCCAAAGGCACAATCAAGTAGTCGAGACCAATGACGCAAGCTCCAGCTCCACACGTGTATCGTACGCGTGGCCTGGCTACCGGCACTCTTGAGAAAAGCTTCGCGATGTACGAAAGTGGAGTACACCGATTTGTAATACGAAGTGGACCGTAGCCATGTAGATGTCCAAAAGTGCGGGAGTGGTGTACACTCGAATGTTGAAATGAGACTTGACGAAGACGCTAGACGGTTCCGGCGCTGGCGCAATTAATCGATCAATCAATCAATCAATCACGGTGAATGGGCTCAGATCCGGAGTCTTCAACAACCACTGTATTATATGACCATACATATCAACTCAACCACAAGTAAAGAAGCTACATAGGTATCAAACTGCACGCCACCTCCCCACCTCCTATCCTATACCCACCACCCAAAGACCCAAGGAGAATTATCCCCATACCATCTCATTCCAAATGTAACCTGAAACCAAATACCCATTAAAGATATCCATCCACAAAAGGAAAATCGTTCCCAGCCATGCTCGCCCATAAACCCAAAACGGAGAAGTCGGGAGTTAAACAACATACTAGACGGCTCATGTAAAGGCCATGGTAAAAGAGCGCGGGAACGCTAAACGGGTATCAGCCCGCGAAAAGATAATGCTGTAAAGGGAAGATGTCGTGCATAGCCCGTTGAGGGCCCCAAAGGAGATACAAAGAGACAGAGCAAGTGGAGACACACCAAAGCTCCACCGGATCCTTCATACAAATGGTGAAGAGATAACAGAAACATGACAAGGACTTGGCAGGAAGATGCGGATCTTCATCAATACCTCGGCCTCTCATAATCCCTCAACCCGCCCAGACTCCCCCACGCAGCAAGCACATCCTCACTCACACTACACCGCGTACTCGTCGGCCCCAAAGCCACACTCTCCCGCTTGACACTGCTACCACTGCTCACTCGGTTTGCAGTTCTCCTGCGTTCAGTCTGGGAATGTGGCGACGCAGTACGCAGCGACGCGATACTGGTGTGCCGCGACTGCGGAAGTGCGGTAGTAGAGAGGGAGAGCGTGCTTTGGCGGTGGTGGGTCTTCGTCGGCAGTTTTGGCTGAGACGGGGAGGTATCGTTGAGGCTCGGGGCCGGGGAAGAGGCCTCGGAGACAGTGTTGAGATCGCCTAGCTCGCGAACGCTGGGCTTGAATGGGAGTCCTACAGGAACGTCGGCTCCACTTGAGGCGGTGCGGCGGCGTTGACGTTGGGAACTGTCGGCTTCGTCTGGTCTGATGCTACCAGTGGGTGCGTCGATGACGCCTGTTTCGAGTGCGCCAACCTCCTCGTCGCCGTTGCATGATGGCTCACTGCTAGCGACTTTTACGAGGACATCGCCTTCGCCATGGCGCGGACCGGGTGTAACTGGGGAGGGAAGAGGGGAGGGGAGGTTTGTTGTGGTCAACGAGGCGATACTCGCAGACTGTGTAGGTGATGAGGGGAAGGGATCGAGCGGAGAGATCTCGAGTGGCAGCGACAGGTGGTGTGCGAGGCTGATGGGAGACAGTTGGCGACTAGTCCGTGGACCGCACGACGAGCTATCGCGAAGCATACTAGTGCCAACGCCCAAGTCTTGCGACTTGCCCGAACGACCTCGAGTAGGGACGAGCAACGGCGTTGGCCTAGCAGCAAT
>Ga0247803_1001099_pt1 | contig 14284 bp, 15 predicted proteins | sample UWRJL014104B1_FD_180928 | JGI IMG/M metagenome (GOLD analysis project Ga0247803, IMG submission 180928) | Plant litter microbial communities from Arlington Agricultural Research Station in Wisconsin, United States - UWRJ-L014-104B-1 | ecosystem: Environmental > Terrestrial > Plant litter >...
ATCCGCCCACATCCTCCTCCGCACCGCCAGCCGCCCAACGCCCAACAACGAACCAAACGGGACCTCGTCCGCCTCCGCCGTCGAAACCGAAAGCCCTGCGTACGGGAGGAGGGTCGGACTTCTCCTCCGCAGGGAAGCAAAGTCCCACCATTGGTAGCATGGGAGGAGCAAGGATGAAACCATCGCCGCTCGTGGGAAGCGCGCAACGGGATGGCCCGCCTGATGACGGCGCGGAGTGGGATATGGATAGCTTTAGCAAGAGGTACCCTAGTTTGAGTGGGCTGGAGATGGTGGAGACGGAGATTCCGGCGAGGGGGGCAGCTGCGCCGAGGGGTGGGGTTAGAGACGTGTGAATGTTGTGTAGATCTTTGGAGGATGTACAAGTTGACTTGGATGTATGTGCGGAAGCAAGCATCTATCTTTCTCGTGCATAGAGCAGAGTTTGGGCCTGTCTCCACTACATAGACGGTGGTCACCTTAGATATCGAAGCAAACCGATGTGGCCCACATTCTCGTATTCAATGGTTGTAATTGTCGTTCACGAGTCCCGATGGACACAGTATTCTCATACAAACTCTCGATTGTTAGCCGCACATGTATACATAGTTCAAATCAGGTTTATGCAGTCAGAATGCCGTATATTGTGTGATATCAACCGGCCTGAGGCCACGATCTATTCGCACCCCATAGACATGATCCTAGCAAATGGTCGCTACACCCTAACCGTCCAGCCCGTACTCCGTGCCATGCCATACCATTGGAAACCAGCCTAGCGAAACCGAGTCGATGCCGAAAGGAGGTGAAGCAATGCGCCGATGGCACGTTTACTGCTCGGTCTGGAAGTAGTTGAGGAGGATGCTGCGCTCCTGGGACTCCTCACCCCAATCCTTGACGACGACGCAAGAGCAGTTGACGACCTTGCGGGGGTTGCCTTCGCGGTCGATCTGGCCTGGATGAATGTTAGCCATTGTTTCCCCAATTATTTGCCCTTCAAATCTCGAATCTACAAGACTCTTCGATCGTCCAAGAGCGGGGTAGTGATATCACGTACAGAGACCAGCCCACTCGCCGAGCTGCTTGCCGTCGGGGACCTTGATGAGCGGGATCTTGTGCTCGCCGCAAAGCGCGACAACGAGCTTCTTGTATGCCTCCTCCTCGCAAGCCTCGTTGAGCACGCACATGTGCGCCTGGCGACGATCGAGCGCCTTGCTCGCCTCGCGCAGACCACGCGCAAGACCGTCGTGGATGAGCGAAAGCTTGAGCACACCCTTGAGAGCCTCGAGCACGCTCATCTGGCCCTTTCCGGCGGTAGCATCGGCGCTGACCTCGACCTCCTCGGCGGCCGTAACGGACTGGTTGTCGTTGTCTTCTCCGTCCGACTGTGCGCGTTGTTAGTTAGGGTTTCGAGGTGGCCGCTGAAGAAATCGCGCGGTGGTGTGCAGCGTGCTGGAATTGCTGAATTGGCGAGGTGCGACGTACCATGATGACTGTATTTATCTGTCGGCTTTCCTCGAAGATGTAGATGGGTGGTTTATGGAGACAAAGTTCGGATGTCTGACGCGATATTCTGTGGGCGGGACATGCCGCAAGCGAGTGAGCTATAAGGCTTAGCGCGCACGTGACTCGCTGCTAATGCCGAACGTTGAATGTTGAACACGGACCATCCTCTGAGTACGACCGACTGGAACGATCGTCGCGCGCGAAATCCGAAGAAGCTGTCACCATTGTTGTACAAGATGGTGCTTTTCGTGTCTCACTCAGCGCACACCGAGCTTCGAGACCTTCAATGTCATGAGACCGGCAAACACGTGCTCAAAACACAAGTCTAGCCCCAGCTCAAGGGTACAGGATACGTCGAAGAAGTAGTCAGATTTAGTACAAGACAGAATCTGCTAAGGCTCCTTTATATAGGCTTTGCGAAGTATGTACTCGTACGCCGACCTTTGACGGCGATCCGGCATGCTATGTAAAGGAAACCGTTGGTCGCCACGAATGAACAACTCACTATTTGGATAGCTTTTCTCGTACACGAACATAATCGCCTTGCCACGGTTCCATAAACCTGCGTTTCAGGAACATTGCTTTGGCGAGATGACTAGTTGTCACTGGATCGAGGAGACGGGTTCCCTCGTGAAGTAACCTTGCAAGGATATTCGTCCGCCGGATGTCCACCACCCGTTCCTCTGACCATGTACGTGCGCTGGCCATTCACGTTCATACCTCTTGGGTTCTTCTTCAAGGCGTCAAATTCCGCATACGCATCGACGATATCGAAACTTCGAATAGTAAGAGCTAGAATGATCTTGATTTCCGTGATTGCAAGCTCCATTCCAATACAGTTCCTGGGACCTTTTTCAAATGGCCTCCAGGCATTCTTTGGCGGGTAAAGTCGATCACCTTCTTCGACGAGCCAGCGCTCGGGGAGAAATCTGTCGGCCTCGGGCCATACGGATGGGTTGTGATGCACACCGTAGTGGTCGCCAAGAATGATGCAATCGTCCGTGGGAAAACGCTGGCCAGATTCTGACACTAAGGTGAAGCCTGGTTGGCCGACTCGAAGAGCGGCGACCGTAGGATATATTCGGAGGCCTTCCTTGATTACTGCAAGAGTGTACGGTAACTGGTTGAGCAGTTGGGGTTTTGAGGTTAGGACCGAGCCTGCTTCAGAGTGATTGGAACCTAGAACAACATCGAGTTCCGCGCGCACTCGAGCGAGGATCTCCGGATGCTTCGCGAGTAAATCAAAAGTGAAGATTACAGCAGAAGATGTTGTGTCATGTCCAGCGAAGACGAAGGTCTTGATCTGCGCAATGGCTGCTTCTTTGAAGGCATCGGGAATGTTTTCTCCGGACGGATTCTCGGCCAAATAAGCTTTCAGCGCAAGGTCAATGACCGACTTTCCAGAGTTGGCGTTTTGCCCCAACATGTGGCTGTAGCGCTCGATGAGCAGCGGGTTGAGATATCGATCCATTCTCCAGGTGTTGTACATGTTTACCAAGGGTCGAAGGAAGTTGAGTTTGAGGAAAAGGTTGATTTCGATTCCGGTAGTCGACCATCGCAGCTGACTTCGTAGAGCCGAGGTCATGTCGTTGTATTTTGATTGACTTTGGAAGTCGTGGTCCCTGAGGTCGTCAGTCTAATGCCAATTGGGACCTTCTGGTGGACATACATTACTGCGCCTCCGATGATATCAATCGTTAGGCCCAACACCATCTCCTCCAAATAAAACATTTTACCATTATTAGCATGCTCCAGTAGCTTCTTTTTGAAGATCTCAATCTTTTCCACCATATCCGGAACCAACGAAGATATGTGACTGACACTAAATCCTGGGTTGAAAATAGATCTCCAACGCTTCCAAGCTGGTCCCTCCATGGTGACCAGGTTCTGCTTCCCCGCCAGTGGTTTCATAAAGGTCGTTACGCCGGGGTCCTTTGGAAGTTGATTTGCTTGAGTCAACTGGTATATAAGATCCGGCTTGATGACCATCAAGTGCGGTTTTCCGACAGGCCAGATGTCGACATAAAATGCTGTGTCCATATGCGGATACTTTTGGCGGATCTGGTCCGCGAGGTAAACGCCATGCACGTGGGGTGGTAACTTACCCAGCACGCCCGCGACGAACTGCAGATGGCCGAAAAGGAAGCTGTGCGGCGGCATAGGCTGACGAGATCAATCAGTACGCGCTTTGGGGGGCGTGAATACGAGGTTGGTCTTACTAAGCCCTGTGCTTGCAGGGAACGAACATGGCTACGGACGCGATAGAGTCTCAAGAAGAAGAGGCCAACGAACCCGGCCAGCACCGTCGAGATGAGCCGTACGGCCAGTCCATCTATTACTGTCATCTCACGATGTTGACCGCCGGTAATTGAGGATACGAGGAGAATAGACCGGTCCGGAGCCAGCTCAATCGTATATCTCGGGATAACTAGATTTCGCTCGACCGCGCTGTAAGGTGATGCAAGCTGTGTACAGTGTGGTGAACGGTGGGGGCCAAAACCCAATACGAGCGGTGGTTGTCTTAGTCAGCCTGCTGTTCCTGCGTGCTGCGCGAGAACTACCCGCGAATTTCAGTAGATCAGCTCCATCGCAGCGACCAAGCCTCCACAGTTGCCACTTGCAACCCGTCACCCGAGAATGAATTAACTTGCAGCTTTATATCAACGACTTGGCGCTCAAAGATACGTTGGTGTTACACAGCAGGCTGTGCCAGGCAACGCAAATTAAGGATGCGGCACAGCCACCCTACCTAGATATCCTGCTGTGGTCCAGTTTCAGCCTACGATGCACCTGCATACCACCAGCGAATCTTTCGGACCCCGAATTCTGGGTGAGTTATCATCAAGTGCTTTACTGACGTGCTGGTCAATCGTGTTTTGTCATTTTTCTTCACTGGGCCAGCCTTCGCGTCCTATGTTGCAGCGATTGATTTCCGCCGCCAATAACTTCGATGGATCCCAAAGGCACCATCATTGTTACCGGAGCAGCCGGAGGCCTAGGAAAGGCGACCGTAAAACAATTCACCGAACACGAATACCAGATGAACGGGATATTCACAGTCCGTGACCACCGCAATGAAGGAAACGTCAAACCCCTCCAAGATCTCCTTCAAGGAGATCAACGCTGCCAAATTCGATCCCTTGATCTGGATAATTTGGACAACGTTCGCACATTTGCGACCAACATAAACGCACAAGTATCTTCCGGAGAAATACCACCCATCACAGCGTTGTGTCTCAATGCTGGCTACTTGTCCAGCTACGGTCAGAGCTTCACAAAAAACGGCTACGAAAAAGCCTTCCAAATCAACTATCTGGCCAACTTCCTCCTGGCGCACCTATTACTTCCGAGTATCGATCGAACCGGGGGCCGCATCATTTTCGTCACGAGCTTCAGCCACGACCCATTTTGCAAGCAAGCAAAATATCTCACGCTCCCAAAGGAGCTCTTCCAGCCTGCTGAAATGCTTGCCAAGCCTCCTCCGGATAAGATGAATCGAACCCAAGCGGGCTTTCTTCGATATGCGACATCGAAAATGTGCGCGATGATGCTCATGCATACTTTGCAAAGTCGCCTGGATGGAAACGATAAGTCTGGAGATATTGTGGTGTTGGCAGTCGACCCTGGAACTGTAGGCGCTACCGGCCTCATGAGAGAACAGTACTTTCTGACAAGGGTCGCGATAAAAAAAATCATCGGAGCTCTAACCCCGCTCGCCCAGATGCTTTCCAGCGATAGCACTTTAAGGACGAAGGAAAAGTCAGCAAAGGACATCTTTGATGCTTGTATAGGGATAAAGGGGCCTGCGGCTGGTAAGGTGGCAAAAGGAATGATTGTTAATGGGTCGAAACTTCGGACTAGTAGTCAGGAGTCGAGGGATGTGGCTAAACAAGGCTTGATGTGGAAAGGAAGTCTCAAGCTTTTGAATCTGACGGAAGGGTAGATTCAGCCCCGGAACTCACTACTCTGTCTATCTTCAAGCTCGTAGTATTGGGTCCTGCCGAGCTTTGTTCGAATGACACCGGTGTCTACAGTTCGCAACAATTCATTGTTGTCCACCGGCACCAAAAGAAGAGGTCATGGCAATTGAATACATACACAACTTATACCATTGTGCCTGTCAGAATGAATGCAGGAGCGGGTGAAGTCAGTCGACGTGCCCGAAGAGAAAAGCTGAGAGCTACCATATGTACTCAATATCGCCGAGCCATCTGGCAAGGATCTCCGACGCTAAACCTGCACCTCCCCGCCACCAGGGCACCGCCGGGGGCTGAAGACAGCAACAATCTATCAACGGCTTAGAAAGCAAGTCCTCGAGGCATATCACCTCCTACTTGAAAGCGAAGAGTGCCAGGATCAAGTTCAGAAGTTCGAGCTGTTTCCAGATGTTGTCTCCATGAGGGACCTTCTCAATAGCAAACGAGAAATTGCTACCGCAATGTTGCCCTGGATACGGATAGATATATTCGACAACAGTGACAATCGATGGCTCGACAATGCGAACCTGACACTAGCTCTGCTTCTCGAGCTATGGGGTAGGTATATTCCACCGGAGTCTATCGTCAAGCGCATAAAATTGTGCCATCAGCTACGCATGCAAGGTCATCATTACAAGGCTAGTCTGCCAAAAAGCGTAAAGCTTACCACTGTGGTGCAAAAAATTGCTACAAGGCACCCCGATTGGGGGTTACCGTATCTCCAAGCACTGTTTGAATATGCCGAGGGTGACAAACAGATTATGCACCACTTGCTAAAAAGCGCAATTGTTACAATCGACGGCTCACTTGCGTGGAGCAATCCACTCGTGGCATCTATCCTCGACAGCAGCACGGGTGTCTTGAGAAAGAAATTGGAATCGTCCGCAATCTGGGAGTTTGCGGCCCTGAGGCGACCATTGGACGTAGTCCTCGATTTCCTCCATAGCAAGTACCCCTCAGATGAAAGCAAAAATTGGCTACAGCGTCGAGAATCGCACTTAGCAGACCGTTTCCGGAGCCTGTTATCGTTGTGTAGATTTTCCGTTGATACAGACCAAGAAACGTTGGAAATCGACTTGTGGCACGCTTGTTCACGTGGCGACGCTAAGCGCGTTATGGATTTAGTCATGAACTACAGGGTTAGATTGAGAGATATTCCGTGGAAGCACAACCAGGGACGATGGTCCAAGAGTAACGCTTTTGAAGCCGCCGCGTCTAATGGCCATGTGCGATGCTGCAAGATGCTGTTGAAGCAATATTCATTGTTAGAAGAGTACGCGAACGATCTCTCTACGATTACGACATGTCTCTCTAGCATGGAGCAAACCACAGATCCGAACGAAAGGCGAATTTTCGAGGCGTTGAAGCAGTATGCAGGATGGTAAGTCCCATACCTCTTGTTGCGCAGGTTAACTCTTCTAACCACTCCCGTATTTGATCAGTGATTTCAGAACAGCCCAGCAGTTAGCTTCATATAAACACGATGATACGAGTGAGTCCGAGACTGAAAGCAGGCAAGATGAAGAGTTCGAAGATAATTGAAAAGGGGTTAGTCGTATCTATTTTATCTTGGACTTGTAATTGGAATGGTGTAATGAACGTTTTGTAGTGGAAGGGGCATTAGTGGTACGGTGTAATTTGGGTAGTGCCACTGTCTTGGTCTGGTGTTGCAAACCAGACCGAGCGTATTTCGATGGTTGTAGACCGAGACATTTCCTACTAGTTGAAGCCGCATTTCCCCAGTATATCCCCTCTGAGAGCCTTCCACCCCTTAGTACGCTGCTCCACGTCTCCAAACCAGAAACAGAAACTTACACAATGCAAGCAAGTCCAGCGACAAATACAACCACTTTATCAGCCTAAACCGCGCCCAACCCCTCGCCAGCCTCCTACGAACCGCCAAACATCACGAAGTCTACGACAAACAGACACATCAGTCATTAAACCACGCTCATATATCTCATCAATTCCATCATTCCATCTCCCGTTAACATCTACACTCTACCCCCCTTCGACTAACACAAACATACTTCACCCCCTTATACGGCGCCACCCCAGCCCCTAATCCCTTACTCCTCTTAGCATCTAATGCCAAACTTTCTACCTTAATCCCACTTGGTAACCATCCCTTGACCGAGAAGCTGACCGTAGCACAAGAAGGCATGAGGACCTTATTTGACTTTGTTTCCTTCTTTCCTAATCTGCCACCACCAACACCGCCGCTAGCGCCATCTTTGCTCTTCGTTGGCTCATCGGAAGACGTTTGGTACGAAGAACCCGTCTGGTCGTCGTCGTAGTCGTATGTATTGCTCGAAAGAGATAATGATCCACCACTCTCGACTTCATGTTCGTCCTCTTGTCCGACAACCGTACCGCGAAGCGTAGTAATAGCTCCCGAACCACTCCCCCGATCATTCGCCATAAGCATACCGATCTCACGGCTGGTAAGCCGCCACTCAATCCCCCGATCTCCAGGCGCATACGCCGCATCTCCAGCGCCTCGTGCAACTCTCAAATCCGTGACATTTTTGACGCCCGCGGGAAGCGGGATATGCACCACCATCTCCTCGATGCTAGGTGCGGACGTCGTGCCGTGCGCCGGCGTTCCGAATCCTGCACCGCCTATTCCCTTTGCAAGGGCGCCTCTGCCGGAGAAGGAAGAGCCTGTTGAGCTAGGGAGGGGACTGGAGGATTTGCCTTTGAAGCGGGGGTTGAGTTGGAGGCGTACTTCGAAGTCTGAGGCTTGTGGTCCAAGACCTGTTTGTACCGACACTGTAGCGGGGAGGTTCAGCTTCGGCGCTGACTTCGCTGTCGTAGACATGGAGAAGGACTCCAAAGCCGCTGGTCCTAGTAGATCGACCTCATATCCCGCCAGTACGAACCGCCCATCCGGCGGCACAAAAGATAGCTCGCCAGGCCTTTCTTTCCACCGATTCAATCTCACGCAAGGATGAAAGACCGGCAAGGCCATCGCATTCCCCACACCCCCGGGACACCCAAGCAAAAGTAGCAGATCCGGCACCCCCGACACCTTCGCCGTGAACGCCACCGTGCCATTGGCAATCGCGGACAACGGGCGTCCCGAAGGCGAAACCGTCACACTCAACGTCTCCACAATATCCACATACATCTCATTACTGGTATGCCTGACATTCGCTCTCCGCCAGGGCACCGTACTTCCCACCTGCGTGTTCGAACTCATCCCCAGTCCTGGACCAAGCCGCGGACTCGCCCTCCCACCACCCAGCGAAAATCCTCCCCCTGAGCCCGAACTCAAAGTAGGCGTCGAACTAGGCAATCCCACACCCCCAAGTAAACTCTTAAGCACACTTGGCGCCTCGACGACATCCCGTAGCGCATTCGGCTCCGTGACTGCTATTATCCCTCCATCCACCATCTCACTGAGCAGCTGCGCAACAACATCGTAGTGCGCCTCGATCTTCGACGCGAGGAGGGGTGCGCCGAGGAAGTCTTCTAGCACGTCGACGACGCGGTGGAGAAACTCGAGGGTCTGGAGGGGTTCGGTGTCGGCGGACGAGGGACATAGGAAGAGGAGTTGGTCCTGGATTATCGAGTAGAGGAGGGTTGGGGGGTTTGTGTGGGAGAGGTAGATTAGAGAGGGGCGCGGGGTGGGTTGCGCGAGGTAGAGTGGGAGGACGGTGCTGCCACTGGGGGGCCGGCCGGCGTAGGTGTGCTCGAGGAGGGGGGTGCTGTGGGTTGTTAGCTTCTTGCTGGTGTGCGAGTCGGGGGTAAGATGGCGTACTTATGCTCGTCGAAGATGTATAGAGCTTCTATGGAGCTCATAATTGGGTAAATGTTACCTGGACTCCATGCGGAGACCACGATGTAAGGCGGGAGAGTAAAGATCGTGGGGAGGTTTGGCGGGGGTCGGAGCTGTGAGGTACGCCGCGGTCGTTGGCGAATATTCTACAGGGGACCCCTGCTGACAATCTTTGGCTTCGACGTGCGTTTGGAAGACTCCAAAACCTCAACACCGCAGCGCCTACGATCATAGATTCCAACGGCGCATGGGAATTTTTCTCCCCACCGTCGCCATGGCCAAAGACGATCTCGCAGCGCCCTCATTCAAAGAAGCCCTTAAGCAGGACAGGTCGCAGTACGATGACTGCACGCCGTGTCGCGTTGTTGGTGAGCTCCCCATATCTCCGATTACCCGTCCTTAGTTCTCGAGCTACAAGTTTCTGATGCGATGAATGTATAGGCACCGCAGTATTTGTCGGCGCGGGCGCATACACGTATACCACCGGACACGCACAATTGAAGGCCCAGGAAGCCGTGATACGGAAGAGCAAGAGCATGTTTGGCATGGCGAGTCGACGGGCGGCTATTACGGGCACAGCGGCATTCATGACGGGTTTGGGGGTATATCGGTGGTTTGCGTAGGGATGGTGATATATGTCATAGAGGGTTGAAACACCACAGGCCTGCCAGGTAGAAACGAAAGCAGGGTGCGACAAACACGACGATCGACAAAGTCTGGGGTGCATAGCGGGGCGTTGAATCATTATGGGTGTAACAGGGAAAGTGAAGACGATATAATGTCACAAGGACAATCAGGTTGTAATATACGTAGTAGCCGTGATTCACGGCTACCATTCCAAAAATTCGTCATTCACAGGGGTCTCTCTATTCCCCTCCTCGCTCAGACCTCGTACTTAGCTACAATGTTGCCATGGTATATATGTCCGGACTAATATCCTGAGAACCGAAGTGATCCACACTAGTGCAATGCCCATAGAAATGCAATCATCCACCTCTTCTAAAAACGCCTTCGCTGAATTAATGCAAGTCGGCCGTATCTCGTTCCCCGTCGTATGCGTAGGAGCTGGCGCTGTCGAAAACACACGTCTATGTCATGCGACCTCGCTTAGATCCGCCGCCAGACCCGTCCCGCCGGTCGTTCATGTCGACATTGAAGAAGTCATGTACAATCTTGCGCTTTTGGCTCCCGCCGCTACCGAGCGTGAAGAGGTTCTGGGCCGCTGAACGTTGTAAATTGCGTGGCGCGGCTCGATGGGAAGGGCGGCGCTGCGGGAAGGCACGACGACCTGCGGCGGCGACGTCGTATGAATGGTTGTCGCTTGTGTTGTTCGAAGGGTAGGCTTGGGGTGACGAGAACTGGAAGACGGGCGGCAGTGGTGCCATTTCGACTTCGGCGGTTGGTGATGACGAGACGGGTGGTGGCGCGGAGTCGGACCGATGGTGACTGGTTGCGTTGATGGCTTCGGTGGACCGCGTGTCTTCAGGGCTCGAGTTGCGCTCCATAACGGGCGAGGAGCTGCGGGCTCGGTGGTCTTCTGCAATTTCCTCGTCGCCGCTATCGCTTGTGGACTGCGCTGGTAGTCCCCCATCCAGCCGCTCCATGGCCCACTGCCGAATCTTCCATCCCTCGCCATCCCCCACACCCAAATTTTCCTTGTCCAAAAATCCGATTAGGTCCTCCAGGGCATCCTGATAGCCGTCTGTGCGTGACCGGTCAATGTCTGCGAGCGCGGCTTTGTATAGAGTCGTGACGGTAAGCGCCGCCGTTCGGAAGGACTGGTGGGTGTCTGGCTGCGGGGCTGGCTGCCGCCTCCTCGTCTTGGGAAGAGATGTGTTGAGGCTGCGCATCGAGTCCATGGCGGGAATGGGTGTTCTTGGAGGGTCGTGCTGTGGTGTTGCCGTGTCGCTGCTCGCTGTTGGTTGTTGGTTCTGCCGGATGCTGGCTGTGCCGGCGCTGCCTCCACAAGCTACCGTCGGGCGCGAAAGAGTGTGATGTGTGTATTTGAGCGACTGTAGGTGATGTCGCACAGACGATGAATGGGAATCGCGCACCGAAGGAGTGTGGTTGCGGGTGAAGGGCAGTGTGAAAGTGTCAAGGCGGGGGGTCTAGTGACTGCTGGCTGCTTTCTCAAGTGTCAAGTGGGTGGAGTGGCCCGTGCGAGCGTCTGTCAACAGCGAACCGGGAGGTGCTGTCATCGTTGATCCACCCCATCGCTCGCTCGTGACTTTCATGCCGGCCCCGATGGAGCGGTTGCCCGTCGAGCTGCTTGATCTAGTCGTTCACTGTCTCACCCTTCCCAATTATCAGTCCCTCCGTCTCGTGTCACGACAGATATACGCCCTCACCCTTTCCACCTTCAGCAGCCGATATTTCTCGAAGCGGACTACAACGTTGAGCACACCCTCCTTGGCCAGACTACTACAGGTGTCTGCCAGCCATCTGTCTCCTTCTGTCTCATTGCTTGACATCAAATTGTTGAATCATGAAGACTACCAAAGTCTCTACAAGATCAGCCGAGTCGGCATTTATCCACCCCCGAAACGTTTTCAGCAGGTCGCCAATATTAGACCTCAAGATATCAGCAGAGAATACGCTCTTTTCGATCATATGCGATTGAATGACGATCCCAAGGATGTGGTCAGAAGCCTTGGTCACGCACTGGAACAGCTCTCCCAAGTCCGTACCGTTCGGCTTAGAGTAAATGACGAGACACTCCAATCAAACTTTCCAGGCGAACAAGACGAAGAGGAGGAGTACTCAATGTTTGTACATGCATGCTTTAGGGCCATTATCGCTGCTATCATACGCAGTGGTGCCAAGCTCCATGACTTCTCCGTCATCAAAGGCACCAAAGTGCGCCCTTCGACCAAGTCCGCCAACTTGATACACCCCGCGTTCAAATTTTCGTTTCCCATGTTTCTGTCGCTGAGCAAGGCCTTCAGTTCATTAAGATCCCTCCGTCTATCCATACGCACCGACTACCACGGTAACTCCCGCGTACCAGGCTGGCAGAATGGTATATCACAGTTCATAGCGACTGCATCCGCATTAGAAGAGCTCACAATCTGTTTTCCACCAACGGACACCGAGCCGGCCTTCAAAGCCGCTGTCATGCAATCGCTAGCCTCCTCTCTGGACCTTCCGAAGCTCAAGATCATGCAACTGTATGGAAGCGTAGTAGACGAACAAGCTTTGTCAAATTTCGCGAAAGTACACTCAAGCCTACGCCAAATCACACTCACGGACGTGCGTCTGCTGAACGGATCATGGAGCGCTTATTTGAGGACCTGCCGCGCATCGCTCAATCTTGAGACTCTTCGTCTTGCCTTTCTTCAGCAGAGCGAAGTGCCCCGAGATATCTGGTGGAACCGAGGCAACCGCAGAAAAAGCAAGCTGGTCATGGACACGACGGACAACGCAGAGCAGAGGTCCATGAACGAGATGCTTACAGAAGCTATCGACTACCTCGACCTCATCTCAACCCTGCCGGACGGGTACGCATTGCCATACGCCGTCCTTCTAGCGTACCCGCACAACCACCAGCCGAATAACCCGCCATAGCAAACGAACGGTATCGCTTCTTAGACACCAACAACACTTGGGTATACCTTCCACAATTACTTCGAATAACGCGGCGAGTACCTCTCGTGGCCCCCTTCTTCCGCCTCCAGCTCGATCGGTATCATACCGGCTTCCAGTTCTGCCGGCACGTGCTTTTCCGTCCCTACTTCCCTCTGTTCCTGCTCTTGACGATTCCTGTATATGCGGAATACCACCGCGGCCGCAGTGACAGACACGGTTCCAACGGGGACGACGGCGGCTAGTATCGCGACTGACGAGGATTGCGAATTTGGTATGAAAGCAGTGGCGTTGGAAGTGATGGTTGCAGCTGCGGCTATGGCCGAAGTCAAGGTTGACGTTGAATTGGTTGCAGTTGCTCCATGAGGTTCTTCATCGGGTTGGGTGGCTGTGGGTGTGCTTGTGGTGGGATGGGATGCGTCGCCGAGGGCTATCGATGCCGCTCGCACGATGAACGACATAAATGTCAGTAAGAAGAGCTCGAAGAACGACATGACTGTGGTGCACCTAGGGCGCCGCAGGTGCTCAAGCCGCTCTACCTATAGGTACCACCCACAGGCTAGACTCCCCGTTCCACACAGGCGGCACAGCCCTTCTGAGGCAAACATCCTGCGTTTCGCACATGCCTGGAGACATGCTCAGTACCGTTTATTCTAGTTCTCAGGCGCATCGTTGACGCTGATTGGACGATCTGCGCGACAACGCATGACGATGTTCACCGCGAACGGTCCGGAGACAGGTTCCATCGTTTCGCACGCAAGATGTATGTCCGCGATGGGCCCGGACACCTGGTCCAGCTTGTGGGCTAGTGAGTTGTAGGTTACGAACGTGGTGGACCTGAGACGTTGCGGGTCTGATGGCGACATGGCGGGGGAGTGATTGGTGGGGTTTTTTCTGGGGCGTTAGAGGACATGGGGAATAGATTTTGCGATTACTTTTCATTCTCTTTAGATGGGTGACGGTGGATTTGTTATTAGAGAATCGACGTCGTACATCTTAGATGGCCATGAACGACGAATGGTTTTGCTGCACGAAGCAGGCCCGGCCCACGCAGCAACTATTGCTGCGTACAATGAAGCTCAACACCGAAAAGCTTCCACATCTGCTTAAGCTTTGTTCTGTCGAATTCTCTTCCACATCCGGCTTACCTTCCAAATCCTACAGACGAACGACTCGCACACGGCGGTTACCAGAGTGGTAGTGATGATACGAAGCGGGGCAACCAGCGCACGTCCGTACGCTATCGACGCCAATTGGCCAGCTGGGGCTTAGTTGTAGGCTGTGCTGCTGTCTTGTCGCCTAAATTATACTCCACCACGAACTGTGTTTTGCACAAGATTTTCTGTTGGAAATCTAGAGATTCCTTCGCGAACTCGGCTCTCCATCTTTCGGGCGATGCAGTATATCACCGTCCAGTACACGGTGCACTGAACGGTTGTTTCTA
>Ga0247803_1001101_pt1 | contig 14277 bp, 9 predicted proteins | sample UWRJL014104B1_FD_180928 | JGI IMG/M metagenome (GOLD analysis project Ga0247803, IMG submission 180928) | Plant litter microbial communities from Arlington Agricultural Research Station in Wisconsin, United States - UWRJ-L014-104B-1 | ecosystem: Environmental > Terrestrial > Plant litter >...
CAGCTTCTCGATGTCGCTGAGGAAGCCGAGGTCGAGCATCTTGTCGACCTCGTCGAGCACCATGACCTTGATGTCCTTCAGCGACAGCATGCGCTGGCTGGCGAGGTCGAGCAGGCGGCCCGGGGTTCCGACGATGACCTGAGCGCCGGCCTTGATCTGCTCGACCTGGCCCTCGTAGGCCTTGCCGCCGTAGATGGCCGCGACGGTCGTGGAGCGGTTGGATGCCGCGAGCGTGAGGTCTTCCGCGACCTGCACGCACAGCTCGCGCGTCGGTACCACGACGAGCGCCTGCACGCCGGGGGCGGGGTCGATGCCCAGTTCCTGCAGCAGGGGGAGACCGAAGCCGAGGGTCTTACCCGTTCCGGTCTTGGCCTGGCCGATGATGTCCTGTCCGGCGAGACCCATGGGGATGGTCTGCTCCTGGATGGGGAAGGGCTCGACGATGCCCTTGGTTGCGAGTGCGTCGACCATGTCCTGGTCGATCTTGAGATCAGCGAATGTCAATGTACGAGTGCCCTTACGGTCGAGTACGCCCGCTTGTTCCTGGGGCGTAGAGCCCCCGCCAGAAATGGGGGGCAATGGCGCTAGTTTAGCCGTCGCGCCTGTGAAAGGGCATTAGCCGCGCGGCCGGCGCTGTCGCATGCCTCTAAGCTGGGCTCGTGGTCAATTGGTTTTCGCGCAAGGGCAAGCGCGCCGAGGTGCCACGACTGCGTCCCCGCTCCGAGGCCGAACCGGCACTGAAGGTCGACCTCGCCGAGCTCACGCCCGACCTCCTCACCTTCCTCGGCAAGTCGGCGTACCTGCAGCTGACCATCTTCGAGAACCTGGGCCGCACGCTCGCGCTGGCTCCGACGACCGAGGCCAAAGAGACCCTGAGCCGGGTCGCCGCCCTCTCGCTTGCCAAGCACCACGGACTCACCGCCGAGATCCGTCGCCACGGCGAAGAGCCCGGCGCGGTGATGCAGCCGTTCACCGCCGCCATCGACAAGTACCAGCGCACCACGCAGGGCGCCGACTGGCACGAGGAACTGCTGGCCTGCCACATCACCGCCGGCTTCCTCGACGACTTCTTCGTGCACCTGGCCTCCGGGCTCCCCACCGACTACGCGGGACGGGTGGCGGCAGTGCTGCGCGCCGACTCCGGCTCGGAGCTGCTCGCCGAGCAGGTCAGGCGGTCGATCGACGAGAACACGCTGTTGGCGTCGCGGCTCGCGATGTGGGGCCGCCGTCTCGTCGGCGACACGATGCTCGTCGCGCGGTCGACGCTCGCGCTGAGCGCGAACGCCGTGAGCGACGAGGCGCGCATCGAGCCGGTCTTCACCGAGCTCATCGCCGCGCACACACGCCGCATGGACGCGCTCGGCCTCACCGCCTAGTCCTCGGCCTCACCGCCTAGTCGCAGACCGGTCCGCGGCACCGCATGTCGCGGCCCGCGACTTGTCACCAAGGGGGCTGGCTCACGCCGCAATCACCCCACACGCGACAACTCGCGGCGTTGGTGCTCTTACGCGCGCCCGCCGGAGAGCCTGGTGAGCAGAGCACGGTCCGACTCGCGGCGACGCGGCGGGAGTGCCAGCGCGACTGCGAGCGCGGCGAGAGAGCCGGCGACGAGGCTGACGGCCCAGATCCAGCCGCCGTCGAACGTCCAGCCGAGCCAGAGGAGGCCCACCCAGACGACGGATGCCACGGCGGCGGCTACCGCAGCGGGGAGCACCACGCCGTAGGTCTCGCGACCGCGCAGCACGAACGGGAGGATGAAGCCGACGCCCGCGGCGATGAGGACGACGAACAACAGCTCCATGGTTAGGCCACGAACCCGACGCGACGGGTCGACTCGGAGCCGATCTCGATGTAGCCGATGCCGGCGACGGGCACGATGTACAGCTTGCCCTTGCTGTCGACCAGCTTGATGAACTTGCTGTCCGACTCGAGCGCTGTCGCGACGATCGTCTCCACTTCCTGCGCCGTCTGCGACGACTCGAAGTTGATCTCACGGGGGCTGTTGGTAATACCGATGCGAATGTCCACGAGCCAAGATTACGACACGGTGCCCGCAGGGGCCGACACGTTCACTACCGGCATAACCTGACCGGCTGTGTCGGTGCCTGACGGTACCGTGTAAGCCGTGACCATCCGGGGATTCGTGCAGCCGAGCGACAGCACGACCGCACCCACGACGGCTCTTGTCGACGCGTCACAACAGGCGGTCGTCGAGCTGCCCGAAGGAGAATCCGCCGCCGTCATCGGCGCCCCGGGAACGGGCAAGACCACCACGCTCGTCGAGCTCGTCGCCCGCCGGGTGCTGCAGCAGGGCTGGGGTGCCGACGAGATCGTGGTGCTCACCCCCAACCGCGCCTCGGCCACCCGCCTCCGCGACACGTTGTCTCTCCGCCTGGCAGTCGCGACCAACGGGCCGATCGCCCGCACGACGAACTCCGTCGCCTTCGAGCTCGTGCAGCACGCCGCGCGGCTGGCCGGCGCCGAACGCCCGAAGCTGCTCACCGGCGGCGACCAGGACCAGATCATCAAAGAGCTGCTCCAGGGCCACATCGACGAGGGCACCGGCCCCGCCTGGCCGGCGCTGCTCGCACCCGAGGTGCGGCAGCTCGGCGGGTTCCGTACCGAGCTGCGCGAGCTCATGATGCGGGCCACCGAGTTCGACATCTCGCCCGACCGGCTACGCCTGCTGGGCGCGCGGCACGACCACGAAGAGTGGGTCGCCGCCGCCGACTTCATCGACGAGTACCTCGGCGTGCTCGGCTCGATGCAGCAGAACGCCCTCGACGCCGCCGAGCTGATGGCGTTCGCGACGACGGCCCTGGGCGCCGACGGGTCGATCGGCGAGCGGCTCGACCGGGTGCGACTGGTCATCGTCGACGACCTGCAGGAGACCACGGAGGCCACGATCGCCATGCTGCGCGCCTTCGTGGCCCGCGGCGTCGCCGTCGTCGCGTTCGGAGACCCGGATGTCGCGACCAACGCCTTCCGCAGCGGGGAGCGCGACGCGCTCGGCACCCTCTCCACCCGGCTCGGGGTCCCCGGCCTGCGCACCTTCATCCTCAGCACCGCGCACCGGCAGGGCGCACAGCTGCGGGCGCTCACGAGCGCCGTCACCGACCGCATCGGCACGGCCGCGGCGGGCCGCCAGCACGCCGCCGTCGCCGGCGGGGAGTCGTTCGACCAGCCCGTCGTCACCGTGCACGCGGCCACACCGGCCCGCGAGGTCGCCGCGATCGCCCGGCTGTTCCGCCAGCACCACCTCCTGCGGGGCGTCCCCTTCGGCCGCATGGCGGTCATCGTGCGCACCGGTTCGCTCATCCGTCCCATCTCCCGGGCGCTCGCCCTCGCCGAGGTGCCCACCCGCACGCTCGCGGGCGGCTCGGCTCTGCGCGACGACCACGCGGCACGCAGCCTCCTCGCCGTCGTCGACGTCGCGCTCGGCCGCACCCCGCTCACCCCGCCGCTCGCCGCCGAGATGCTGCTCGGCCCGTTCGGCGGGTTCGACCGCCTCGCCCTGCGGCGGCTGCGTGTCGCCCTGCGCGCCGAAGAACTCGCCGGCGGAGGCAACCGCGGCAGCGACGAGCTGCTCGTCGAGGCGCTCGGCGCGCCCGGTCGGTTCGCGACGATCGACCACCGCATCGGCCGCAACGCCGACCGTGTGGCGAAGACCCTCGCGGCAACGGCGGAGCTCGCGGCGACCGACGCGTCGATCGAGCAGCTGCTCTGGCTGGTGTGGGAGCGCAGCGGCCTCGCCGGACTCTGGTTCGACCAGGCCCTCGGCACCGGCCTCACCGCGGCAGACGCGAACCGCAACCTCGACGGCGTGATGGCCCTCTTCACCGCGGCCAGGCGCTTCTCCGAGCGCCGCCCCAACGACGGCGCGCGGCTGTTCATCGACGACCTGCTCGGCGCGGAGGTGCCTGAAGACACGCTCGCGCCTCAGACGAACGACGAGTCGGTGCTGGTCACCACCCCCTCCGGCGCCGTGGGAATGGAGTTCGCCGTCGTGGCTGTCGCCGGACTCCAGGAGGGCGTCTGGCCCAACCTGCGCGTCCGCGGGTCGCTGCTCTACCCGCAGGCCCTGGTCGAGGCGTCGAAGTCGACCCTCGCCGCGACCCGGGGCGACGACGGGGGCGCCGCGATCGACGACCGCAAGCAGGTGCTCGGAGACGAGCTGCGGATGTTCGCGCTCGCCGTCTCCCGCGCAGACACCCAGGTCATCCTGAGCGCCGTCGCGAACGAAGACGAGGCGGCGTCGGTGCTCTTCGGCCTCGTGCCGAACGGAGTCGGGGTCGCCCTCGACTCGACGGAGTGGCATCCGCTCTCTCTCCGCGGGGTCACCGGGAGGCTGCGGCGCGAGCTCGTGCGCCCCCGCCCCGAGGTCTCGGCGGCCCTGGCCGAGAGAGACCGCGCAGACGCTGCGGCATCCCTCGCCCGGCTTGCCGTCGAACGTGTGCCCGGCGCCGACCCCGCCGAGTGGCACGGGCTGCTCGAGCCGTCGACGACGGGCCCGCTGCACGACCTCGACGACCCGGAGGTGACGGTCGGCGTCTCGCCGTCGAAGCTGGAGGCCTTCGAGGCGTCGCCGCTCAACTGGTTCATCGACGTGATGAGCGGATCGCAGACCAGCACCGCGATGGGCCTCGGAACGATCGTGCACTGGGCGATGGAGACCGCCACCGACCCCTCCGTCGAGGCGCTCTGGCAGGCGGTCGAGTCGCGGTGGAGCGAGCTCGTGTTCGAGTCGCCGTGGCTCGCCGAGAAGCAGCGCAGGGCCGCGCGCGTGCTCACCGCCGGACTGTCGCAGTACCTGCACGACTTCGCCGCGGCCGGCCGCGCGCTCGTCGCCCCGGAGGCCGCGTTCAGCGTGGTCGTCGGCCGCGGAAAGCTCAACGGCAAGATCGACAGGGTCGAGCAGCACGACGACGGCGCGATCGTCATCGTCGATCTGAAGACCGGCCGGGCAGAGACCAACCAGTCGCGAATCGACACGAACGCCCAGCTCGGCGCCTACCAGCTCGCCTACGACCACGGCGTACTCGAGCACATCGAGCTCCCCGAGGGCCACCGGCCGGGCGGCGCGAAGCTGCTCTACGTGTCGTCGGGCAAGGGCGGAAAGCTGTACCGCGAGGCCGTGCAGGGCCCGCTCGTCGGCGAGGAGCTCGACGAGCTTCGCCGTCGCATCGAGCTCGCCGCGATCGGCATGGCCGCGGCCGAATTCGCCGGCGTGCTCAACCTCGACAGCTACGGCTCGGGCAACGATCCCAAGTACCGCATCCACCTGGTGAAGGCGGTGAGCGCATGACGCTCGACCTGAACGTGACCACACGCGTGAGCGCGCTCGAGATCGCGGCGGCCATCGGCGGCAATCCGCCCACCCCGCAGCAGCAGGCGGTCATCGAGGCCGACCTCGCACCGGCACTGGTCATCGCGGGCGCGGGCAGCGGCAAGACCGAGACGATGGCGAACCGGGTTCTCTACCTGCTCGCGAACCGCATGGTGAAGCCGAGCGAGGTACTCGGCCTCACCTTCACCCGCAAGGCCGCCGGAGAGCTCGCCAAACGCATCAGGGAGCGCATCGAGCAGCTCGCTGCGGCCGGACTCGTCGGCGACGACTACGACGTCTTCGACGCACCGACCGTGGCGACCTACAACTCGTTCGCCAACTCCATCTACCGCGACAACGCGGCCCTCATCGGGCGCGAGAGCGACGCCGCGGTGTTGAGCGAGGCATCCAGCTGGCAGCTCGCCCGCTCGATCGTGGTGGCCAGCCGCGACGAGCGCATCGCCGACCTCGACAAGAGCGTCGACGTCGTCACCAAGGCCGTCATCACCCTGAATCACGAGCTGAGCGAGATCGAGGGCGACTCCGACGATGTGCGCCGCATGGTCGCCGAACTCGGATCGGTGCTCGAACTGCCCTATGGCGGCCGGTCGAACGCCCGTTACCCCGACGTGCGCAAGGCGGTCGAGGCCGTGCAGGGCCTGCCGGTGCTCCTCGACCTCGCCGACGCGTTCGCCGCGGCCAAGGCCGACCGCGGTCTCGTCGAGTACTCCGACCAGGTCGCCCTCGCCCTGCTGGCGACCGAGCGGGTGCCGAAGATCGCCGACGACCTGCGCGCCAGATTCGCGGTGGTGCTGCTCGACGAGTACCAGGACACGTCCGTGGTGCAGACGCGGCTGCTGAAGACCCTGTTCGCGGACCACGCGGTGATGGCGGTCGGCGACCCCCACCAGTCGATCTACGGATGGCGCGGCGCGAGTGCCGCGAACCTGGGCAGTTTCCCCAGCGACTTCTCGAGCCTCAACCGGCTCGAGCCCGTAGCGAAGTTCGACCTCTCGACGAGCTGGCGCAACGGCCACTCGATCCTCGCGGCGGCGAACGCGCTCGTCGAGAAACTCAACCTGGTCACGAAGGTCGAGGTGGGGTCTCTCACGGCCAGCCCCGCTGCATCCGCGGAGAGCCTGTCCGTCGTCTTCGAGGAGACGGTCGCCGAGGAGGCGGCGGCCGCGGCCGCCTGGCTCAAGGCGCAGCTCGCCGTGCCGTCGGGCAAGGGGGAGCAACGCACCGCCGCGGTGCTCATGCGCACGAGGTCGACCCTGCCGGTGTTCACCGCCGCGCTCGACGAGGCCGGCGTGCCGTACCACGTGCTCGGCATCGGCGGTCTGCTGCAGGAGCCCGAGATCGTCGACCTGGTGAGCGCGCTCTGGGTGGTCAACGACCCGACGGCGGGATCCCAACTGATCCGGCTGCTCACCGGCTCGCGTTGGCGTATCGGCGTGCAAGACGTGCACGCGCTCAGCCGTCTCGCGTCGTGGCTGCGCGATCGCGACTACGCGCAGCAGCCCCTCGACGACGACCTGCGCGAGGCGATGCGCGCATCGGTCGCCGACGGCGACGGCGGCTCCATCGTCGAGGCGCTCGACTTCATCGCGCACTCCCGACCGGGGCACGGCGCTCTGCGCAACTTCAGCGAGGTGGGCCTCGAGCGCCTACGCGACGCCGGGTCGACGTTCGCCCGGCTGCGGTCGCGGGCCAACCTCGAGCTCGTCGACTTCGTCACGCTCGTCGAGCAGGAGCTCATGCTCGACATCGAGGTCGCGGCCAACGACCGGCTCCCGCTCGGCAACGCCAACCTCGAGGCGTTCTTCGACGCGCTGGGCGGCTACCTGTCGAGCGACGACAACGCCTCGCTCGGCGGCTTCCTCGGCTGGCTCACCGTGGCCGAGTGGCGCGACAGCCTCGGTCCGCGCCCCGAAGACCCGGAGCCCGGAACGGTGCAGCTGCTCACCATCCACGGCTCCAAGGGTCTCGAGTGGGACATCGTCTCCGTTCCGCGCCTCGTCGAGGGCGAGCTGCCGGGAGCGGCGAAAGACGGGTACAACGGCTGGCTGTCGCTCGGCGCACTGCCGTACGAGTTCCGCGGGGACGCGAGTGAGCTGCCCCTGTTGCGCTGGCATGGCATCCAGACCCAGAAGGAGTTCGACGACAACCGCAAGCAGTTCAAGCTCGACCTCGAGACACGCCACCGCCTGGAAGAACGCCGTCTCGCGTATGTGGCCGTGACGAGGGCCAGGCACTCGCTGCTGCTCAGCGGGTCGTTCTGGTCGACTCAGGCGAAGCCGCGAACCCCGAGCGAGTTCCTGCTCGACCTCGAGAACGCCGGTGTGATCGGCGAGCTCGCGGTGCAAAGCGAGCACGAGGAGAACCCGCTCGGCAGCGAGCCGGAGTACGTGCAGTGGCCGGTCGACCCGCTCGGCGTGCGGCGACGCCGTGTCGAAGCCGGGGCGGATGCCGTGCGTGCGGTTCTCGAGAACGGGTCGCCGTCAGACGGCGGCCGGTGGAGCGAAGACCTGACGCTGCTGCTTCGTGAACGGGAGCGGCGCATCGGGGCGAACGGGCTGGTCGAGATCCCCGCGCGTGTGTCTGCCTCGCGCTTCAAGGACTTCGTGACCGAGCCGGCCGTCGTCGCCTCCGCCCTGCGGCGCCCGATGCCAGAACGGCCGTACAAGGCAACCCAGATCGGAACCCTTTTCCACTCCTGGGTGGAGCAGCGCTACGGGATGGGCGGAACGAGCGAGGAGCTCGACGCGTTCGCCCTCGAGCTCGACGAAGGGGGAGCGACCGGGGAGATCACGAACGACGCGGAGCTCGTGCGGCTGCAGGAGACGTTCTCCCGCTCGGTGTGGGCGGGACGCAGGCCGGTCGACGTGGAACGCGAGATCCACCTGCCGTTCGACGGCCGCATCGTCATCTGCAAGATCGACGCCGTGTACTTCGACGGCGAGCGGTACCAGGTGGTCGACTGGAAGACGGGCAAGGCGCCACGCGACGCGGCCGATCTCGAGAACAAGCAGCTGCAATTGGCGCTCTACCGGCTCGCCTACGCGCGCTGGGCCGGCATCGACATCGACCTCATCGACGCGGTGTTCTACTTCGTCGCCGACGACCGCGTGGTAACGCCGGCGCGCATCTTCGACGAGGACGAGCTCGTGACTCTCTGGCGCGCGAGCACGACCGGTCGCTGACCCGCCGCGGTCGACAACGGGTCAGACCGCGCGCTCCGTGCGGTCGAGCAGGGCCTCGACGTCTTCGACGGCCATGACTTCCATGGTCTGCGGGTTCAGCGGGTTCATCACGTCGTTGAGGGTCGAGTCGACCAGCGCGCTCAGCATCTCGACCGCGTCATCCACGATCTCGGTGCTGCGCGTCTCGGTACCGTGCAGCAGCCACTTGGCGATCTCGAGCTCGGCGTAGAGCTTGGCGCGCTGGCGCAGGTGGCGATCGCCCGATCCGCGCACCGCGTGGTAGGCGTCGAAAGCGCTGTCGGCGACCTCTTCCGGTGCGCCGAGCAGCCACGACAGGTCGCGGGCGGCGTCGCCGACGCGCAGGTCCTGCCAGCCGAGCAGGCCCGTGACCACGCCGTCCGACGACAGGAAGGAGTCGGCGCTGAGCGAGTTGTTGATGACGGCGGGCTGGAACTGCCAGAGCTTGCCGTCTTCCGTCGCGCGCTCCCAGCGTCCGAGCAGGGGCGGCGGGACGAGGCTCGTGGCGCTGGCGCGGTCCATGACGCTGACCGCGGCGCGCAGGCACTCGCTCGCCTGCATCACCGGCAGCCCGGCGTCTGCGACGAAGCTCGTGGGCAGAGCGTGAACGGCGGCGATCGACGAGCCGATCGACGCGGCGAGTCCGGTAGGACCGGCGTCGAGGCGGCCGAGGCCGACCTTGGTGCCGTAGACGAATTCGTAGACGATGCCACGGGTGCCGGAGACGGGAACCTGTCCGATGTAGGTGGAGACGGCGAAGGGGAGTCGGGTGCGCACTCCGGCGCTGATGGCGCGCAGCGCGACCAGATCTGCCGACTGCTCGGCCTCGGCGCGTTCGTTGCGGGGCACCCGGATGATGAGGTGCCGACCGTCGCGGGCGGTCAGCAGGGCGGAATCGAATTCGTTGTTCTGCTGGGAACCGAAGCTCGACGAGGCAACGAGGTCGAGGTCGTCGACAGCCGAGGTCGCGAGCGCGGCTAGAGTGAGATGTGATCTGGCCATACCCAACAGGGTAGATCGCCAGCGCTCCGCTTTCGTTCAACGCCACGCACTTCTGATGGGTCGCCGCATGCCGAATTCCTTCCTCGCGCGGCTTCCGCTGTCGCGCTACGAGGTCGATCGTGACTATCTCAGACGAGATGCTCCGGACGCCATCGAGCGGCTTCTCGCGGATCCCGCGACGCGGCTGCTCCCGATGTTCCAGGGCACCGCGCTGCTGTCGAGCCCCACGGCGCTCGCCCTCGTGCCTGTCTCCGCCGTCCCTCCGGCCGACCTGTACGTGTATCTCGGCCTGTCCACCTCGACGACCAGTCCCGAGCCGGCCGGCACACCCGTGGTGGCGGCCGTGCTCGGCGACGCCGGTCATCTCGCCGAGGCGGAGTGGGGCAGTCTCCGCCAGCTCGGCAGCCAGCTCAGCGACCGCGACGCCGGGCTGTTCACCGAGGCCCTCGGCATCGTCAACTGGCACGCGTCGCACGCGTTCTCGCCGCGCACAGGGGTGGCGACAGCCCCCGGCAAGGCCGGTTGGGTGCGGGTCGACCCCACCACGAACGCCGAGATCTTCCCGCGCACCGACGCCGCGATCATCGTCGGCGTCGTCGACTCCCACGACCGCCTCCTGCTCGGCTCGAACGCCCTCTGGGAGAGCAACCGCTTCTCGCTCCTGGCGGGCTTCGTCGAGCCGGGGGAGTCGCTCGAGGCCGCCGTGGTGCGCGAGATCTTCGAGGAGTCGGGGCTCAGGATCATCGACCCGGTCTACCTCGGCAGCCAGCCCTGGCCCTTCCCCGCCTCCCTCATGCTCGGTTTCACCGCCCGGCTCGACCCCGCCGTCGAGAGCGCGCTGACCCCCGACGGCAACGAGATCCTCGAGCTGCGCTGGTTCACGCGCGACGAACTGCGCGCCTCGCTCGGCGAGATCATGCTGCCCGGTCCCACCTCCATCGCCCGATCGATCATCGAACGGTGGTTCGGCGGCCCGATCGACGACGGCATGGCATGAGCAGCACCGAGATCCGCAGCGCGGAGAGCCTGCTGGCAGGCCTCGACGACCAGCAGCGCATCGCCGCCGAGACGCTCCTCGGCCCGGTCTGCCTCCTCGCCGGCGCGGGAACGGGCAAGACCCGCGCCATCACGCACCGCATCGCGTACGGCGTCGCCACCGGCGTGTATCCGCCCGGGCGCGTCATGGCGCTCACCTTCACCAGCCGCGCCGCGGGCGAGCTGCGCAGCAGACTCCGCCATCTCGGGGCCGCCGGCGTCTCTGCCCGCACGTTCCACGCATCCGCCCTCGCCCAGCTGAACTTCTTCTGGCCGCAGGTCGTCGGCGGCACCATGCCGCGGCTCATCGACAGCAAGGCGCGGCTGCTCGCCCAGGCGGCCGACACCATCCGTCTCAAGCTCGACACCGCCACCCTGCGCGACACCGCCGCAGAGATCGAATGGCGCAAGGTGTCGCGGCTGAGCATCGAGCAGTACGGCGTCGCCGCGCAGTCCCGCACGCTGCCGCCCTCGCTCACGATCGACAAGGCCACGGCGCTCCAGCAGGCCTACGAGAACCTGAAGGACGAGCGCCGTCAGCTCGACTTCGAAGACGTCCTCCTCGCCACGGCCGGCATGATCGAGACCGAGGCACGCGTCGCCCAGCAGGTGCGCGAGCAGTACCGCTTCTTCGTCATCGACGAATACCAGGACGTCTCGCCGCTGCAGCACGACCTCGTCAAGCTGTGGATGGGGGAGCGCAACGACCTGTGCGTCGTCGGCGACGCCAGCCAGACCATCTACTCCTTCGCGGGGGCGACGCCCGAGTACCTGCTCGGTTTCCCCGCGGCATACGACGACGCCGTCGTGGTGCGGCTCGAGCAGAACTACCGCTCCACGCCGGGCATCATCGACTCTGCCAACCGCCTGATGAAGGGCCGGCCCGGCGCGCTCACCCTGCACCCGCCGGCCGAGGCCCCGGTCACGCCGGGAGGCTCGCGCCCCCCGATCGTCGACGGCTTCGACAGCGACACGAGCGAGGCCAGGGCGGTGGCGAAGGCCGTGGCCGACGAGATCGCCGAGGGGACGCGTCCGGAGAACATCGCGATCCTGTTCCGCATCAACATCCAGGCGGCGGCCATCGAGGCGGCCCTGAGCGCGATCGGCGTGCCCTACCTCGTGCGCGGCGCGACCCGGTTCTTCGAGCTCCGCGAGATCAAAGAGGCGCTGATGATGTTCAAGGGCGCGTCGGTCTCGATCGTGGGAGAGCCGTTGTTCAAGACGGTGAGCGACGTGCTGCGCTCCCTCGGCTGGACGCAGGAGGCCCCCGAGGCGCGAGGCGCGGTGCGCGACCGCTGGGAATCGCTCAACGCCCTTATGGGTCTCGCCGAGCAGACCCCGGCCGGCACGTCCCTCAAAGACTTCGTCGACGACCTGTTCGAGCGCCAGGCCGCCCAGCACGAGCCCACCCTGTCGGCCGTGACGATCGCCACACTGCACTCCGCGAAGGGCCTCGAGTGGGACTCGGTGCACCTCGTCGGGCTCTCCGAGGGGCTCGTGCCTATCGTCTACGCGAAGACCGAGGAGGCGATCGACGAGGAGCGCCGGCTGCTCTACGTCGGCATCACACGCGCTAGGCGCACGCTGAGTCTGACGTGGGCAGCGACGGGATCGGGGTCGGGCGGTTCGTTCCGCGCGGGCCAGCGTCAGGCGAGCCGCTTCCTGGCCGAACTGCAGCGCTGACCCCGACGCACCCGCATTCCGGGTGAGGCAGCCACTCCCGCCGCGTCGCCCTCCCGGTGTCGACGTCGATCTCCGTCGAGAAGTGGGCGGATGCCGCGTGGCCGGCCTCGAGGCGGGCGAGCGCCGCGCGGCTCGCCACCGCCGCCACCTCGCTCACGATCAGCGCGGACTCGCTGTCGCTCTTCCTGCCCCACAGCTGGGCGGACAGCGCCGGCCACGCGGAGTCGGCGTCTGTGCGGTAGAAGTGCAGGCAGTACAGGCATGGCCCTGCCCCGGGGTCGACGACCGGGCCGACCGACACTGAGGTGTCGGAGATGACGACGGGCAGGTGCGGGATGTCGCGGCGAAGCCAGAGGCCGTGCAGCTCGGGAGCGAGCACGAAGTGACCGACCGCGATCGCCAGGTCGCACGGCTCCGATCCGGCCGCGCGGGCGTCGGCGGCGACCCGCACGGTCACGCCGGCGCCCTTGAGCGCCTCGGCGATGCGGCGAGTGGTCGGCCCGGCGCCGACGAGGGTGACGGTGTGCCCGGTGGCGGCCGCCCGGGTCTCGAGCGCCGGAGCGAGGCGGTCGAGCAGGTCGGTGACGGCGGCGTCCGACACCCCGCAGGCCCGGGCGACCATCGTGAGTCCCGGACGGCTGATGCCCATCGTGAGCGCCGACACCATGTGCTCGTCGGCGGTGGTGACCTCGCGCAGGACCACGACCGGAGCCGCCACCCCGAACTGCAGGCTGGTGGGTGTGCGCCACACGAGGGGGAAGCGGGGGTCGAGTTTCAGCACCATGCGGGAGAGGATGCCACGGGGCCGCGACACTGCGCGCGAACTATCCACAGCCCGGTGCCGGCGGTCACTCAGTCCTCGCGCGGACGCTCCGTCGTGTCGTCGTTGAGCAGGTCGGCGATGGCCTGGTCCACGTCGTCCGGAGCGGGCGTTCCGGCCTTCAGGCGGGCCACCAACGCGCTCGGATCCGTGATGTCCTCGGCCGTGGGAACCAGGTCGGGGTGCGACCACAGGTCGTCCCTCGAGTCGGCGCCGACGGCATCCGTCACCTGCTGCCACATCGCAGCCGCCTCGCGCAGTCGGCGCGGGCGCAGCTCGAGGCCGACGAGCGTCGCGAACGCCGACTCGGCTGGGCCGCCGGATGCGCGTCGACGGCGCACCGTCTCGGCGATGGCGGCGCTGGAGGGAAGACGCGATGTCGCCTGGGCGGTGACCACGTCGACCCAGCCCTCGATGAGCGCGAGCGTCGTCTCGAGCCGGCCGAGGGCCGCGAGCTGGTCGTCGGACTTCGGGGGGATCAGGGCGCCGCTGGTCATCGCGGCCCGCAGCTCCTCCGGGTTCGCGGGGTCGAAGTCGGAGGCGAGCTCCTCGAGCCGGGAGGTGTCGATGCGGATGCCGTGGGCGAACTCGGTGATCGACGTCATGAGCTGCAGACGCAGCCACTTGGCGTGGCGGAACAGGCGGGCGTGGGCGAGCTCGCGCACGGCCAGGTAGAGCTGCACCTGGTCGACGGGCACGTCGAGGCCGGACGCGAACGCGGCGACGTTCTGGGGGATCATCGCGGCCTGCTGGTCGCCGTCGCCGGTGCCGAGCAGCGGGATTCCGATGTCTCCGCCGGAGACGACCTCGCTCGCGAGCTGGCCGACGACCTGGCCGAGCTGCATGGCGAACAGGGTGCCGCCGACGTTGCGCATGAGCTGGCTGGCGCCGGCGATCATGTCGTTCATCTCCTCCGGCGCCTGTTCGGCGAGCACGTCGGTGAGGGAGTCGGCGATGCTCGTGGCGACCGGCTCGGCGAGCTGGATCCAGATCGGCATCGTCGCGGTGACCCACTCGGTGCGGCTCATCAGCTTGGGGGCGACCGTGAGCTCGGAGATCTCGGTGGCCTCGGCGAGCCAGAGCGACGCCACGTGGAAGGCCTGCTCGATCTGCGACCGCTCTGCGGGGAGCGACACCACGGTCGACCGGGAAGCGAGGGCCTTGCCCTGTTCGAGCGCCAGGCCCCAGTT
>Ga0247803_1001102_pt1 | contig 14273 bp, 16 predicted proteins | sample UWRJL014104B1_FD_180928 | JGI IMG/M metagenome (GOLD analysis project Ga0247803, IMG submission 180928) | Plant litter microbial communities from Arlington Agricultural Research Station in Wisconsin, United States - UWRJ-L014-104B-1 | ecosystem: Environmental > Terrestrial > Plant litter >...
CCTTCTCTACCTATATCTGTACCTCACGCGTCCACCCGTTGGTTCTTCCACGAAATATCGAGCACGCATGGCTACCACATCGACCGCTTCATCCCCGTCAACCCTCCTCCGACTCCCAGCTCCCATTCGCCAAAAGATCTACACATATCTCCTCGCCCCACATGCCGATGAAGACGTCACAACAATCAACTATACACTGAACTGGAACTGGTTCGAAAACCCCAGCAACACCACCTTCACAGGCCTTCAACAAATCGATCTTTGTCGATGTCCTCAACAACACTATCGGACACACAACACAGCCACGGAAGATCACATCTATGAGCGATACAAGTGTCATGGTCCGAAAGTCAGGTTCAAGAGCGCGCGGGAGGATCTGTGGGTGTTGAGCGCTGGTTACACGAGAAGTGGACAGATCAATTTCTTGAGACCTGCGACTGAGATGGAGTTGGAATGGCGCCCGTGCGGGAATATTTTGAGTACGTGTAGGATGGTTTATCAAGAGGCGGTGCCGATTTTGTATCGAGGACGCAACTTCCTGTTCCTTACGGGGCCTTGTCCGCGTGGAAGATATCAAGCGTACGCGACGCAAATGTTTCTGAGTCGGTTGACTCCTTTGGTACGTAACTCCGGAGGACAAAGTGCGTTGCGATTGTTAGACAGCGCGACACTGACTACGATATTACGCACTGAGATATCTTCTAAATGAGCTTTGCTGACTTTGTACTTCAATGTTTAGGCTCGATCGCACGTCACAACGCTCTCCATTATTGCGCAAAACTACGAAGAAGACTGCCGCGTCAACGATACGGGTGGAGCATATGCTAATCTTGCAACGTACATCGAGCAAAGCTTGCCTGCCTTCCAAACGCTTTGTTTCAATCTTTGGGATGAGCGACTGAAGGACTTGGCATGTCTACTTTGTGGTGTGTTTGTCAAAAAGGGGGCGTCGATATGCTTCGCTATGGATCCGATCAGTGGACGTGTGGTTCATTGCAAGGATCCGGAGAGCTTTGGAGTGGCGCTGCAAGGTGTTGTCATGCGCGAACATCGAGATGCCCGCGATGTGCAGAAAGCGTTACCCAATACCGCCGATGACAGCGATGCAAAGGACGAGAAAGACAGGAATAACACGGATCGGTGTCATGGAGGAACGGCGTGGGAAGAGATCGACGCGGACGAAGATGTATGGGCAGTGCAGCCGAGGCCGAGGCCGGAAGTGCGGAACCGGCATATACCTCGAGGAGTTACCAGGGTGCAGAGAGTTATATTCAAGTCACGGGATAAAGGGAAGGGGAAAGTGAAGCAAGAGGTGCAAGAGGAAGAAGACGATGATTGGATCGATGCTACTTTGAGCCCTAGTTCTGTGGATGACGGGAAAGATGGAGATACGGAAAGCTGGGAAATGTTGTAGGTTGGAGGGGAGTACTGATCTAATTGTAACTTCTGGTTCTTGCGGGAAAGGATAGCTTTGGCGCATCGGAGCAGTGATACTTCTCACGAATATGTAGACAAGCGATGTCTTGAACATGTGTTCTTCTATGCTTCCACCTCAAGTAAACCTGACGAAGTCGTGAGAATCGATAGTTATACCCTCACCGAAACTGAACTTGTGACGCCTCAGACGAAGCTAGCATGGTGATCCCTCTGTCTGTTGGCTACACTATGGAGAAGTGTCCGTACTTCTCAACTTGAAGCTGGGTCGCCGCCGCAACAGCTGTAAAGTTACCACTCGCAATTGCATGCGGCACCACCTTGAAAGGAGAGATACAATCGCCCGCCGCAAACACGCCACTAATATTTGTTTGATACCCCGGTGCATCAGCCTGTATACCTCCCGTCTGCGAAAGCGTCAAACCCAGTTGCTTCACGGAAGGACTTTGCGGAACCGTCAAAGGATTGTGAACCGGAAATGAAGCCTCCTTTGAGCGGCCCTCTGCAAATTCGATGACCGCTCTTCCTTGGCCGTCTTTCAATTGGGTGATGGCGCGCGAGTCGATCTTGCAAGGGGAGTTTAAACTTTGAACTATGCCTCACGCACGATTGCGGCGTAACAAGGACGGATAAACACTCTCCGGAACCTTTGCGACCCGGGCTCTGCACTTTTTGATCAGATTAGAGGCATATTTCTCATGATAGGTGACACGTCGCATACGCATTTTCGTTCGTTAGGGCTCAGCTTCCACTACACGCGTAGGCAGCGCGTGAGATTGGGGCGGACGCTCCGGGGGAAGTGCATTCAACACATGCATTGAGCTAAGCCGTGTATAATTTCTAGGTCCATATCTTGTCGGGTAATTGCAAAGGGTGACATGGATAGGGACATGTTATCTGTCTCTTGCTACGCCGCAATCATGCTCGAGGAATCCTTGACATGTATAGTCGAAGCGACCGCCAATACTGCCTGCGTCATAGTCTCCGCCCAAAGCGGTCTGACATTAGATTGCGGCAAAGTTGTTTCGAGCACATGTAGCTATTGCATGCCTTGAGGCACCGCTGTCTTTACCGTACAGCTATCTGTGTCGTTGCTCCAAGAGCCCGCATCATCCTACGACGCAATGAATGAGCGGATATCAAGACCAGCCGATCCCTAATATTTGGATATAAAATCGTTCTCTGCAAAGCTTACCCACAGTGGTGTCAGTGCGTATTGTCTTATACTGTATCCACCTAGTGTCTTACAATTACAACGAGGTTCGGTATCGGCCAGGACCTGTTGAGCATTTGAAGGTGCTGCCTCTGGCCTACTTCATCATCGTTTAACGTCCACTCTCTTCATCATCGCCATCACTTTCTGAACCTCCTTCACCAAGACGCATCGGATCTCTTCGCCTGAATTGCTACGACCATGCCTTCTGCACCCGTTTCAGGCCCAGCGGTGGGCGGAATGAAGCTCACCTTTATCATGACTGGATTATGTTTGGCAGTGCTTCTTACGGGCATGGTCCGCTTTATGATTCCGCGTCTATCATTTGACTAACATGTCCGTAGGATCAAACTATCCTCGCGACAGCCGCGCCTACGATAAGCAACGAATTTCATTCGCTCGACGATATCGCTTGGTGGACAAACATCTACCTTCTTACACTAAGCAGCTTTCAGCTGTTTTACGGGAAGCTCTACTCCCTCTTCTCGATCAAGTTCATCTACATTGGTGCGATCGTCCTGTTCGAGATCGGCTCGCTAGTATGCACCACGGCGCCTAACTCTACCGCTCTTATCCTGGGGCGTGCGATAGCAGGCTTCGGAGCCTCTGGAATCTTCTCGGGCGGACTCCTGATCGTCAGCAAAATTATACCGCTGGACCGCAGGCCGGCGTATCTCGGCGTCATGTCTGCAGTTTTCGGTGTCGCAGCAATCGCCGGCCCCTTTATTGGAGGGGCCTTGACGGAGAAAGCTACTTGGAGATGGTGCTTTGGCATCAATCTTCCTATAGGAGCTTGTACAATCCTCATTTGTATCTTCCTTGTGCAAACTCCGCATGAGGCAGTCGTCAGATCTTTGAGCCGAAGGCAAAAATTCGCTGAGTTTGACATTCCCGGAACGATCTTAATGGTTGCAGGTCTTGTATGCCTACTCTTGGGCCTCCAATGGGGCGGTGGCGTGTACTAATGGAGCAACGGACGAGTCATAGCACTACTGGTCCTTTCCGGAGCATTACTCATGACGTTTGCCGCATCGCAATACTGGAATATCTTCTCCAAGGCAACTACGATACCGTCCACTATCAGCAGGAATCGGGACATCTGGCTGGCAGCAAGTTATGCTATGGGGCTCACCGGGGGGATATATGTGTTGATGCTCTACCTCCCACTTTGGTTTCAGGTTGTTCGAGATAAGACATCCCTCTCATCTGGAGTACTTATCACACCCACCATTGGAGCTTATGTCATTGGGTCTGTGGTTGCTGGAGGCGCAACAACTGCTACCACCTATTATAATCCGCCGATGATCTTAGGAACTGCCCTCCTTATCACGGGTGCCGCGGTTCTAACGACTCTCGATCCCTCCACTTCGACTTCTAAGATCATCGGCTATGAGCTACTATATGGCTTCGGAGCTGGCTTTGGTTTCGGACAGCCCAGCTACATAGTACAGACCCTCCTCCCAGAATCCGACGTGGCCATAGGCATTACATTCATCACCTTGGTGCAGAATCTGAGCGCCGCCATTTTCGTAGCGATTGCACAAAGTGTGTTTCAGAACGGCCTCGTTCACAGCCTAGCCGGCATTGCTCCAGGAAGCGACTCGGCAGGATTCTTGCAGAACGGTGCGGGAGATCTCCTCAGCTCGATACCTCACGAAGAAAGGCCGGCGGCATTACGCGCTGTCAGCGACTCACTTGTGCAAACATTTTACATTTCCCTTGCAGTATCGTGTTCAACAGTTGTTGGCGCTGTAGGAGTTCGATGGCAGTCTATGAAAGCATCGCGGCCGATGAATGACGAAAGCGGCAACTCTTTAGAGAGTACAGGGGTGCTTGTTGGCCTACAAGATGAGAAGGGCACAAAAAATGGTCTTCCCTGAAAAATTATTGTTTAGGATTGGAAGTGGTTGCTACAAAATTGAGCATACCTATGCGGAGAACAGGTTTGTTTACCGTGATCCTGTGTGAGGTGGTGTCACACCAGCATCTGGAAATGATTTGAACGTTGAGATAATGGATCATAATGTAGTTCACGGCACAGCGCGGAGCGAGGATGACACAATTAGTGCCTAGGGCAAAAGGACGTATTCGGAAGGAAAAGTTACGGCAACAAGCAGATCAACCATCAAATTGTCTTTTTTCCTTCCCCATTCCGTTCGATTTTGTGTTCCCACTTCTCAACGAGTCCCCGATAGTCCTCCGGTCCATAGCTCTTCCAACACTCGGCGCCCCAGTTTCTAAATCCCAAGACCATACCCTTTCTCTTCCCATCAAAGCCCAGATCTCGCATCAGTGCGTCATGATACGGAAGTGAGTCGAACACTAAATCCGGAAATTTGTTGCCGTAGCCCATAGCATTACGTAAGGCACAGTACTGTGTATCGCGGTACGTATCGTGTATCAGCTGCTCGGATGGCGTGTTTGCTAGTTCTAATGTGTCGTCGAGGTATGCTGCTAACCATAGCGACTGAATGTATGCGGAGGAGGCATTGCCTAGTGTCATGAGCGCGCCAGCGAAGCCGATGGAGCGTTTTTGAAGATCGGAGACTGGAACCATGAAGCGATGGAGACGGTAGGGCTGTTGATCTGGATCTGCGGTCGGCGTGTAACGAAGCGATGGATCGGGGTGATGGACCCTGCTCGTATCGCGGTCTTTGAGAAATGGGAAGCGAGTATAGATCTGAGCCTCTACTTCTTTGACCAGCGACTCGTCCTTAGTGCCTTGTGTCTTCCTTATCGGTAGGCCCAGCTCTTGCTCCAGTTCTTCAGGCTTGAACTTCAGGGTGTTACCAGTTTCCCATCCAGTGGCGCAAACCACGGCATCCACTTGCAAAACTTGACCGCCCTTCAACATCGCTTCTTGTCCTTCTCCAAACCTTTCAACTTCATCAATCATCACTTTGATTCTTCCTTCTTTCACCAGATCGAAGAAATTGGTCGGATAATTCAAGATACTTAATCCATTCCCAACTTCGAACGCACCTCTCCAAGGCCGCAGCTTCTTCGTCTCGGAGTGATCGTTGAGCTTGTTCAGCTGCACCACATCGTCTCCAAGGATACCCCAAAAGGCTCCCACAATCTTTCGTCCCAACCACGTGCTGTGGAAAAAGCTGCGAATCCATCCTTCGAACCCTGATGTCTCAGCCCATGGACACGGCGACATGAAGCCAAAGAATCGTGTGAATACAAGCTTCTCAAGCCAAAGACCGAGCGGCGTGACGTATGGTGGTGACATCCATACAGGTCCGTTCCCAGAAGGTCGAATGAGCATCGTTGCAATCGATTCGGGTTGTGTTGCGCAAGCGTAGGCAATATCCCACGCAGATTTGCTGCCGCCGATAACTAGAGTATGGTTACCCGCTTTAGCAATGTCCGAGAAGTGAGCGGGAAAGTCTTTCGAGTGTATGACCTTCGGTTCAAAACGTGTTGATGTTGGATAGCGAGGCATAGACGGTTTGTTCGCAAGTCCTACGGAAATGATGAGTTTCGCTGAATTAATCATGAAAGTCGTGGCATCCACATCAACAAGAGTTGATCTACAGTGCAACTTCCAGCATCCATCGGCACGTTCGACGACCTCGACTTTTGTATTTAGTCGCACATAGTCCAAGATCCCTTCCGCTTCGACGAACGCGCGCATGTACTCCAAGACCTTCTCAGCAGGCACGTGTTCGCCCTTGTTGACACCGAATTTGGCTTCATCCATAGGAAAGTCCGGGTTTTCGTACGTGCCCCACAAATTGTTGGTCTTCAGGCCCGGGAAGATTCGGTGAGACGCCCATGGTCCGCCAATTGATGGTGCAGCTTCCACGATTAAGACGCGTGCTGTGGGATGTAGGCGATGGTATGTGGCGGCTGAGGTGATACCATAGAGGCCTGTACGGTCGCGTCAGAAGCATGAAGTTTAAGCAGAAGTGAGAGTGGTGGCATTTCTCCACGCATATCGAACGAGATGCTGGGAAGTCGTGACACAAGGCTACCTAGCTAGGCGTGGGGTAATCGATTAACTTACCAGCCCCAATAACAACCAAATCCGCATCCTCATCCATACCGCACACAACACAGGGTGAGCGAAGATATGTGTCTTTACCAGAGACCTGAGAGAAGATGAAACGTCGTTGAGTGGCGTTCCTTCCTGCGGAGTGGCGATTCGATGGGATCCGAAACGGCCGATTACACGAATTAGATTACAGGGGTGCAAGAACACCAGGTAATTGGGCCCAGCAGACACACTCGCCGCCATCCCCTCAACGCTGAAGGCGAAGTCTAAGATGCCAGAACCGCGCTTCTGAAATTTTCCTTATTTATATCCGCGATGACCCTCCTGGGCCGAGGCTATAAAAGGCTTCCTCTCGAGTAGAGCTTAAATACTCCACCCTGATGTTTCATCACCGAAGTCATTGGGCGCTCATAGATTTGCAATAAGTTGAATTCATTTCTCTATATATACGATCGACTGGCACTTTCCTACGACGTTAATTAAATGCTCTAGCAGTCTACCTAAGTCGATTATTATTTATCTTATGACAACTCTTCTGATACCGCGGCCCGACGTATTACTTACTCTACTCCTTAGGCGTTAAGCTAGGCGAAACTAAAGGCGCGTATTAACTCTCTCTTATACTCCTTAAACTGCGGTCCGTAGTAGTTCTTAAGGAAAGCCTCCTCTATACTATTAAGCGCCTCCTTATTCTTAAGCTTCTTATAAAGGCTTACTAGCCGACTAAGCTACTACTAGGTGAATTAAGCGTTAGTAAAGCTAGATAGAACGATCGTAAGGAATAAGATATAGCGTAGCTTATATAAAGCTACTATCTTACGGTATGTAGGCTTCTAGCTGCTAGCTAGGAAATCGTCTAATTTTTAGAAGTAACGGCGGGCGTATATATTCTAGCGATAGAGTCTCTAAGTAATATATTAAGAGAGATTCGAAATGCTATTAGTATATAGCTAGTTTAGTAATAGACTAATTACGCAGCGATTAACTAGAGAACTACTACTAATTCCCGTTCGGTCGATAACAGTAGCTATATCGAACGGCGACAATTCATATAGGCGAAGAGAATATAGGTCGTAGTAAGACGAGCGGCGAAGGTTAGAAGGTCGAGGGTTAAGCGATAGTTCGGCGATAAAGGACGGCGAAGGCAGACGGCGAGAGCGTTTAGAATCTCTTTAAAGACGACGAACTTAAATAAGTAGATTTTAATATCGATAGGGAGAGAAGAAATAAGATTATAACTAGCCTGGCCGCTTTTGTATAGCCTTTAACTCTCTAGTAGCGATTACGTTTCTACTGCCTATGTATTAAGCGTAGTTGAGGTACGCCAACGTACCAGCGCTTAAACCTAACCCTATTTAACTACCTCTCTAGCACCGCTAACTTAGACGGACGCTTTACTGCTAGCTTGAGAGGACAGTTACCGAGTTTATACACAGTGTTTGAGTACAGAGTTGATACCCCAGCTTTTCAGCTACGAGAGGAAGAACCCCCGGAAGAACCCCCGGATATCCGCGATGAAGTAACACCCCTGATTGTTACGGGTGTAAGTCCACTTACTAAGCCTTGACCGGGTGAGGGAAGGATAGTCCTGATGTAGTGGCAACCGAGGTAGTATTCAGTAAGTATCGAGTACAGGAGTCAACTGCCTGTAGGAGGGGTGTGATGTAAAACAATTCTATAACCAACTATAGAATAACTAACTGTGCTGTGCAATCTGGTGATGTATTTCCAAAGAGAACAACTAGTATGAGAGTTGACTACGTGGCACCTTCATGGTGACTTCGTCCGGGTCTATATACTTCGAGGGACTTAATCACGTGTGCTCGACCAACCCGAGTCGAGCGGGTCGAGCGGGTCACGTGAGTCCTGTACGTGACTGGCCCGGGGTTGGCCCACGCGCTCGCGCTGCCACGCCTTCCTTAGCTGATAAGCAGATAGACCAATCGTAGGGAGTGAACTGGTCCTATCTGGGAGCGGTTGTAACACTGATGAAGAGATCAGGTCCAGGAACAATTTCGATTATATCGTTCTGGCACACCGCGTTTCAAATCCTTCTAAACTCCGAAGTCTCAGTAGACCACGTCAAGGCTATGTTATTCGTGCTTTCCTGCTATCTTCCAAAATCGAGTAATACAGTGCCTCCAATTAACCTAGTCATCCCATATATGCCCACCAGGGACGCCATGACACGCCGGAAACTTTTGATCAATGTCCGGCTGATCGCACTCATCCATCACCGTACAAAGTTTGCTTTCCCCAAACCTCAAACGTGCTTTCTGCTCCAAAAAGAAATCTGGCTCAACCGCAGCGTCGCTGAACTTCGTCTGGATGTAAATGTACCACTGCTGATCTGAATGAGGATGCTGAACGCAGAATGGAAAGGAATTCCACGTCGTGTTTCGCGCAACGACTGGGTCGCTTCCGATCACAGATATGTGATCGTAGAAAGTCTGCAACGTTACGGTAGTGAGCGTTCTGTCCTCAAAACGTTGAATTGCAGAAAGGGAGGCTTTTACTTACGGGTCCAAAAGCCTGATACCACGACACTTTGGTCTCAATGGACATCTTCTTGTTGCTCTTGTATACAATCTCTTCCAGATATACATCGCCTCGCTCTTCTGGGGTATCGAAATGGACTTCGATGAGACAGGCTTTACCGTCGAACATGACAGGATTGATGGGGGTGCTAGTAGGAGTGTATGTAAGGTCTAGTGATTTTGGGTCATTGGACGGAGCGAGTTTGACGTCGAAGGGACAGTAACCAGTCCATCTTAAGTTGGTTCCCGCGTTGACGAAGGCAAATAGAAGGGTTGCCGATAGACTGAGTGATTTGAAGGGGAGCATAGTGAACGATTGAAAGATTGAGATGTGGAGATGTGGGGGACGAAGAAAAGAAGAAGGGGTCTATCTAGTTTGTGTCACTTGCTACAAAACGGACGTTAAGATGCAAGAGGCTGTCTAATGGTGGAGCGATGTAGATCCATGGGTGGCTGCAGAATGGTGCAGCGTTACATTGCCTTCATTTAGCCTGCAACCTAGATGTCGGTACTCTCGGCGCCTTCATTACTTTGATATAGCCGCAATTCGGGTAATTAGGCACCTGCGAATGTATACGATCCTTGTTCAGATGCCCTTGAGAAAGCAGGCGAGTGATATCGGGGAGCACTGCAGAGATAGGATAGCATTGGTCGTTAACGTGCCATCATTGTGTGTTTAGAGGTACCCTAGATATTGGACACTCGTGCTTCTTCGAAAGCTCATCTGCTAAAGTATGAACGAGAGAAGAATGTCAAGCATCTCTAATGGCCATCTAGCCTGGATGTGACACTTTTGAGAAACAAGGTCTGAAGGATAGGTAGCTTTGCTCTTTGTACAACACCCTGAGTCCAAGCACATCGGAAATCTGATCGTCGATCAGGTTTACACTTATTCCAAACTGAACACGTCCTATCGTGCTCTGAACATAGCCAAAAGTGATCACAAGATGTGACTATCCCATCCACACTTCAGGCCCAGGATTCTTATAATTATCTCCAGGACGTGTACCCCAATAACCCATAGAATGCGGGCGCCAAATTGCTGTGTCTGTTAGCACACACATTCACAACAAAGAAAAGAACCAGGATTCACATACCTCTGTCAAACATATCGTAAGCCCCTGGAAACTTCACCATCGGTCCAGGTGTACCTGCTCATCGTTAGTACACGAGGGACATGCATGCAACGATAACCTACCTCCCCCGGGACCTTTAATCTCAACATGCGTACACGCAAGATAGAATTCGTAGCTTTTGACAAGAGCGGATTGATGGTAGGCGATATACTCCGTTTTGAGCAGGTACTTGCCGGGGGGAGTCGTCTTAGGGATTGTGACGTTTAACTGTGAAGGTGGGTTAGCATTTTGACGCTCACGAAGCCGACTTCACGGAGATGGGTATACCGAGGTCCGTTCATGCAGCTCCCAAGTCTTCCCATCCGTCGTACCAAGGTTCTTAATCTTGAACCAGCTTCCATCTCCGTTGTAGTTTTCTAGGTCACCATTTTCTGCTCTAGAAAGATAAATTTGTGCTGCGCCGGGGTGATACATGGATTGAGTATACTGTAGAGAATGTCAGTCACTAGATTCTAACCGTTTCTCAACGACGACTAGTCTCTCCTTGCGCAATCTACAGATCATACAGCAGACTTACGTTATTCTCCCTCGAACTACCATAGGTGAAGAACGTCATCTCATCCCCTGCATTCACGACGAGCGTCTCCGTCGTGTTTGCGCTTGCAAATGCTCCTCTTCCACACCGGATTTCTTCGGAATAGATATCATGATGCGGATGGCCTCTTTCAGGATTGTCTGGGGTGGAGTATAATGGTGGGGAGCCGAGTTTTCGCACGTATTGCCAGTGTTTGCTCTGAGCACCGCCGTTAACGGAGACGGCTGGGTAAACCCCTGTTGTATTGTGAGTTTGTATTTTTGTTCCGACTTTGGAATGCGTACAATGAGCGTGAAGACCTGGAAGGATGCTGAAGAGCACCGCAAAGTAGGTCGTAGACTTCATAGTAGGGCGAGGTTAGGGAGGACGACCTCGTAGTTGCGAGAACTTGGAATTCTAAGAAATGCGCATAGAAATTGTTTATCTTGCCAAAGGGTAAGTGCGAAGAGCTCGGCGTAATTAATGGGTATGAACTGCGTCGCGACTTTGCAAAGGACAGTCTAGACTTTAAGACATTAGACAGTGAGACCCCTCTCGCTAGGTTTTACTGAGTAGGTACCCACGACTTTGGGATAGCAGTACTGCGCCGTGCCTCTTCCCTTGCGTTGATCAATCAATCGGCACAGAGGCAAGCTGCCTAGCTGTAGCGACCATGCATGCTGCAGCATAATCTTCCATATGAATGACTGGTGCGATGCTACCCCAAGATGTCCGCGTGATGCCGGATATACTTGAAGCTGTTACAGCCCTATTCCTTGGGAGGGTGATTGAGCGGGGCACCCGCTCCGCTCAGCAGCTCGCTCAGCAGCCCTGCAAAAGACTAACTTTGGCAAATGCATCATCTGCACAGGGGGGTTCATCTGTCTCATCTAACCAGCGAGATTATTCATAGTGGTGGTGCTTTCCCCTCTTCCAAGCTATCACCTGCTGCAGCAATTTAATCCTTGACGCCCTTTCGCACGAGAGACTGCTGTATGTGGAAGTCCGCCTCACGACTGAAGTCGAATAGCTCTGGGAGCTGTGCAAACTGAATCGAATTGGGGGACTGTTCGCTATCATATGCATTGGAAACGGATCGCAAAGATAAACGAACTAGAATATGTCGTACTAATTTGTTCCGTGAATCCTAAAAGCTCACTTCGCCAATTCTGCTCACTTTCGGACCGCCCATCGTGAGCAACACAGGGCTACAATTCTCTACGAACCTCATTGGCGCCTCCGAACGGAACAGAGCCCACTCACGCCCTTCAGCGCCAAATTCGAGGTATGACTGACGCAGTATTGCGTTTCCTTCGTCTCATGAGCGCACTTATCGCCATGAGCGCACTTATCGCCAGATCCCCATGTATACCTCTTCACCCTTCAACTCTCTGGTAGCGATCACGTTTCTGCTGCCTATTCGTCAAGTGTGGTTGAGGTACGCCAACGTACCAGCGTTCAAACCCCACCCCGATCAACCACCTCTCCGGCACCGCCAACTCAGGCGGACGCTTTACTGCTAGTCTAAGAGGACAGTTACCGCGTTTATGTACAGTGTTTGAGTACAGAGCTGATACCCCAGCTTTTCAGCTGCGAGAGGACCAACCCCCGGATCCCTCGTCATCTTCGAGAATCATGAAGGGGCTCCACTTAAAGTACAAGCTCGACATGGCAGACGAGACACTCGCCATCGATTGGTTGGCGATTTGGCCGCAATTGACTTTGGCAGAGCCGCGAAGTTGTGTAGAGAAGGTCTCCATGGACCATGAAGAGTTCAGTGTGATTGCCGGCTCGGAGCTGAACGATCCATCCATCGGAGACTGTTCGTTGTGTTAGGAAGTGGTGCTCATAGGTCTGATACGGAATTCCTCTGTTTGCTTACCCGACAAGATGGTCAGACTGCGCCATTGTGACCTAAGGCGCGATGAGTTTCGGCTATTGGTAGTGGAGAGAGTTGAGTCGAAGGCTGCTTCACAAATGCGGTTCCCAACCATCGAAGCTGCACGAAAACGCCGTGCTCTCGAGAAGTAGTCACCCTTTCTCCGCTCTCACATCTACCTTCACCTTGATCTAGATGTGTCTTGCTGAATTCGACGCAAGCCTCATGGCCAACCCTACGGCTGCACTCTCTCGTCGAATCGTGCCAGCAGCTCCTCCTCGTACTGCACATTTCGATCCCATTCCCTGAGCTTCGAGTAAGGACTCCTAAGCCAGGCGTTCAGCTCGTGCAGGAACAGTCGAGCATTTTCTCTTCCAATGAATTCTTGCAGGAGCTCTTCAGCGTGGCCGTTGCTCGCCTTCATGTCCACCTTTTTCAAAATGGCCACGATGTAGGAGAGCAGAAACTCGGCATTGCTACTTGTAGTAGCGCCGTTATATGGAGTGTCCCCAGGGTCGGTCGATAGGAAGGTGAATACGCGCAACTCGCGACGGATCCACGTTTTGGCCCTCGACTGCAGCTCCGCCGAGCTAGCAAACATCTGCGGGGATACATCTTGATATCCCGAAAACGGATTGCTGCCCACGTGTAATGAGTAGAGCTTATTGTGGTAGGCATGGCGACGTTTTAAGATCGCGATGTCGGGCTGTGGTTGCTCACAGGGCCGGCGATAAATCCGGGCTTGCCTCGGAAGTTCATGGCGGGAGTGTCTGAAGCCACCCTGAGTAGAAGCTTCATGTTGATGGGTGCGTTTAATAGCATAGGTCTTGAAATCGGAAACAGATACCCAGTCGTACTGGACAGCAGTGACTTGAGACTTGCAAAGGGGGCAAGTTGAGCGCTCCTGGAGCCAGCTCACCAGGCAGATGAAGTCGAACGTATAGTGATTACACGGAACCGTGATAGCTCGCTCGGTAACGGACGAGAGACAGATGACACATGCATCTTCATCTTGATGCGATGCTGGGGTTACTTCCATGCGGTGACGTCGCTCTGCTGGTAGGCGCAACTGGTGGCGGAAAGGAAGATTGGTATCCACGAAGGTAACTTAGCACCACCTTCGCAAGGGGCGTAGCGTGGTACCGAGTCTTCAAGGTTGTAGAACGCACAGTTGAGATGGAAAGGGCGAATGCGCGTTATCATGTGACGATGAAGTGGCTGCGGAGGTTCCGAAGCCTCGGAAGCGCGAAAGAAGTGGACGGGGCGCACGGGCCTCTGGCCTCCAGAGTCGCGACTTCCAAAACCACGGCTAGCCTGGTGGTTCCAACATTCGCATTCACACTCACTGTTACGCGGCGTGCTGCTGACAGACACTTCGATTTTGACCACGTGGTCCCGGTGTAAGATAACCTGTATTGGATCTCATGCTTCTTGCCGCGACACGGCGCCTCTCTTCTCCATCCGTCCACCGGTCGTTACCCACCATGCTTGCAACATCGACCCGGCCTGCGCCCAACGCAGGCCTCAACAGCAAGCAAGCACACCACACCGTCACTGCAT
>Ga0247803_1001104_pt1 | contig 14265 bp, 11 predicted proteins | sample UWRJL014104B1_FD_180928 | JGI IMG/M metagenome (GOLD analysis project Ga0247803, IMG submission 180928) | Plant litter microbial communities from Arlington Agricultural Research Station in Wisconsin, United States - UWRJ-L014-104B-1 | ecosystem: Environmental > Terrestrial > Plant litter >...
GAAGTGTTAACACCGTCAAACAAATCAGTCAAAGTCTTCTCTCCCTTCGTATGCTGAAGATACTCAACCGAAATCCCACGGGTCCCGATGGATCCAAATCCCTGGCTTTTGTGCATACTGCGACTTTCTGCCGAAATTTCACCATAAGATTTTCCAAGAAGCGCGTTGTAAGAACCCACATCGATTTTGAGATATTCTTTTGCGTTTTTTACAAATTCAGCTCTGTTAAGCATACCCCACATCCCAATATTCCAAAGCAGCCGTTTGGTCTGCCACGGCTGTACGTATTTGAGCTGCTCAGGAAAACGTTGGGGATCTGCGGCAGCGTCGAATGCTTCCTCAGCCAAAATGGACGATGCGCTGTGGTGTCCGTGACCTGCTCTGGAATCGGGTGGAAAGCGCGTTATGATCACATCCGGTTTTACATTGCGTATTATCCATACTGCATCGGCAAGCAGGTTCTCCTTTTCCCAGATCGTAAATGCCTCCTGCGGGTTTTTAGAAAAGCCAAAGTCATTGGCCCGTGAAAAAAACTGCTTTCCACCATCAATCCTGCGGGCCTGAAGCAGCTCCTGTGTACGGATCATTCCCAGCTGTTCTCTTATTTCCGGACCGATCAGGTTCTGCCCTCCATCACCCCGAGTCAGTGCCAGATAGCTGGTGTTATATAATTTTTCATTTGCCATGTAAGCAATAAAATTGGTATTTTCATCGTCTGGGTGGGCAGCCATATAAAGTACATTTCCAAGAACATTAAGCTTTTTTATGTCCTGTAATATTTTCGATGAAGAGGGTTTAGCAGGCATTTGAGCCAGACAGACCGGCTGTGCAGTACCATAGCCAAGCCACAGGCATAACACTGCTCTTTTGAAGTTAAGATGCATGGATAAACAATAAGATGAAAAGATAAATTACGGGTTCAGGAATATCGATATTCTAATTTTGCTTAAAGGACGAGTTGATGTCCAGTTCGCGCTGCGGAATCAGATATAAGAGCCTGGCAGTCTTTCCCTGAGCCTTTAGGATTTCAGCAGCTTTTCCAAACCGCAGTAGATCTGCCCAGCGGTGATTTTCAAACGCCAGCTCCACCCTTCGCTCTTGAAGCAGTTTGTCCGCAAAAGTACCAGCCGTAGCGGCATTAATCGGCGAAAGTTTGGCACGTGCCCTCACCTGGTTTATGTACCCATAAGCTTCCTCAGATTCGCCAAGCGCTTCGGCAAGCATTAGCAGTACATCTGCATAACGCAGCACCACGAAATTGTTAGAAGCGTCATTTTCATTGAACGCATTTTCTTTGCCATATTTGATGATAAACCGCATATCATTTTTTGAACTGGAAATTAAAACACCCTGGGCATTGACATAGCTGCTGTCCATTGATTTAAGAAAACGGTCGTCGCCAGGCTCGTAGGCCTTCATCATATTAACGGTCGGACGATTTTTATAGGCGCCTGTTGTTTGTCTTAAAAGCGGAGAAAAAGCATTGGTAAAGGTATTGCCGGTACCTGTTCCACCTCCCTTGTACTGGACTTCGAAAATGGACTCAGCATTATTTTTGTTAGTAATGCCCCACAGATTTGCATAATTCGGAAGCAGTGAATAGCCATACGAAGAAATGATTCGCCTTAGGACCGGGATGGCTGCGGGCCTATCACCCATAGTCAGGTAGATTTTTGCAAGTAAGGCTGCCGCTGCTCCCTTGGTGGCCCTTCCGATATCTGCCGAAGTGGTATATTTTACAGGAAGTCCGGCCTCTGCTTTGATAAGGTCTGCGGCGATCTGTTTGTAAATTTCCGAGGCTGGCAGCTGAGCAAGGGCACCTCCCTGGGATACAGACGCAGGCTCATTCAGAGGCATAGGAATGTTACCAAATGAAACGGCCAGGTTATAGTAAAATAAGGATCTTAGAAAAAGCGCCTCCGATTTGATCCGGTCTTTCAAGGTGGCATCCATTGTAATAGGTTCAATTCGGTCCAGCACAATATTACTCCGGGCAATACCGAGGTAGGAATCTGTGTAGGCTGCGGTGACAATTTCGCTCGTTGCAATTTCTGAGAAATTATCAATTACTGTCAGGTCCGCACCAAGGCCTGTACCATCGGGTCCCTGGTCCGTATTATCAGAACGCATTTCCTGCATGATCCAATAGCTCTGGTTGTAGGCGCCCGTATTTTGCAGCACCTTGTAAGCAGCATTAATGGCTGTATTCATATCATCGGCGGTCAGATAGAACCCGTTAACGTTGCGCTGGGAAACGGGATTAAGATTGGTAAAATCTTCACTGCAAGACGCAAGAACTCCGGTTATGAACGGTATCAGATAGATGTGTTTGAATTTCATATCAGTTGACTATAAAAAGTAAGCTTTGGCATTCCCAAAATCAAAATGTTACGTTAAGTCCGAAAGTAAAATTGCGGGATAACGGGTATGCTCCGTAGTCTTCGCCCTGCACACCTGTAAGCCCTGCCTGGTTGTTGACTTCGGGATTGTAACCGATATATTTGGTATTGGTAAACAAGTTTGTTGCAGATGTGTAAGCGCGCAGAGACTGGATTTTACTACCCAACAGGTTTTTAGGGAACGTATAGCCCAGAGTTATGCTCCGTAGCCTGATGTAAGATCCATCTTCAACCTGAAATGAGGAAGGGCGGTTATTTCCTCCATGTAAATCCGATAGTCTGTCTGCACGGGGGATGACGCCATTCCCAGGATTTTCGGCCGAAATCCATCTTTCTGTCCAGTCTGCATATGAATTGGTAGCAGCCTCTCCGTTTCCAAGGTGACGTCTGGTCAGGTTAAGAATTTTAGAACCCTGAACCCCCTGAAAGAACACGCTCAGATCGACACCTTTGAAACTAAACCGGTTGGTAATACCCCACGTATAATCAGGCATATAATTTCCGATGACGGTACGATCGCTTGCGTCTACTTTACCATCACCGTTTACATCTTTAAATTTAAAATCGCCGGGACGTGCTGCTGGTGCCAGTGCATCTTTTGGCGCAGCATTAATTTCGTCCTGAGTCTGATAAATACCTTCCACCACATACCCATAGTAGCTACCGATTGGTGCACCAATCTGGGTGACGTGCCGGATACCTGCACCACCGGTACTCAGGATCGGATCACCGGTTGGCCCCAGTTTCAATACCTTATTTTTATTGGCAGAAATGTTAAGATCTGTCGTCCACGTAAAGCCGCCCACAATATTGCGACTTGAAATGGTCAGCTCCACACCCTTGTTTTCAACTTCGCCAATGTTTTGAAGAGCGGTTGTAAAACCTACCGAAGCAGGAACCTGAACATTCAACAGAAGGTCAGATGTCGTTTTTTTGTACCAATCCGCAGAAACGAACAACCTGTCGCGAAATAATCCCAGATCAAAACCCAAATCAACTTGTGTCGTCTTTTCCCACGTCAACTTTTCGTTATTGATAGTGACCGGAGCAATACCGTTGACAAGCACATTGTTAAACACATAGTTATAAGGACTTAACAGCCCGATCGCCGCATAGTTAGGAATCAGAAAGTTTCCTGTTTTACCCCAGCTTCCGCGTAATTTCAAATCACTGACAAAGGTGATAGTTTTCATAAATGACTCCTCGGACAATCTCCATCCTGCCGAGAATGAGGGAAATGTTCCCGTTTTGTTTCCGGCTCCAAACCGCGAAGATCTGTCAGAACGGATCGTTGCAGTAAGCAGGTATTTGTCTTTGAACGAATAGTTTACCCTGGCAAGGGCGGATACCAGCGACCATTCCTGACGGTTATCCCCGCCACTGGTTACCTGACCGCCGCTGATAGTTGGCGAGAGATCGTCCGGATGATTTTGGGCATAGACCTGGTTGGCATCCAACCTGTCTTTTTGCGCGCTATATCCCACCACAGCCGAAACACTATGGTCTTTACCAAATCTTTTATCGTATGAAAGCGTATTTTCGACGAGCCAGTTGTAGTTTAATGAGGCATTTGATTGTGCATAAGGGTCACCAACCGTTGCGTTTCGGTTCAAAAATGCCCGTGCCATATAGAAAGAACGGTTGTAGCTGTTTACATCAACACCGGTGTAAAGCTTGTATTTTAACCCGCTCAGTATTTCATATTCTGCAAAAACATTACCAAAAACCCTGAACTGACGAAGCTCATCGCTCACGTATCTGATGATAGCCAGCGGATTGCTGGCCGCCGTCATATTCGCGCCGCGCCCATCGGAGGTCAAAAGGTGCGACTGGTTATCGATCTGGTTGATGGTGCCATCGGCCAAATACGGTTTGACCGTTGGAGAAGTTACCAGCGCCGAATAAACAATACCCGGTGGATCAGCAAAATAAGGCGCTCCGGCAGGAGAACGCTGGGTGTTAGTAAACGATGGACTTAACCCAAAACCAACCTTCAATTTTTTAACAGGACTGGCTTCCAGATTGGCCCTGAAACTATACCGCTTAAAGCCGCTTCTGTCGATAATACCTTCCTGATTGTAATAACCTCCTGAAAAATAATAGTTCACATTCTCGCTTCCTCCTGATACGGATGCATTATAGCTTTGCACAGGAGCTGAATGAAAAATCAATTTCTGCCAGTCAGTGTCGGTGCCATCGGGATTTGCATAATCATCAGGTATAAAATAACTCCCGTTTGTTGTTTTGGTATAACGCGTGGCGTTGCTGTCGTTGATATTTGCGCTGGTGATGTCCTGGAGATAGGCGTTATTTTTTGAGTCCAGTACATAAGAGGTCAACTCTGCCGAATTCATCAGTTTAACCTTATTGGCAACGGACTGTACCCCGAAATAGGCATCGAAACCAATGACCGGCTTGGAGTTTCTTTTCCCTTTTTTAGTTGTAACCAGAATAACGCCGTTAGATCCTCGCGATCCGTATATAGCTGCCGCTGAGGCATCCTTTAAAACTTCAATGGACTCAATATCATTCGGATTAATAGTGCCGAGCGGATTTGAAGCCGGAAGCGCAAATGCGGTGGTGCGCCGGGTAATATCTCCCTGAATTCCCGGATCCATATTTTTAGTTACCGGAAATCCGTCTATCACATAAAGCGGCTCATTTCCAGCTGATACCGATCCCAGACCACGCACGCGGATTGTCGTTGCTGCGCCGGGCTCTCCACTAGGCTCCTGTACCTGCACACCGGCTATCTGTCCCTGAATGGCATTCTCGAAACTGGTCACCTGAATTTCCTTGATATTTTTAGCCGACAACGACCCGATCGAACCGGTGATATCCCCTTTACGCTGCGTACCATATCCTACAACCAGGACCTCGCTCAAACTGCTTACCGACGCAGTAAGCCGGACATTCAGTGTGGTCTGGTTGTTTACTGCAATCTCTTTGGTTTCATAGCCAATAAAAGAAAAGACCAGCAGCGAGTTCGGCTGCCCGATCTCGATTGAATAGTTTCCGTCCTGGTCAGATACAGTTCCTTTGCTGCTTCCTTTTATTAAAATACTGACACCGGGAAGCGTTTCACCTTTTTCATCTGTGATTTTACCTTTTACTACAACATCATCAACCCTGGACTGAGGATTCGTCTGGCTGACCAGACTTATTAAACTCACATCTTCAGACACATGAGCAGACTTACCCCAGGCTGGCTCCGCTTTCTCTTTCAGATCTTTTTTCCTGACAACATAGGCCCTTTTACCAGCTTTCCTGAATTCCAGTCCGTTGGGAGTCAGCAAGGTTTCCAGCTGTTGTTCCAGTCTGTGATCGTTGGCCCTGTCATTTACTGTAACAGAAACACCATTCAGGGTAGACTCCTCAAAAACGATACTCACCTGATATCTTTTACCCAGGTCGAGCAGAACGTCCTTAAGTTTGAGATTTACCCGGGTATTTTGCTGCACAATCGCAGCAGTTCCTGCCGGTCGGACAAACGCGATATCTTGAGCAGTGCTAATGCTGGAAATAACAATGCCGGTACATACAAGCCACGTTCGTAGAAATGTAGTCTTCATAATTCATAGGATTTGGTAGTACGCAGTTCTATACAATCTGATTTTTGGGTAATCTCTATTTCAAGTAATGCTGACAATATTTCAAATAGCTCATCGGCATCCCTGGCCTTATAAATGCCTCCAATACAGGTTTTAGCCAGGTTTTTGTCTGGTATTTTTACCCTAACGTCAAATCTTTCCTGTATTTGCCGTGCTACTTCTGAAAGCTGGGTATTGTCAAAGTAAAAGGTTTGTTCTTTCCAGGCCGTAATAGCGAGGGTTTCTTTGGGAACTGTTACCTTGAAATCCCCCCCTGCGTTTGCAGAGAAATAGCTGCCAGGCTTCATATAGAGACGTTTGCCTTCGGGTAGTTCAAGCTTGACCTTCCCTTTTGAAAGAAAGACCCTCTTTCCGCTAGCTCTGGCAAAAGCGGTAAATTCAGTACCCAATACCTCTATTTGATAGCCTTCACCCATTAATACCCTGAATCTGAGATTATTTTGCAAGTGCGTCACTCTGAATTCTGCTTCTCCATGAAGCTGCACCTGGCGCACGTCACTGCCAAAACCAAAACGGGGCACTTTCAGGGTTGATTTTGAATTCAGCGTAACATGCGTACTGTCGGTCAGGAAAAAACCAGAAGTTTGTCCTACCGGTGATGTATATATTTTAAAAAAAACATTATCCCTAAATATGAAAGTAGTCAGCAGCAAAAGCGAGACGACAGCTGCACACCACACACGGGGCTTAGAAAAAAAATTGCGATTCGTTGTATCGTCAGAAAACGGACTATATTTTGCAGCGTATTCTCCATTTCCTTCTAAAAGCAACTCATATTCTTTAAGAGCTGCCGGACGGTCTGGGGAAAATTGCGGGTGCAATCTTTCCCATTCGTCCACACAACTGTAAAACATTTCTTCATTCGATGTATTTTTAAGCCAATCTTCAATTAATTTCCTTTGGATAGATGTTGTTTTACCATCGAAAAAATCAAACAGGAACTCTTTGGTTATCAATCCTTTCATGAAAAGCTGATGTATATATCGTGATCGACAAAAACTGGAACTGCATTTTAGAACATAGCAATCAGTAAAAAACCAAGAAACCAATTGTCTTTAAGATCGGTACGAAGCCTGTGCAGAGCTCGGCTGACCAATGCTTCGACAGCTTTGATGCTTATATGCATTTCCAAGGCTATTTCCTCGTACTTCATTCCTTCCACCCTTTTCATCAGATATGCCCTACGGCATTGCGCGGGCAGCTGCTGGATGATCCATTCGACTTTGATATGAAGCTCAGAGTATAGAAGCGCGTCATCCGGGTTGACGATCTTTGAGGCAGTGGTGAGGCTGACAGAATCCAATGGTTCGGTCAAATGAACTTTCCACCGCAAATAATTATATGCGCGGTGCCGGACCGATTTGTAAAGATAAGCACGGTACGAGCTTGTGATCTGATCAAAACTTCTTTCTTGCCAGAATGAAGCAAAAAGCTCTGAGACAATATCTTCCGCAATTTCCTTCGAATGTACAAACCTTATTGCGTGACTGCACAGACTTTCGTAATAACGGCAAAATAATAGCGAGCAACCCTGTTTTGGATTAATGGCAAATGTTTCACGAAGCAGCCTTTCATCGTCTGTGGTAATGATTTTTTTATCCGCAAAAAGCGGGACGCCCCGCTCTGTTTCAGATCTGAATTCCTTAAAATCACTCTGTGTTTTGCCAGTCATCCTGTCGGTGTCCATTACGCGTTAAAGGGATTACCCCTATCAGACAATTTTCACACATTTTCCCCTACACTGAACTTATAAAAAAAATGGCAAATAGATTAATTTTCAAAATAAAAAATGTATTATTCTTAATTTATAAAAATTTAATCCAATAATCACGCTGGAAAACTTAGGAAAAAAAATTGCCTTAAAAAATAATCTTCCTTGATACAGGTAGATAGCTCTGGGTTGCTTTCGATCGAAACGACGATGTTGCAGACAAATAGGTTTATTGTATTTCGATGTAACCTTTATTTAACAAACCTTCATCGGCCAAGAGCAGCACAAATTGCTAAAAAACGTTGCGTGCAGCTTCTCTTATTCGGCCATCAAAAAGATATTTTATAACATTTCAAGCATTGATGAACGATCTTAAAACAAGTCAGTTATCAATACATTAACCAATGCGCATGTATTTAAAAATAAAAAATGGACAATAAATCGCTTGTTAATGCTGATGTTTGATCAGTTTTGTTAACTTAAACTTTCGCGGTATTCAATCGGCGACATGTTTGTTTTGCTCTTAAATAATTTGTGAAATGACTGGGGATATTCAAAGCCCATTTGATAAGCTATTTCGCTGACCTGTAGGGTGGTGGTTGCCAGCAGCTGCTTTGCCTTGTCAATCACTCTGGCTTGTATGTGCTGTTGTGCGGTTTGTCCTGAAACAGTGCGTAGCATATCGCTAAGATAGTCCGGCGACAAGCTCAACTCCTTCGCGACTTGTTGCACTGTCGGCAGCCCTTTTTGTGAATCCAAAAATTTGTCAAGCAGACTTTCAAGACGGACCAGGATTTCGTCGTTGGTCACTTTACGCGTAATAAACTGACGGGCGTAGAACCTGCTGCTGAACTGTAACAACAGCTCAATTTGAGCAATCATCACTTCCCGACTGAATTGATCGATACTGCCCTGATATTCGGCTTCTATACCAGAGAATAGGTCCTTAATCTTGGCCTCTTCCTGTTCAGATAAATGAAGGGCTTCACTAAGCTCATAAGAGAAAAAACCAAGGTTCCGGATCTTGGTTGCCAGTGCAGTGTTTGCAATGAAATCAGGATGGAACATCAATGTCACACCGCTTGGCGGCTTTGTTCCGGGGTCAAGTTTCATCAACAGTTGATTCGGCGAAATAAAGGCCATCATGCCTTCATCAAAGTCGTAGTGCCGGTGGCCGTACTTTAGCTTACCATCATAATCTGTCTTAATGGAAATGCAATAGAAGTTCAGCGTAAAATGCTCAAGTTCGACTAAGCTTCTGTAGTCAGCATATTCATGTCGGAATACGCTGATCAGCGGATGTTTGGGCTTGGCCAGTCCGAGCAGCCGGTGCTGCTCGGAAATGGAGTTGATAAGGTATGGTTTGTTCACTGATTAAAATTAAGGGTTTTCATATCAATTACAAAACGGTACCGGACATCGCCTTTGAGCATCCGGTCAAAGGCGTTATGAATATCTTTGATGTCGATCAGCTCGACGTCGGCGACGATACCGTGCTCCGCGCAAAAGTCCAGCATCTGCTGTGTTTCGGGCAGTCCGCCGGCACCGGATCCTGCGATGACCTTATTACCAGTTGCCAGCGAGAAGGAGCTGACTTCCCAAGGCTTGACCGGCATGCCCACATTGACATAAACGCCGTTGCTTTTTAAAATAGCTAGATAAGGATTGACATCACTGTTGCCAGAAACGGTATCGAGCACAAAGTCGAAAGCTTTAAATGCCGCTTTCATCTGGGCTTCGTCCCCTGAGATAATAAAATGGTCCGCACCAAGCTTCCTGGCAGCTTCCTGTTTGCCCGGAGAGGTACTTATCACTGCTACCTCAGCACCTAACGCTTTACCAAATTTAACGCCCATGTGCCCCAACCCACCTAAACCGACAACTGCCAGCTTATGCCCTTTGCCTACGTTCCACCTTTTTAATGGCGAATAGGTGGTTATCCCTGCACACAGCAACGGCGCCACACCTGCCAGGTCAAGTTTCTCGGAAATTCGATGGACGAAGTCCTCGTTGACTACGATGGTGTCGGAATAGCCTCCATAAACTGGCTGGCCGTCATGGCCAAGGTTATTGTAGGTTTGAACCGGCGAAACTGTGCAAAACTGCTCCTGACCGTTTTTGCAATCTTCACAATGCCGACATGAATCTACCATCACGCCGACGCCACCGAGATCCCCGATCCTAAACCTTTTTACATCGGAGCCAATGGTACTTATCCGCCCCACAATTTCATGGCCAGGCACCATCGGAAAGAGACCAGAAAACCATTCGTTGCGGGTCAAATGAATGTCTGTATGACAAACCCCGCAGTACAGAATTTCGATCTGCACATCATACGCGCCGACATCGCGTCTTTCAAATTGCCAGGGCGCTAATAAGCTTTCTGCCGTTTGCGCCGCATATCCTTTTGCTGCTATCATAAATAAATTTTATGATGCAAAAATAAAAAGCAACCCGTGGCGCCAATTATCCAAATCCGGGGAAAAGGTATCCGAATTTCGGTTTACCCCAAAAAGCAAAGTCTGACGCCTAGATTGGATAATTCAGACGCGTTGACTATATGATTTCGTGTTAGCTTGATTATCAACAAACTATTACTGCTTATACGCTAAATGATTATCAATCATTTACTTAATCAATTCTAACCGAAACGATCTGTCCTCAATTTCCGAATTGTGGTGCTCAATGGCTCCGAATGCTCCATGCCTGTTGCCCACGCGATCAAATAATCTCCCAGTGCTGGGCAATCGCCCGTGCTCATCCCAAAGGTTCTGTATCGCTGAAAATCTCAGTGCCTTCGCAGGTCTGTTCCTGCGCTGATAATGCAATCATCTTAATTCTGATATGACAAATTACTAGTTCTGCCAAAGTTATCTGCCCGACTATTTCAGTAGTATGCGAAACATCCGTGCCAGCTGACGCAAGTAGATCAAAACTGAACAGCTTCATAGCGCATTGGATAGTCTTTATAATGGCCATTCAGATTGTCGAAAAGCCCAGAAAACCAGTTCTGGTTTCAGAACCGTTTGATGTATTTTATCACCACGGGCACCTCCGTGCCCGGAGGTGCTTTGGAGTGGTCTGCTTAATGAATCCCATTACTACTCATTCTTACGAGCTATTTACCAAGTGGAACTTACTGCAGATCGATGCGCTCGGTGACCATCTGGCGCGTTTCTGAGTTAACACCATAGAATTCGATGTATGCAATCTGTGGCGCTAGTGCACTTCCGCCGGTAATGCGTATGTATACCCTTTTAAGCTCACAGGCCTGTTCACTAATTTTCATTTTGACCACGTACGACTTCTGCTCGTTTTTCACCAGGTGCATCGCCCGGTTAGGGAAAGCCACCGCCTGTAATAGAACACTGTCAGCGGCTACAGCCTTGACTAAAAGACCATAGCCGAATTCACGCTGAAATGTATTAAGCTTTTTTCTTTCCCCGTTCTCTGCATACCTGATCCAGAAAATATCGACAGGATCTTTAAGATCCACAGTTCCCTTTTCGTTAACCTTAACCGTGTAGCAGACCGTGTTTATGTTGGGGTCTCTTTGAATGTAAAACAAAAGCCCAGGCAGCTCTTTTGGAACCGGCCATGTCGGGCTCATGATCTTATCCTGAGCTGTTGCGACGCATCCCCCGGTCACAAGCAATACTGCCAGCACGATTTTTCTCATTCTCACTTTATCTGGTTACAACATACAGATCCTTGTATGCTAATTCTTTGATTTTTTCTCGCTACTTTTCAAGCTAACAAACCATTGCCTGATATTTTCGCTGACCATAATCGGAGCAAAAATCTTCTCGACTTTCGTTCTGGGTCGAACGGTTTTCGTCTGAAATAACCTTGCAACCATCTCTGGTCGGGACAATTAAGCAATCACTGTAAATGGTCGCCTTTTTATGATCGGTTTCGCCCAACCTTGCGATATGGTATGGAGGCTTAAATTCTTTCATCCTGAAAGTGAATTTACCTGCCGGTTTTCAGACAAAAATTACAGGAGGCATCACGTCTACCGTCATCGGAGTGCAGCAGACGGATACCTTCCGCGGGCCGATACCACTGTGGCCATCTTGCTGCATATCTAAAATACCCCAGACCTGCTGAAAAGAAGTTTCGATATCGATTGGATCATGTACAAAAAATCTTATTCATAAGATTTGCATCTCTTTGACTACTTGATCCTTTCCCATTATGGTAGGCTTGAACGGATAATCTTTTTTTGTGCTTAGCAAGACAACAGCAGCGAGGACATTCCACCTGAACTTACCAGTGTCAAGGCCAATTAAACGCAACAATTTTGTTGTTTTCATCTGAATCCTGGTTTTACCTTTGACTGGCCAGCCCCTTCTTAATCTTCATCATCATACCATCCGGCACAAAGTTTGGAAGTTTAGAGTTAAGCCAGTTCTGAAAACCCACTACTTTTTTCCCATTCCCCTCTAAAAGATGCTCTACACCCTGGCTTGCCACTTCCTTGGCATGCATCGGTTTGGTTTTGTGAAGATTGGTAGATGCCATCTCAGCGGTTGTAAAACCTGTGTCTACCGTGCCTGGATATAAAGAGATAACGGTAACACCAGTGCCCTCCAATTCTGCATCAAGTGTTTCGCTAAATGCTTTTACAAAAGCTTTGGTAGCAGAATAAACAGAAAAATAGGGCATTGGTAAAAATGAAACCACTGAGCCTACATTCATGATCCGTCCGGCATTGCGGCGGACCATATCCTGCGCAAAGAGCTTGGTTAGAACCACCAGGCTGGAAATATTTAACTGAATCATACTAAGCTCCTGCTCCAGGGGCGTTTCCGTAAAATGTCCATAGTTGCCTACACCTGCATTATTGACCAAGTGGGTTACAATAAACTTTTCCTGCTTCACCGCTTTGTATAGGCTCGTAGCAGCATTTACATCAGAAAGATCTGCAGCATAGTACTCAACTTCTATCCCGTAATTACTTGTCAGTTCAGCCTGCATCTGCCGCAATTTTGATTCGGTACGGGCTACCAGTATCAGGTTGAATTTTTTGGCAGCCAATTGATTGGCCATCTCATAGCCAATACCGGATGATGCCCCGGTGAGCAGTATGTAATTTTTCATTTTCAGTAAGACTTAGATTATTGATGCACTATTTGAGAAAATCAGCATGCTGATAGGCCGGGTTGGGATAGGTGTAAAAGCCCTCCCCGGTAGAAATACCCAGCTTGTTTTTCTCAATGAAATTTTCTTTAAGAAAATCCCTTCTGTCTTTCCATTGCTGCTCGCCGGTCAGTTCCGCATAGGACTGTGTCACATGATAGGCGGTGCTCATCCCTACCAGGTCCGCCATGGCCATAGGCCCAAGATCCGCCCCCAGTGTTTTCATCCAGGTCTTGTCAATGGATGCGGCATCGGCAACGCCGTTGCGGTACAGATCCAGACCCGCTATCAGCCAGGGGACCAAAAGCGAGTTCATCACATATCCGGGCTGCTCTTTGTAGATCGGTATGGTCAGCATGCCTATCGTTTTAGCAAACGCGACAACCTGGTTAAAAATTTCAGGATCAGTTCCAGCATGTCCCATAATTTCAGCCACATTGTTCTTCCACAGATAATTAGCAAAGTGAAGCGCCAAAAACCGCTGTGGCCTGCCGGTCTGATCCGCGAACTGGCTTGGCAGCAGCGTAGATGAGTTGGTACAAAAAATGGTTTTTGTCGGGGCAAGCGTGCTGATTTTACTGTAAAAATCCCTCTTGATCCGGATGTCTTCAGGAACCGCTTCAATGGTCAGATCCGCATCTTTTACCGACTTGGCCAGATCGGTTGTAAAGCGGACCCTTAATAAAGCAGCTTCCAGATCGGCAGATGCAGCATTGATATCCTTCTGGTAAAGTGTTTTGAACTGCTCAAATTTCAGCTTCGCATTTTCAAGTAGTTCTTCTTTGATATCAAATAATGTGACATCATAGCCGTGATAGGCTGTATGAAAGGCGATCTGGGCACCAAGTACCCCCGATCCAAATACGGTGACGTTATTAATTTTCATCCTTTTGATTTTAAATAGTTTTTTGACTGGCTTGATGATGTGCAATTTTCACGGGTCAGATTAGCAGGATTTAGCATCTTGCTTACCTGACCCTGCATCGTTTATCAATCATCATCCATTTCATCATCAATACTTGGTGGGATGAGCTTGTACATCACCGGGGTAACGATCCGCGATAGTATTGTCGAGCTGATCAGTCCTCCGATCAGTACTATGGCAAGTGGCGCGATCTGCGGATTGGGGTTCATCGCGATCGGGATCAGACCACATATGGCGGTGATCGAAGTGAGCACGACGGGCAGAAACCTGGTTTCTCCGGCAATCGCTATCGCTTCATCGATGCTTTTACCTTCTGCTCTGAGCTGGTTGGTGAAATCGACGAGTAGCAGCGAGTTTTTGACCTGTATACCTGATAGGCCTATGAAACCGATGATCGAAACAAGTGACATCGGATTGCCGGTCATCAAAAGAAACAGCACACCACCCAAAACACCCAGCGGGATGATTGACAAAACG
>Ga0247803_1001105_pt1 | contig 14260 bp, 7 predicted proteins | sample UWRJL014104B1_FD_180928 | JGI IMG/M metagenome (GOLD analysis project Ga0247803, IMG submission 180928) | Plant litter microbial communities from Arlington Agricultural Research Station in Wisconsin, United States - UWRJ-L014-104B-1 | ecosystem: Environmental > Terrestrial > Plant litter >...
CTTCCTTTTCCCGTTCAAAAGCCAGCACTTTTTTATCGTCAGATGTTTTTAGCCTGGTATATGCTGCAGGGTTTTTACCCCCGTTAAGCGCCGCATAGGTGTTTTTTAGCTTACCAAGTTTTTTATAGATGGAAAACATTTTACCCTCTTTCTTCTCAATAGGATCCTGCTCAAAGAACTTAAGGCGGCGTTTGTTGTCATACTCCTGCCCGGTATAGATAAGCGGCATGCCCGGCATAGCATAGGTAAGCGCGGCAAAGGTTTCAGCGGCATCGCCCATACGCTCATACTCGCTGCCGCTCCAGGCGTTCTCATCATGGCTGCTGGTAAGGTTCATCATGATGTCATCCTTCTCAAATTTCTCCGAGAGGTGTTTCATGGTGTCATCCCAGTCGGCTACGGTTTTCCTGCCTTGTGCTATGTCGTTCATTGCATGGTGCGCCTCAAAGCCATAGCCCATATCAAACTGGCCTTTCAGCAAATATTCTTTTTCGCTTTCCATAAGCATGAACAGCGGCTTCACTTCCTTAAGCTTCGGGATGGCAAAGTTCCAGAAATCAACCGGCACGTTATCGGCCACATCACAACGGAAACCATCAACATTTTGCTTTTCTACCCAAAACTTCATTTCATTAAGCATGGGCTCATACACTTTTTTGTTGGTATACTCCAAATGCGCCACATCGGTCCAGCCCCACGGTTCGCCGGTTTCAGGGTTTAGCGGGTCAGTTACTTCGCCTTTGGCGTTGTGCTGGTAGTATTCCGGGTGTTCTTTTATCCACTTGTGGTCCCAGCCGGTGTGGTTCGCCACCCAGTCGAGTATTACATACATGCCATTATCGTGCGCGGTTTTTACCAGTTCCTGAAAATCCTCCAGCGTACCCATATCCGGGTTCACAGCGGTGTAATCGGTAATGGCATACCAGCTGCCCAGATATTTTTTCTTTTGGGCCGGGTCGGTAATATCCTCTATCGACTTATCAGCGGTAGCTTTCCGCTTCGTCATTGATATCGGATAGATCGGCATTACCCAAAGTATCTTTACGCCCAGCTGCTTTAGTTTAGGTATGTCTTTTGTAAAGGCATTAAGCGTGCCCTCCGGCGAATAGTTACGGATGTTTGCCTCATAAATAACGGCATTCTCCATTGCAGCATCGCTTACCGGCGGCAGGGTTTCCGCTACAGCGGGAGCGGTCTCGCCCTCCACTTTCTTATTGTCTTTACAGCCCCACAGCAGGGTTAGTGCAAGTGCGATTATCAGTATTTTTTTCATTTAAAATGAAGTTGTTTGGTTTATAGCTTATTTCAATTCCAGCACCATTGCGCTTTTCGGTTCCATGGTAATCTCCCCGGTAACATCAACTGATTTACCCGTAATTACATCGGTACCCGTTTTGTGCGCTTTTATGTTCTCTGCAAAACGGTCGGTTTTAAGCGTTTTTGCCGCAGCGCTGTTGTTTACCACAACCATTACCGTTTCTTTTTCGTTGTAACGGAAGTACACATACACGTTATCATACGGTACATACTGGGTGGTCTTGCCCGAATGGATTACGGCTTTGCCTTTCCTCCAGGTAAAGAGTCTTGATGTAAAATCGAAGTACTGCTTTTCCTGCTCAGTACGGCCCAAAGCGGTAAAAGCGTTGTGCCCATCGCCCTTCCAGCCACCCGGAAAATCATGGCGGATGTCGCCATCACCCTTGCCCTTGTCTCCTGCCATGCCTATCTCGCTACCATAATACAGCTGCGGAATGCCGCGCTCTGTAGCCAAAATAGCCATAGACATCTGGTATTTTTTAAAGTCGTTTTTATAGATTTCGTTCAGGCGGCCGGTGTCGTGGTTCTCTGCAAACGTAAGCACGCTGTTGATGTTAGGGTACAAAAAGTCGTTCGCCAGGTTGTTGTACATTTTGTACATGCCCCTGTCCCAGCCCGCATCATCTTCGTTAAAGGCCTGCGCCAGTGCATCCATTCCGGTAAAGTCCATTACACTTGGCAGGTGCGAATTGAAACTTTGTATGGCACCTACTTTACTGTCTTTTTGCCAATAGGCCATTTGCGCCTGGTCGTTCATCCAAACTTCGCCAACAATGTTGAACTTAGGGTACTCATCGGTAATGGCTTTTGTCCATTTTGCAATGCCCACTTTGTCGTTATACGAATACGTATCTACACGGAAACCATCAAGGTCGGCGTATTCTATCCACCATATTGCATTTTGTGTAAGATAGTTTAATACAAGTGGATTACTTTGATTAAGATCAGGCATAGATGGCACAAACCATCCGTCTACACACTGGCGTTTATCACTTTTTGATGCGTTAACATCAAACTGCGTGGCCATACGGTAGTTACTTTGCGAATAGCCGGGGAACTGGTGCACCCACTCATAAGTAGGCAAATCTTTATAAATCCAGTGCTGTGCACCCCAGTGGTTTGTTACATAATCGAGCACCAGCTTCATACCACGCTTTTTTAGTTCTGCCGAAAGGCGCAGGTAATCTTCATTAGTACCATAGCGCGGGTCAATCTTGTACACATCGCTCTGGCCGTAACCGTGGTACGAGCCGCGTGGGTCGTTATCTTCGCACAGTGGCGTTACCCATAAAGCTGTAGCGCCCAACTCTTGTATATAAACAAGGTTGTTGATAATGCCTTTGATATCGCCACCGTGGCGGCCGTTAGGGTTAGCACGGTCGGCCTTTTCGGTAGTATCTTTAGTGTCGTCGTTGGCGGGGTTGCCGTTAGCAAAACGGTCGGGCATCATCAGGTAAAGCATGTCTGCCGAAGTATAGCTTTCACGGTTTGCCGAACCCGGCTTACGCTGCTTCAGTTCATATTTTTGGGTAAACGCCACTTTATCTTTTACATTTTTGAACGAAAAAGTTAGTGTCTTTGCCGAAACATTTTTCATGTCAATAGTCACAAAAACGTAGTTCTGGTTTTCGGTCTTCACCACGTTGTTGATTACTACGCCGTCTGAAACGGTAGGCGTATACTGCGCAATGTTTTTCCCGTAGAACATCACCTGAAGCTCAGGGTTGTTCATGCCGCTCCACCAGAATGGCGGTTCTGTGCGCTCTACCTGTGCAAATGCGGTAACGCCGGTAAGTAGTAAGATGTAAAGTAGTTTTTTCATTGTGTTGTTGGCCTCAACCCCGGCCCCTCTCCACACGAGCTTGCGAACTGGCGCAGCAAAAGGAGAGGGGAGATTGGGACGTGAAAATTAGATTGTTAAATTATTTTTCAGAGGCCTCTCCCGAACCCTCCGAAGGAGAGGGAGCAGCTTCATTCAGATGCTTTATACGCGCATACGTACTGTACCCGTTCTCGGCTACCCTCTTCTTCGGAGAGGGGCTGGGGTGAGGTCAACTATACCGTAACCAGTTCATTAGGCTTTACGGTAACGGCATTGCCATTAACCACCACGTCCATATCCTGGCCGCCTTCAAGGCTAAAATGTGTTTCGCCCGGCTGTACCGATACCTTAAGCACCTGCCCGCGGAAGTTTATCTTAAACGAATACCCCTGCCACTGCGCCGGTATCTTAGGCTCAAAATACAGTTTGTTATTTTTAACGCGCATACCGCCAAAACCTTCTACAATACTCATCCAGGTGCCGGCCATACTGGTTATGTGCAGGCCTTCTTCTACCTCTTTGTTATAATCGTCAAGGTCAAGGCGCGAGGTGCGCAGGTAGAACGTATACGCCTGTTCCATCCTGTCGAGGCTGGCGGCCTGTATGCTGTGTACGCACGGCGAAAGGCTGCTCTCATGTACCGTAAGCGGCTCATAAAAGTCGAAGTGCTTTTCAAGTTGATTCTTGGTAAAATGGTCTTCAAAAAAGTAGAATCCCTGTAGTACGTCGGCCTGCTTGATGTAGGGCGAACGCAGTATCCTGTCCCAGCTCCATTTCTGGTTGATGGGGCGCTGCGACTTGTCCAGCTGGCTAACTGGCACAAGCTCCTTATCAAGGAAACCGTCCTGCTGCAGGTATACGCCAAATTTATCTGAAAACGGCAGGTACATATTATCCGAAACATCCTTCCATGAACGAATTTCTTCGGCATCAAGGTTTACCAACTCCATAATACGGGCATGGTCTGCGGCAAACTCATCGCGCACACGGGCTATTTGTTCTACAGCATAGTCAATACACCACTTGGCAATATAATTCGTGTAGAAGTTGTTGTTTATGTTGTTCTCATACTCGTTTGGCCCGGTAACACCCAGTATCATGTACAGGTTTTTATTGGCCGAAAACGTAGCCCTCTGGTGCCAGAAGCGCGCGATGCCTATAAGCACCTCAAGCCCTTTTTCGGGGATGTAGCTGTAATCATTGGTAAAGCGGTAGTAGTTGTAAATGGCAAAGGCAATGGCCCCGTTACGATGAATTTCCTCAAAAGTAATTTCCCACTCGTTGTGGCATTCCTCGCCGTTCATGGTAACCATAGGGTACAGTGCCGCGCCGTTTTTAAAGCCGAGTTTCTCAGCATTTTCTATGGCTTTGCCCAGTTGCACGTGGCGATACGTAAGTAAGTTACGCGCCACCTGCTGGTCTTTAGTCGCCATATAAAATGGTATGCAGTACGCCTCGGTATCCCAATAGGTAGAGCCGCCGTATTTTTCGCCGGTAAAGCCTTTAGGGCCTATGTTTAGCCTTGGGTCTTTGCCCAGGTACGTCTGGTTAAGCTGGAAGATATTGAAACGAATGCCCTGCTGCGCCTTTACGTCGCCATCAATGGTAATATCCGCCATTTCCCAAATGCCTGCCCAAGCCTGCTTTTGCTCTGTTAACAGGGCATCAAAACCTTTGGCTTTCGCCGAAGCTATTACTGCCTTAGCCGCATTAATAAGCCCGGATTCAGGATGGTTCGTTGAAACCGTATACCCGCCAAATTTTACAATGGCCGCTGTATCGTTTATATTGGCTTCAACGGTATAAGTAAGCTGTATTTTTTTTTCGGTGTTTTCAACATTCGTGGGAAGCACCTGCACATCGGTACCGTTAAGCAGTATGCTGTTGTGCATAAAGGTAGCCACGGCAAAATGCGTTTTAAATGTGCGTGCCGTTACAAATGCTTCATTGCCGTTGTGGTATGCGTCGATGGGTTCCCAAAAGGTTTCCTCCCAGTTGGCATCCATGTTCTTAACACCTGTATCTACATACGGGCTAAAGGTTATCTGTGCCGCGTGGTTAAGCGGGGTAATTTCATATTTTATCGCGCCAAGCTCATCTGCCACAAGCGACAGGAAACGCTTAACGTTTACTTTTATTTCGGTGCCGTTTTTCAGTACGGCTTCAAAAGAGCGGTTGTACACGCCCTCTTTCATGTTCAGCTCACGGCTAAAGTTGCGCACGCTGCATTGGGCAAGGTCAAGCGCTTCGCCGTTTACGGTAATGCCTATGCCTATCCAGTTTGGCGCGTTAAGTACCTTGGCAAAATATTCCGGGTAGCCGTTTTTCCACCAGCCCACTTTTGTCTTGTCCGGGTAATACACGCCTGCTATATAGCTGCCCTGAAAAGTGTGCCCGCTGTACTGCTCCTCAAAATTGGCACGCTGCCCCATGGCACCGTTGCCAATACTAAAAAGGCTTTCAGATGAACGCACCCTTTCTGCATCAAATCCTTCTTCTATTACCGACCAATTGTCCGGTATAATATAATCCTGGTTCATGTGTGTATGTTAACTGTTAACTAACGTTTCTAAAAAGTGTATGTTTATTTCAGCAAAGCTGCCAAAGTTGTGGTGCGCGTCCTGTAGCACCTCGCGGTCGCCTATGCCCACGCTAACCATACCGGCAATGTTAGCCGCGTGTATGCCCGCCATAGAGTCTTCAAAAACGATGGATTCGGTAGCAGGTTTGCCCAAAAGTTCTGCCGCTCTTACAAACACTTCGGGGTCGGGCTTGGCATTGGTTACGTCGTTACCGTCTACAATGACATCAAAATACCCGATGATGCCTACCTTCTCCAGGATGGGGCGCGCGTTTTTACTGGCAGACCCTAATGAGATGCCCTGCTTATTGGCCTTAAGCCACTCCAGCACCGGCATTACGCCATCGAGTATTTCGCCGGCAGCCATGTTAGCTACCGAGTTCATGTAGTCGTCATTTTTTTCGGTAAGCCATGCGTCTTTCTCCGCCTGGCTTGCCTCTACCTGGCCTAAGCCCAGGATAATGTCCAGCGACCGGCCGCGGCTTACGCCTTTTAGCAGCTCGTTGTGTTTATGCGTAAAATCGATACCAAGGCGGTCTGCAATTTTTTTCCAGGCCAGGTAGTGGTACCTTGCCGTGTCTACAATTACCCCGTCGAGGTCGAATATAAATGCTTTTTGTTTCATTGATTATGTTGATTGACTGATGTTTATTTTTTGATTGTAACTCACCCGGAGTGTAAGCAGCCCTGCAATTATCATCATGCAGCCGCCCACTATCAGTGCATATATGGACTCTCCGTTAAACACAGCATTTAGGATAAAGCCAAAAATACCTGCGGAAACAATTTGCGGGATTACCACAAAGAAGTTGAACACACCCATATAATAGCCCATTTTTTCTTCGGGCAGGGAACCCGATAAGATGGCATACGGAATGGAGAGGATGCTTGACCATGCCACGCCCACGCCTATCATAGAAAACACGAGGTACCAGTCGTTTCTTATAAAGAATATTGAAATAAGCCCCAGGCCACCGGCCACAAGGCAAACAAGATGTGTAGATTTTGCACCTATCTTCCTTACAAAAAAAGGCAAAAAAATGGCAAATATAGCCGCAACGCCATTATAAATGGCAAAGCATACCCCCACCCAGTCGGCACCGGTTTCATACTGGTTATTCACATAGGTAAGCCTTGCTTTTGTTTGCGCGGTAAGTAGCCCGCCATAATTTTTATCCCTGAAAAAGTCGATAACCGATTTAGAAAGCAGGTACGTATCGCCCTTAGCTTTTGATTTAATTTGGGCTACGGCGCCATTAATGCCCTCAATCTTTTTAAGCCTGCTCCTTTCGGCATCGGGCACAAAAAAGCTTTCAAGCTTCCCCGAAAAGGATACCGCGTTATAAACGGCAACTTTTTGCTTAACATTATTAGTATATATGGCAGTAGCCTGCGCCTCAAGTTCTGCAAACTGCCGGCCGGTTACGGTCATGTCATACACCGTGCTTGTAACGCTGGTTGTGGCATATATCCACAACGAGAACAGTGCAAACCAAGAAAAGAACTGCACCCAGGCCAGCTGTTTCATTGTTTTTGGCATGGCCAATATCCCTTTAAAAGATTCGGCAATTCCGGAGAACATTCCTTTTTTATCGGCCCTTAGGGCTTCAAGGTCGTGCGGGGGATATTCTTTAGTGCGAAAAATGGTCCATAACACCGCACCTATAAAAGCAACGGCGCCCAGGTAAAACGACCATTTTACTGCATCGGGCACGCCGGTGGTGTTATCAGGGCTATCTGTAATGCCTATCCAGTTTTTAAATATGTAGGGCAGCATAGAGGCCACTACCGCACCCGTGCCTATAAAAAAGCTTTGCATGGCAAAACCGCGTGTGCGCTGCTCTTCAGGAAGTAAATCGCCCACAAAAGCCCTAAAAGGCTCCATAGAGATATTGATGGACGCATCGAGCATCCAGAGGGTACCTGCCGCGACCCACAGCATGGGAGCATTAGGCATTATGATAAGGGAAAGCGAAGCAAGAATTGCCCCGGCTAAAAAATAAGGCCTCCTGCGGCCAAGCCTGTTCCAGGTGCGGTCGCTAAAATATCCAATGATGGGCTGTACAATAAGGCCTGTTACAGGGGCGGCTAACCATAAAATGGGTAACTCATCTGCATTTGCGCCAAGGGTTTCAAAAATTCTGCTGACATTTGCATTTTGCAGTGCAAAACCAAACTGTATCCCCAGGAAACCGAAACTCATGTTCCATATCTCCCAGAAACTTAATTTACGCTTTTCCATTATCGTAATTTAAATATTAACGATAAGCGCGTATGGCTTATCAAAATCTTATAAAAAAGTTTGAAGTGACTTTATAAGCTTTGATAATCAGTACAAAGATATATGTTTTTTAATACAAAAACGTTTTAGTAAAAAATAATTGTTGGATTGTTGCCAGAACCTATTTTTTAAAGCGCTAACTATTAATATATTACAAAAACTACAAGGTTGTCGTAATTTTGTGGATTTGTGGATTTGTTGATGCGTTAATTTGATTGATCGACGGCAAATCATTCTCCCCCGGGCGATACCCGGGGCTAACACGTATGACCCTTACAGGGTCGAAAGGACGGGCACTTTGCTGCTTTGCCGCTTTGCGACTACACCTCCGCCGTACTCTCCCTTAGCACCAGGTGCGTTTCTACCAGCTCGGTATGGTACTGTTCTGTTTCCTCTTCTTCGCGCTCCAGGCGCTCTATCAGTAGTTTAGCGGCACGGCCGCCCATTACCACGCCGTTTTGGCTCACCGTGGTAATACTGGGGCTGCTGTACTGCGATATGATACCATCGGTAAAGCCTATTATAGACATTTCTTCGGGTATCTTTATGCCCATTTTAGCCGCCAGCTTTATGGCTGTTACCGCAAAAAGCTCGTTAACCGCAAATATGGCTTCGGGCTTTTTATCGCGCAGCAGTGCGGCTATTTTGCTCGCGCAGCCCTCTATATCTTCTATTTTTACTATAAGTTCGTGGTCTATGGCAAGGTCGTGGTCGCTCAGGGCATTAATATAACCGTCGGTACGCAGGCGGCCCACGCTTACATAATCTACCGTGGTAATAAGGCCTATATGCTTAAAGCCTTTGTTTACAAGAAAGTCAACGGCCTCATATGCTGCCATCTGGTCGTCTATAATCACTTTATCGCACAAAACATCGTTAGTAACGCGGTCAAACATTACCACGGGCATGCCCTGGTTAATAACTTCCTGTATATGGTGAAAGTCCTTCTTCTGTTGGGTTTCCTTGCTAAGCGCCATGATAAAGCCATCGGTACTGCCGGTAGCCAGCATCTCCATATTTATTACTTCTTTATCAAAACTCTCGTCGCTAAGGCATACAATTACGTTGTAGCCCATTTCATTAGCCACCTGCTCTATGCCGCTTATAACCGTGGCAAAAAAGTGATGCACAATTTCAGGGATAATAATGCCTATGGTCTTGGTTTTTTTGTTTTTAAGGCTTAGGGCAATGTTGTTAGGCTTGTAATTATAAAGCTTTGCAAACGCCTGTACCTTCTGTCGGGTATCTTCCCCTATTTCAGGGCTGTTTCTCAGCGATTTAGAAACTGTACTTATTGAAACATCAAGTTCGCGGGCAATTTGTTTTAATGTAACCTGTCTTTTCATCGGGTTTGAAGTATATTTAGTCGATTTGGGAGTTAATTATTGATATCTAAATAAAGATAGTGATTATTTTTATTAATCACAATATTAAGCTGTTTTACTACTCCAAATTTCAAAAGTTTTCAACACGACAACGTTGTAGTAACCTTCATTTTACGAAAACGTTTTTTTGTATTGCCATTTTAGATAATTTTAATCCCCGAAGTGATTTTATAAGCATTTAAAAACGCAAAATTAACCTAAACGACTTGTATGAAAACTATGTATCAGAAGTTCTTACTTTTATTGCTGATGCTCCCCCTCGGCCTTTTGGCGCAGACCAAAACTGCAAGCGGAACCGTTCGCGATAATACCACTGGGCAGCCCATACCCGGTGTGAGTGTATTAATAGTGGGCACCCAAAACGGTACATCTACCGATATGGAAGGTAATTTTACCCTTTCGGCAGTGGCCGAAGGAGCCCAGATAAGTTTTAGCTTTATTGGCTTTGCTTCACAAACGGTAACTTTTACCGGCCAGGCCATAAACATTGTGCTTGCCGAAGACGCTACACAACTGCAGGAGGTGGTTGTAATAGGATACGGTACTACAACTAAAAAAGACGTAACAGGATCTGTTACCAGCGTTACCGCAAAAGACTTTAACCAGGGTGCCATAGTAACGGCCGAAAACCTTTTTAGCGGTAAGGTTGCAGGTGTTACCGTTAACACCAGCGGCGCGCCGGGGTCAGGCTCGCAAATACGCATAAGGGGCGGTTCATCGCTTTTTGCTTCAAACGATCCACTTATTGTAATAGACGGGCTGCCAATACTGTCAGATACCAATATAGGGTCTACCTCGCCGCTCGCCGCGCTTAACCCTAACGACATTGAGTCGTTTACGGTCTTAAAAGATGCTTCGGCAACCGCAATTTACGGTAGCAGGGCGAGTAATGGCGTAATTATTATCACCACTAAAAAGGGCGGAAAAGACCTTAAAGTGAGCTATAACTTTAAATATGGAGCCGGTAAGTATACCGATAAAATAGATGTATTTAGCGCCGATGAGTTTCGTGCCATAATACAAAACAGCAGGCCAACCGACGCGGGCTTGCTGGGTACCGCCAATACCGACTGGCAGGATGCCATATACAGGCGCACTGATTTTGTAGATAACAACCTATCATTAAACGGTAACCTTTTTGGCTTTATGCCCTCTCGCCTTAGCTTAGGCAATACCTACCAGGAAGGCTTAAGGCTTACTAACAAGTTTAACCGCAGTAACGTATCGTTGTCGTTAAACCCTTCGTTTTTTAAAGACCACCTTAAGTTTAATGTAAACGTTAACTATACTAACGAAAAAAACCGCTTTGCCGACGGTGTAGAATATAACGCCATCCACTTTAACCCTACACAGCCCATCCGGGATGCGACTTCGCCTTATGGAGGTTATTTTGAATACTATAATGCAAACGACGCTAATAACGCGCTGCTTTTAGGCACACGCAACCCGGTTGCACAGCTTATGCAAACCTATGATACTGGTAACAACAACCGTATATTTGGTAACTTCCAGACAGAGTACCGCTTTCATTTTGTAGACGGGCTTAAAGCGGTTGTAAACCTTGGTTATGACAAGTCTACCGGAGACAGGACCCGCATTGTGGGCACTGATGCTGCCTCTGCGCCAAGCAATAACAGCATACCTTATGGTACTAACGAGTACAGTGAAAGGAAAATTGAGAACCAGCTCCTTGACGGCTACCTTAACTATAACAAAACATTTGGCTCAACCGTGCTTGATGCCACTGCCGGTTATTCGTACCAGAAATTCCAGACACGCAGCTTTTATACAGGCAACCTCAATAACCCTACGCTGGGCAGCAACTTCCCTGAAACCGATGTTGATACGCCTAACGTACTGATAGGTTTCTTCGGAAGGGCAAATATTACTTTTAACCAAAAATACCTGTTTACATTTTCGTACAGAAGGGATGGCTCGTCGCGCTTTGCCGAAAATAACCGTTGGGGCAACTTCCCTGCAGCTGCTTTTGCCTGGAGAGTAAGGGACGACTTCTTTGCAGAATCTAACACCGTAAGCGACCTTAAGCTACGCCTGGGCTACGGTGTTACAGGCCAGCAATCTATACCGGAGGCTAATATATACCTACAGCAATACCAGATAGGCAACGGCAACAGCCAGTACATTTTTGGCGGCTCACAATACCCTATCGCGGTTTCAAGGCCGTACAACCCTAATATTAAGTGGGAAGAAACCACTACTTATAACGCGGGTATAGACTATGGCTTGTTTAACGACCGTGTTACCGGTGCCTTAGATGTTTTTTATAAAAGGAGCGACGACCTGTTAAGCAACGTACCCGTTGCAGACGGTAGTAACTTTTCTAACTACATCTGGCAAAATATAGGCAGCTTTACTACAAAAGGTGTAGAGTTTAGCATTATAAGCGATGTAATAAAAACCGAAAACTTCAGGTGGAATGTAAATTTTAACTTCACCAAATTTGAACGAAGGATAGAAGAACTTGCCTACAACCAGGATATCCTTTTAGGAGGCACCGGTTCTGGTACAGGCGGTAACGCCCAGATTTTAAGGGAAGGCTACACCCCCTACTCTTTTTACCTGTACAAACAATTATATGATACAAGCGGAACTCCGGTTGAAGGCGCTTATGCCGACCTTAATGGCGACAGCGTAATAAATGGCGACGACCGCTACATCTATAAAAACCCGGATGCCGATGCTGTTTTTGGCTTTGCGTCAAGTATAAACTGGGGTAACGTTGATTTCTCTTTTAACCTCAGGGCAAGCGTAGGCAACAGGATATACAACGCGGTTAACGCGGGCAATGCGCAACTGGCTTTATTAAAGGCTGATGCTGTATTGGCAAACGTACCTAAATCGGTAACTGCTACAAACTTCGTCAACACCGCCGATGTGGTGTTTTCAGACTACTTTGTAGAAAACGGTTCGTTCTTAAGGATGGATAACATTACCGCAGGCTACACATTCCCTAAATGGCTTGATGGCAAAGCTTCAGTAAGGTTGTACGGTGGTGTGCAAAATGCATTCCTTATATCAAAATATTCAGGCCTCGACCCTGAAATAACAAACGAGGGCCGCGACCAGACCATCTACCCAAGGCAAAGGCAGTACCTTTTTGGTGTAAACGTTAATTTCTAAAAAAGCAACTATGAAAAATATTAAATTAAGCCTGATTTACCTCCTGAGCCTCTTTGCATTAAACTCGTGCACTGGCGACCTTGATGTAACCCCAAAGGATGACGACATCTTTACGGCAGACAATTTTTACGCGCAGCCCGGTGCTTATAAACAAGCACTCGCAGGTGTATACGGAAACTTATCTATGACAGGAACCTCAGGTTCAGACAACTCACTCCTACAGGGTATTGATGCCGGCACAAGCCACTATGGCCGCTGCCTGTGGTACCTGCAAACCCTTACGACCGATGAGGTAATATGGAGCTATGAAAACGATGCGGGTACACGGGAACTGCAACGCAATACCTGGAATGCCGATAACCCGTTGCTACTGGGTATGTACAGCCGCCTTATGGTAGAGGTAGCTATAGCAAACGAGTTCCTTAAGCAGTCTACACCAGAAAAAGTAAGCGCAAGAGGTATAACGGGCACCGAAGCTGCCGACATAGCCCTATACCGCCAGGAGGCGCGTGTGCTAAGGGCACTGGTATACTATAATATGATTGACCTTTTTGGCAAAGGCACGTTTGTTACCGAGAATGACCCGGTAAACTTTCAGGGGCCGGAATACAGCGCGCAGCAGCTTTATGATTTTGTAGAGAGCGAGCTTACCGAAGTAATCCCTACGCTTAAAGGGGCACGTACTAACGAGTATGGCCGCGTAGACCAGGGAGTGGCTAATATGATACTTGCCAAACTGTACCTTAACGCCGAAGTGTATACCGGCACGCCTAAGTATGCCGAATGTGCAGCCAAATGCAGCGAAATTATTGCAGGGGGCTATACCTTAAACACAAACTACCTCAACAACTTTACCGCCGATAACGAGCTGTCTCCCGAGATGATTTTTACGCTTCAGAGCGATGGCAACGTTACCCAAAACTATGGCGCTACAACCGTTATGGTTAACGGCCAGGTAGGCTCTATAGAGCAAAACGGCCTTGATTTTGGTGTAAGCGCCGCGGCATGGAGCGGGGCATTGAGGCTAAGGAAACAGTTTGTAGAGAAATTTAACGGGGCAGAGTTCCTTAATGATGACAGGAATACCATTATAGGGGGCGACGAAAGGACCATTGATATTACGGATATCGCTAACCGCGACCAGGGGTATATACTGGGTAAATTTTCTAATATCTCTTCTACAGGTGTACCGGGCCCTAACTCTGCGTTTGTAAACACTGATTTCCCACTGTTCCGCCTTGCAGATGCCTACCTTATGTATGCGGAATGCGCGGTAAGGAATGCGGCAGGCACTTCGATTACGCAGGCGCTTAGCTATGTAAACGCGCTGAGGATGCGTGCACACGGGGGTTCTAACATTGGTAACATAGGCGCGTCAGAACTTACGCCCGACTTTATACTTGATGAGCGCGCCCGCGAACTACACTGGGAAGCCCACCGCCGCCAGGACCTTATCCGCTTTGGCAAATACACCGGCGGCAGCTACAACTGGGCCTGGAAAGGAAACGGCGCTAACGGCGTGGCCATACCCGGCCATTTCAGGCTGTTTCCGCTGCCTACCGCCTCATTGGCATCAAACCCTAACTTAACTCAAAATACAGGCTATTAATTAAATCCTTAAAACTCTAAAAATGAAAAATATATTTTTATACTTATTTACTGTTGTACTTGCCGCCGGATTCACATCGTGCGAAGATGAGCAGGACCTGCTGTTTGTTAACCCTACCGGCAGC
>Ga0247803_1001107_pt1 | contig 14249 bp, 15 predicted proteins | sample UWRJL014104B1_FD_180928 | JGI IMG/M metagenome (GOLD analysis project Ga0247803, IMG submission 180928) | Plant litter microbial communities from Arlington Agricultural Research Station in Wisconsin, United States - UWRJ-L014-104B-1 | ecosystem: Environmental > Terrestrial > Plant litter >...
CGAATTTGTCTCGCGGCGCCGGAATAACCTTGCGCCGTGTGCCCGTGCACTAGCCGCGATCGGCGTAGTGGGGGTTGAAGAGTTCCCAAGGCCAGCCGTCCATTTTTGGACGCGGTTGAGCCTCCGCGGGTGACTCAGCTTAATTAAAGAGACATTGAAGAGTCCTGTGCGATTCACCCTTTCTCCAACAGGCATCCTTGAAGGCTATAGACCGCCCACCGATACACAATGGCCTCCGCACCAAGCGAAGACGTCCCCAAGACCTCGATTACGCCCCTTCTCAAGCGACTATGGCATGAGTCAGCATCAACCAAACCGAATGCTGCAGAGATCGCTGCAGCCCTCTCCCTCATCTTTACCAACAGCTTGTCTGAGGTACAGGCAGGTGCGTTGTTAACATGTCTACATTTCACCGAACGGGATCGGCAAGCAGATGTTCTGGCCAAATGCGCCGATGCGATGCGGACATACGCAACCAGTATCGACACTGCCAGTTTGGGAAAGTTACTTGCTAAAAGAGGAAGGAAAGAAGGTGGATATCTCGGCGGTCTGGTATGCTTATTTCTCAATCATCCTTTCGATATCCATGTCACTTTCATGTTTTCGGTGTTGAAGCACTTGACCTAACGGTGACCATCAGTGTGATATCGTTGGTACAGGCGGCGACTCGCACAATACGTTCAACATATCGACGACCTCTTCAATTCTAGCCAGCTCTCTTTTGATGATGGGAAAGCACGGCAACCGTGCGAGCACGTCCCGTTCTGGTTCGGCAGATCTCCTTTCCTGTGCGCCACCAAAGCCACCACAGATTGCAGCCATCACATCAAAGACACTTCACGAAGTCTACTCGAGCACGAATTACGCCTTCCTTTTCGCGCCCATTTTCCACCCTGGCGCAAGACACGCAGCTGCCATCCGAAAACAGCTGGGGTGGCGTACCATATTCAACCTATTAGGGCCCCTGTCCAACCCACTTCATCCCCTTATAGAAGCCCGTGTTCTTGGTGTGGCCCGTAAAGAGATTGGGCCTGATTTTGCCGAAGCTCTACGCCAGTCTGGCTCCAAAAAAGCCTTGGTCATCTGCGGAGACGAGGAACTAGATGAGCTCTCTTGTGCTGGCCTAACTCACTGCTGGCAACTCGTCGAGAACCCCAATACTAAGGAAGTCGACATCAACTATTTTACGATCACTCCAGCCGACTTTGGGCTGCCTTCACATCCCCTTAGCGATGTGTCACCAGGGCAATCCCCCGAAAAGAACGCTGAAATTTTGATGCGGATCTTGACGGGGGAAGTCCCGCCCGATGATCCGATCCTGCACTTTGTATACATCAATACCGCGGCACTCTTTGTCATAAGCGGTGTTTGCGATGCGGACACGAGTGATATGGGTCACGGCGACGATGGCAACGTGATCACCGAAGTCGGCCCTGGCGGAGGAAGATGGAAGGAAGGTGTACGGAGGGCAAAATGGGCGATCACCAGTGGAGAAGCTCATCGGCAGTGGGAGAAGTTTGTGGAGGTTACCAATCGAGTGGCCGCCTAGATCATAACGCAGGGGCGAGGAGCCCGTTCCTTGTGGCGTACCTGAATGCAACATCGGCCAAGGAAACAACCCACAATAACATTGACTACACAGAAAAGTTTAACGCCGCTCAATTCCGCATTACCTTCGGCTCAAACGCATTCATTCTGCGCAAGACAAGGCCCTCTGCTGTTACTATTTGACTTTTCCAGTTCACTTCGTCTAAAACTCATTCGTTCAATACGGTCGAGCTTTCCTAGTTTGATCCAACTCTGCTTCTTTGTCCTTGTCTCCCCGGCAGAAGTTGCTATGGCGCATCTGTTGCATTCCAGGCTCGCCCAAACAAACCTTTCCATTAAGCCACTACTCCAGTTGCCATCATTACATCCATTATGTCGGACATCGGTGATTGCCCCAAAGTTGTACCAATTGCTATTGTTGAACAGCCGTATAGCGTTGACTATCGTGAGCATCTCCTATGCACAAATTTCCCGAGAAACGGGCTAATTCTACATCAACTAGTCTCGCGCATCGCTACATTCATTCTTCGTGCGCCTATTCATGTCTTAACACCTATAACGAAGAATCTCAACCCGGATCGACTCACCGCCGTCCTGGAAGAGACTCGTTGTCAGCCCGAGCTCCTACCGAAGCCTCTGGAATGCATGGAGGAGATGTGTACGATGTTGATAGTCAACTTGAACACGAGAAAGAGGAGGTGGGGAGTCACTCGTGGCATCGTACCTCTCGCTTTACTACTACTATGGAGACTACGTTGTGCACGGGAAGAAGGAAAGGGGAGAGATGAGAGGGGAATGATGTGCGGTGATCATGTGTGCGTTATTGTGGCTGTCTCTCGGGCGATCGCAAGTATGCAGCGGACATTTTTCCTACCCTGCACACCTTCCAAATAGCTGAATACCGCAACTGACCTCGTCTAGGCATTACAGATACGCATATCGGCTTGAATGATTGGTCTGACTTGAGCGGCATCCGTGCATCGGAACTAGCAAATGCAGGCACAGCTTTCGAGAACGCCATCGATCATCAGGTCCTGGTGGCAGGATTAGAGTTTGAGAACTGGTCGTGGAGGATGGACGAGCTGTGGGAGAAAGTGTTGAAGGTGCCGGATCCAGAGACTTCGGTGGTATGGTATCTTTTCGGTGCTAATGCTTTCTGGAGGTGGCGTGGTTTGTTGGATAGGATGTGGTAGCGCGGATTCTCACGGGGAAAGTCGTATAACAATGAGAGCTATCCAAGAAGACTCATGTGCCTCACTGTTCGAGTACTTGCCTGTACCCGTTGAAAACCGCCTCGTAACGTTCACGTGATGGCGCGATAAGACGTGGCACAACACGCGCGTCCCGCAAAAGCACAGGAGACCTCTTTCATTTGCAGCTATTTCTTTCGAGCTGCAACACCAGCCTATTTTTCCCAATGTGCAGTCAACCTGGACAGTGCTGTAACATGCCGTTTTTCCCGCGGAAGATCTCCCTACGCGCGTGCCGGTAATCGAACTGCACTGGAACATTGAAAGACACAACGCCCGTCAGCTTCAGGGCCAATAAGAGCCACCAGAAGCAAGCAACAAGACTGAGCACAGTTAAAGGCAGCTGTTAAAAAGCAATTCATCGAACGATGCTTATGTACGAGTTTCGTTGAACCACTGTTCTGGTCTTTGGTTTGCGTCTTTATCCGAGGTCATATGCCGGGCAATCTACCCCAGATTAATTAACAGCGGACGCGCTAAACGCTTCGTGCAACGATGCCATTGCCTAAAACTGTCCTGCTATGACACCTGAGCCTCTCGGAACTTCTTTCTGGTCATTCTACTTACCTCGCTCCTGGACGACTTCTGAGCCTTCCGCGACCATGAAGCCTGGCAAACACGAAACTGAGGAAGAAGGACAGGCTTTTCTCTCAGATTCTCGAGATAGCGAAGATGCATCGACACCTCTGCGCGAGAGTCGTGCGTCGCGGTGGCGAGTATGGTGGCATCTGCGGATACTCTTCGAGGTTGCGATGGCCGCGACAATAATTTTCCTCTTGTTCTTCCGACCCGTACCGGAGAGACAGACTATTAGAAATACGCCGGTGCCTCAGTGTACGTCTAAATTATTTCAAGATCAACGGAGGCAGCGCTAATGGAGAGTAAAGTTCCGCGCAAAATCACCACTTTTCAGAGCGATCCAAAGTACACGCGGGAAGATATGTTCTATAACGAGTCGAACACTTTACATACGTTGAACAAATGGATTCCACTTAGCTCTGGTATATTCTCCGTATCCAAATGTATACCATCATCTGATCAGTTTTCAGAATCTCGAGGCTACGTCGTCGTAGGCGACCGCACTCCCTACGACCTTCCCGAACCCTACATCACAGCCATCGACCGTCAAAACGACGGCGAGACATACATGATGTCTGTCTTCCACCAGCTTCACTGCCTCTCCTACCTCGCTGTGCACTTCCAACAAGGCTACGGTGGCATCGTACTGGAGAAAGAAATAGCACATCACTCGGCTCATTGCTTCAATTATATCCGCCAAGGCATCATGTGTAATGCGGACATGACGCTGGAGGGAAAGACAGATTCGCCTGGTGAAGGGAGTGAACATGAGTGTGTGGATTACGATGCGTTGCTGAATTGGGCGAATGAACATGCAGCGTATAAATGGCGAAATGCGCTGCTTCCTGATGACTCGACACTTTGAGCGGGTGTGAAAAAGTGTACTAGGGGTATTGAGATAGCTTGATCGGTGCGTTCACGTCTGGTGTAAGATTGTGCGATGCTACCACGCGTCGATCATGAAGAGATCCAGCGCGGAGTCGCTTCATTAAAGCTAGAGTCTAGCGACACCCGCAAGGTCAACTGCCCTCCAAATCCTCGAACGAGTTCCAAACAACCCACGCCGCATTCACGAATCGCCTACGACCTCCGAAACGGCGGATGGCATGCGTTCACCGACCAGCCAACCTAGAGGCAATACCGTACCCACTCTCCACACCATCCCCGTTGAACTCCGTCTCGTCATCTCCTATCACCTCCTCTACCCTGACCTCACCCCGATGTCCCGGTTACCCATACAACCACACGTCGCAATCCACAGTACATGCCGTCTTTTCCACTCTGAGTACGACCACGAGTTGTTTGAAGCCCTTCGGATGTACATTGAAGCCTGCACCAGATTCTGGCCTAATGGTAGTGTCGCTCTACCGCAAAATTTCTCCAAGCTAGGGCATTCAGTATTCGAGATGCCCGCTACAGTGCTAGATGAATTTATGTACACGCCAAATCCCCGCCGTCACGGACCCATCCGCATGATGTCGAGTAAATTTTTTTCGATAATCTTTCCGTGGACGAAAGAGCTCACTCTCCGCATCCGTGCGGCCGAAGGCGAGGAAGGACATTTTGATTAGGATGTAGAAAAGCACATCCAGCTCAAGAACATGTGTAGCATAATGGCTGAGGATTTTTGTTGGTTGATTTCCGTCGACAGAGACGTCGTGCGCAACATGATATCCATAACATACGGCTGGCAAGACATCTTCCATACCACATTGATTAGACGGATGCAGGTATGTGAGGGGGATCCTGTTCAGACATTGTGGTCGGGCAAAAACACTCCTTTCGAAACGCTCGTGAACGACGAACTTGTTTGTGTTAAGTGGAGCAAAGTTCCGGATGAGGGACCCTCCGTCTTTGGTCGTGCACGAGTCTCGCAGTGGTGTCTAGGTCTCTTGGTAGCAATTCTCCAGTCTTCTGGTAGTATTTGGGCTGGTAAGTATGTATATGTAGGACCAGATGTAGCAACTAGTGCTCATATACTCTAATCATGTGGAAATGCCCAGCTCAATCATCTCTTCTTTTCGTCCTCAGAATCTCCTTCCACCACCAACACGGCGACACTCAACTCAGGCATGCTCCACTCAAACACTCCATTTACACCGGCTTCCAAAGTCTTTACATCCTTTACAACAACGTTGTTTCCGATCTTCGGATCGTTGAACCCGTAACCCCCTTCACTCCCCGTTAGTAACGTTAGCTGCGCTTTCGTGCCCTCCTCCACACCATCAAGCGTCACGCTCAAAGGCGTATCCTCATGGTTCGTAGTATTGTAGTTCGCTGCCTTGAAGATTCTCGCTCCTGTATCTTTGTTCAAGCCAGCGCCGAAAAAGAGACTCGAGGTGTTTGTACCCGGTGTAGTCGGAAGCGTGTGTGTAATGGTGTTTGTAGAGATAAGCTTGAAGACGTGGTAACTCGTGCTCAATGAAGTCCGGGTCGTATCCGCTTCGAACTCAATCATGCAGATACTCCATTGCCACTTGTTCATGTTGCGCAGTATGGGCGCATATGTCGAGCCAATAATGCGATCGCCGTTGCGCTCGGTGCTAATCATGAAGATGGCTTCTGCAACGCCGCCAATCCACCAAGGGAAGGGGTGCAAGTTACCTTCCCACTTAATGCCACCGTTCGGGTGCGTGCTCGAAAATTCACCCACAAGCGTCAAATTGTCGGCTGTGAGGTTGTCGAACTTGTGGAATTCTTTGTAGAAGCCATCGGGTTCGCGGTAGGGATGGTAGTCGCCCGCTGAGTCGACAGGAATCGTCATGTTGTCGAACACTGAGGGCGAGGCGATGGTTTGAATGTCTGGGTATTTTTCCTCGATAGCCTGTTTCAGGAGGGGGTACCGGTATTCTTTGTACGAGTCGTAGCCTGGGTCTCCACCGGCGAGCCAGTCCTCGTTGCCGAGCTCAACATACTTGAGCTCCCAGGGTTCGGGATAGCCGAGCGATGCGCGGAGGGCGCCGTACGGTGTCGACACGTCGCCGCGGACGAATTCGATCTCGTTGAGAGCATCCTCGACCCAGGGTGCATAATCAGTCTCGTTGATCCAGCCGCCGTCCAGAGCGAGACCAGCATAGAGTCCAAGAACTAGACAGCTCGTCAGTAATTAATCAAAACCAGGATTGGCATTCCTTACTTGGCTCCAAACCCATATCGTCACACCAGTGCAGATACTCAACGAGCCCCAGTCCATCACTCGTCTGATAGCCCCAAGCACCGGGTCGTCCAGGGCGGTCCTTCAATGGGCCGATGGTCTCGTTCCACTTCCACGGGTTCGCAAGGTTTGGCCCTTCCAGTGCATTTCCACCTGGAAAGCGGAAGAATGTAGGCTCCAGTGCCGCGAGGGCTTCCGCGAGGTCTGTTCGCAGTCCATTCTCTCTACCCTTGTATGTTGGTGGGAAAAGTGAGATGAGATTAAAATCCAGAAAACCACTGCTAACACCCCCTGGATTGAAAGTGATGACCAAGGTGTTGTTGCTGTTCGACGCATCCTTGGTGGGTACCAATGTGTAGTTATGCTGAACCCATTCGTTCGACTTGCATTCGCTCTTTACTTTGACGCTCCCGAATGTCTCATTCGTGAGGGCAGATTGCAAGCTCGCTGTGAATTGTCCATTGTACTCGCCGCGCACGTAGAATGACCCTTTGTACTTTTGCTGCCGGACATCTATGCCCCAATATCCGGCGTTGGCGAAACCTATGCTCGTGGTGTTGGTAACGTTGCCAAGGGCCACGTTCATGCTCGAAGGTAGAGCCTGGGACAGCGGCGTGCTGAGGTTCTTAAGAGACAGCGCTGCGCCATTGACAGCGGACCAGCCATCCAGAGACCTAGGGAATAGGTCGCTTCCCTGGAAAGCACGATTTCGAACTAACTCTGCGTACATGCCACCGTCTCCAGCATTATTGATATCCTAGTCTCTATTAGCTTCGGATGAGTGAACAGTATCAAGACTGCTTACTTCATGCATCAAACCATATGGTGTTTTAGTCGTAGCATTCCCACCAGTGCTGGAAACAGTGATGTCCACCGCTGAAACGCCTGCACAGATGACCAAGCCTAGGGTTAGGAGCTTCATGTTGTTGCGCCGAGTTGAAACTCTTCAATCTCAGCAAGAAGTGGCCAATCTTTTGGGTACACGGAAGATCTTTATAGCTGAGGGTAAATGCTAGCTCATATCACTGGTAGCTGGTTTGACGAGCATGTACATACACGCTCTGCACCATGCATTCAAGGCACAGGTCTGTGCGTTGCTTCCGCGGACATGCTGCCGAGATGTCTTTCCGAGAACCCGGCTAGGAAGCTCGAACAATGGACGCAGCCACATTGCCTCTCGTAACTGTATACTGCGGTTGCTGACGTCTCATTTGCGGAAGCGGGGATATCGGGTAAACTCGAGAAATCAACTATGTGCCAGTGGGTAAATTGATGCGCAAAGGGACAAGGCCAGCTTGGCTTGCACAGAGCCACGGAGATGACAGTAGATCGGTTGGATTTGTTAGTCAATTGTCCGTCGACTGTTGACGATCGGTGGTGGAGAAGATGGGTTTGGCGAACCTGGCACCCGGAACCTTGTCGATCTTGCATGTAATTCTGCCTAAAGCATTCCCGCTAACGACGCGAACTTCTGGAAGCTCTGCTCAGAGCGGGGAATTGGAGGACGAATAGTCGAACCACGCGGGGATTGGGAGGCGACTGATGAAAGGAATATTCCTCAACCGATGCGAGACTTGTCTCTCCATTTTCCAGTGATACCCCTCGGATCATCTCCCTTCTCGCCAGTGCTGGGCCCTTGCCGCAACTGTTCAAACTCTTTGAAGCCCGCAAAGTACTTTCTTCGAAAGTCATTCAGGTCGTCAGCCTTGACGCCTGGCTCGTATTCCTTCTTGGCCTTCTCGATGGCACCGGTGGATATGTCTGAATCTGGCAGCCTCTTGTACGTCAACAGTCTTCTCGACCACTTATTGAACGGCTGAACGCAAACCGATATGATCTCCAAGCATGGATGGGTCGGAATGACTAGCTCGACGTCTTCGTCGTTTGCAGTTGGCATCCACATGCTGAGTCTCGCGTTGTCAACCAGAGTCGCAACAGCGAAGTCCAATATGTCGTCGAGGATAGCGGTGAACGAGTATGGTCGCTTTGGAGGAATATAGCCTGACTCTGTGAAGCGGTCCGCATGTGTTGCTCGTTCCATGTCATTGAGCTGCTCGCGGGAACCAAGGACTTTCAACCCTTCGCGAATACCGTAAGGCGGGTCGCAGACGATACCGTCTAAGTACCCTCTTCCGCCTTCCGCGTTACTGTTCTGCTGTATCCTCAACGGAGTATTCGTAAGGTCCGAGACGAAAGCGCCCAGGTATCTGGCTTCCAGGCCATACTGGCTGAAGTTTCCAGCGACGTCCATCTTCCCAGTCTGGCCTCTTCGAGCACTTCCGCCAGTTCCTCGTATACTGCGACCGTCAATATCGCTGCCGCATACGACTGCACCGTAATGAGCGCATGCCACAGGAAAGCCACCGGCACCCATGAAAGGATCGTAGAAAAGCTTCCCAGGAGCTGCGAGCGCAATGTTGGCAGTCAGGAGGGCGAGTTCGGCATCCATGGACGTTGTGCTGATATAGTGTCTTTTTTTCAGGTCATATGTCGTCTTTGCATCCCGACCCGATGAGGCCACCAAGCGGCCCAAGTACAGTTGCCTCGGTGTAGACGCCTCGTGACAGTAATCTTCGAAGATCTTGAAGGAAACATCCGGCTCCCGCAGTCGTAAAGGGCCCTTGAATCCCAGGTAGGAGAAAGTGTCGATGATTTTGAGTTGATCGGCATGCGTTCTCGTTCCCCGGTAGCCGTCCATCGAAAAGCGGAATGGGGTTGATTTGTACTCCAACCATCTGGTCTTTGGCATCTCTTTCACTGACGCATGGAGGTCATCGTATGTGGAACCCTGTCCCCAGAGCTCGTAAATGCCCTGAGATAAGATGCTGCGAGAGATGACTGCTTTTGCTGCAGAGTCTGAAGGGAGGCGTATGATGCAGAATGGAGACTGGCAGTGTTAGACAGTGAGCAAGGATGGCTGAGAGCATCCGACAAGTCTTTGCTCATGATGTCAGTCCCTCGGAAGTTTACCTACATCTTCATCGTACCTCACTAAATCAATGTTTGTCTCAGCGAGATCAGCTAGCGCCTGGAGTTCCGCCTTGCGAAAACTCTCATGTATTTGCGCGAGCCTGACGAGATATTCTGGCATTTCGCTACCGAAAAGGGCGCGCGATTCTAAAGTGCTGTGGATGCTCACACCGGTATGAGCATGGTGGTGTGTGAGTAAGCACCCTCTCACACCGAGAAGAGAAAAATGTAGAGCTGGCGGGGGTGGATCGAGCAAGCGCGCCCTGATTGGCTGTCGTTTAGCACTCCCGAAATGGCTAGCACCAGCTGGCACCGTTACACCCCGTCACCACCACGCCTTACACGACTTCAGCATCTCAGCAAATAGATACATGTCTCCATGCAAAGGCCACCATCAGAAAACCCACCCCGAATGCCTATCTTCCGCAATAGGCAAAAGCTCCACCCGCAATCTCTCCTTACCGACGCGTACATAGGAGTCCAGACTTTCGGCCCCCAAACGAAACCCAACCCACCTTATCTTAGCCTAGTCTGGCACTCCCTCCGCCGACGCTTCTGAGCGATCAAGAGCGAATCCGGGATGGCGAGTTGACGCGTCGAATAAGCTTGAGGCCGTATCATGGAGCGGAAAGGGATACGTTACCTATGTTTAGCACAACCGTGGGGAGGGAGTTCGCGAGCGCTTTCAGCTCAACCGTCTCTCCTGTCCACTTGTTTTCAGCCTTTGACCTATGGCCTTTCTCTCTACCACTCGCGACATGTTCCTGCATTTGGACCTGCTGTTTTCTAGGCATCCTTATGTCTGAGCGACATCGTCTAACCGCCAAGGCCGATTTGGATTCGCGTTGCGCAGCCTCGTTGCCACTTTATTCTTTTGGCCCCCTTCCAACCAGGCTAGGCCTAGTATACGCACGTGTACCTAGAGTCCAACTGCTGAAATCTCGAGGCTTGCCGTCCTTTTGTTTCCGCGATATCCATCGCAGAAGTCTGGCCAAGCTTTAAAGGTCAGCCCTTCCCGTGCATAGTCAGATTCTATTCCACGACCATTTCCCCTTCTCGTTTGTGTAAAATAACTTGGCGGGTGCCTCGCTTCCTCTCCAGGGAGCCATGGAAAGAGACGGGGGCTTGCTGTCGCCAGACAGCGCGAACTACAATGACCGGAATCCCCTGGATCCAGTCGACAACAGATCCTCGCCGTCTCCAGGAACGACACCGAATCCTTTCGAGACGCCATACGATCCGCCGTTTTCTCCCAACGATGAGGGCGACATCGCCATGGCGCATATGGACGAACCTCCCCGCTCAGGACACACCGACTCCCCCGGTTTTACCAAAAGCGACTACAGCTATGTACCCGGCAGCGGATACGCCTCTACATTCGACAGCGACACGCGGTCGCTAATCTCGCAGGCGAAACGCTACGATCACCATGAATCACGACTTCTTCTGCTCAAGACCGGCGCGTACCGCCTCCTCATTACGTTCGCTTTTTGTTCCGCAATGGGCTTCACGTTGAAGGCTTATGAAGGTTTCAAGGCTCCTTTCATCATGACTAAGACGCAAGTCCGTGTTTTCAATTCAATCATGTTAGGACTATCGCTTGGTCTAGGTTTGAATCTCGCGTCGTCGTTGAAGAGATATGCGGTTATCATGCGTTGGTATCTCTTGACTAGGCGTTATGTCTCCCTGGAAGTCTTCGACTTGATATTGGGTCTGGAAACTTTGACTAAAGTCGCCAAATTGATGATTATCAGCCTTCCCCGCATCCGCCACATGAAGCATATCCGCAAACTCCCTTGGTTCCGCGAAGCACGCGATGACGGTACCCGCTTTACCTGGATCGTCTGCCTCATCTGGATCCTCATCAACATCGGCGCCCAGATCCTCGTCGCAGCTCTCTCCCTCTTTTGGCCTATCGACCCCTCGGATGCTATGCCCCTCCTAATACCAGGCAACGTCACTGTCGCCAATCTCAGCACCTGGAGTACCGAGACGCCGGATAGTTCATGGTGGTCGAATAGTACGCAGATGGAGGCCGCGTGGGTAGCCGGCATGGAAGCCATCGTTTACCCCACGTTTCCGCTAAATGAGACGAAGCGCGATTTGAGTTCGCTACCAGGAACGCCGATTTACAAGGGCGACGGATTTTACGAGTATCGCTTTTACAATCGCGACCCCCAGCACGAATACACAAACTACGTCGTCTCCAAGCGCAGTATTCAGGCAAAAACAACATGCGAACAGCTCGAGCTCAAAGGCACTATCGTGAACCCGGACATAGGTCCCATGTACATCGAAGGCAAAGTATGTACACCCCACCTCACTATCCCTCCCCCTCCCCTTCCACAATGCTAATGACCCACCCCAGGCAAAAGGCAAAGACTGGGCCCACTACAAAATCCCCCAACGAACAGACGGTTCCTTCACCTGGTCCGGCTCCACCTTCAACTTCTGCGGACCCCGCTGCACAAACTTCACAGTCTACCAAGACGAAGACGAGGTCGACATCAAAGTGCCTTCTCTCTTCCTCTGTAACTCCACGCTTGGGCCCGTCAATACGCCTCCAGACGAATTCACCAATCTGACCCCCAAGGACAAAATGCATATCTACGGCAATGACGATTTTGCGAGGATTACGGCGGGGTCGATGGCGTGGACGGGGTACGAGTTGAATGGCTGGATTGATAGGCAGACGAGGAGTTATTTGAGGGGCAGTAAATGGAGTCCGTACAGGATGCTGAAAAAGGAAGAAGTAGAGGATTTGTTGGCACGATTTACCATCGGCGCTGTGGCAGCTTTCGACCACCACGGCCTTCGCTACACGGTTCTTGATCAGGCCTCGCGGCCTACCCAAGGCTCGCAGCTTCAGGTCGACTGGCCCTACATTCTCGCGCTCTTGGGGAGCATCTGCTTTATTCAGTTCGCCGCGCTATGGCTCCTCCTTGCGTTCGGCAACAAATCCGTCATGCGCGACGAAAGTGTCTTCAGCTTGGCCATGTTGTTGAGCCCGGTGGTCAACCGGATAGGCAAGGTGGGCATGAACTTGAGCGGGGAGGAGATCAAGTCGCATCCGAAGCTGCTGTGGAAGAGAATCAGGTACGATTACAGAGAGGGCAAGGATGGGGAGCCGAATGTAGTCGACATATTTTTTCAGGGGAAGGACAACGCTGAGGCGAGGAGGAGTTGGGCGCCTGGGGTATACTCATAGCCTGTTCATTGTTTCGAGGTGTGTCTAAGTGAAATATACACATTAGTGCAGTGCTGTACCTTGATTCAGTTCCTGATGTGGAGTTTCACATCCGTCCTTTCCAGTACGTAGATAAAGTGCCAGATCTTTGGTCGGTGGATCGTTGCGGTCGCGTTGTGTCCACTAGGCGGCTCTGCTGCAGGAGCCTCTATGGGATACTTGCCAGCCAGCTTCCAAAGAAGGCTAGGGTTTGGGAACCCGCCTTTTATGATGTTTTCCGGGATGTCATCTAGGTCATACTCCGGGTCTGAGTCATCAGGATCCTCTTCTTCGGCAGGTAATGTAGATGGCGCAGTCGTCCCGGTTTCCGCACCATATGGCACTTTCGGTGGAGATTTAGACAGGAACGGAAACCGGTCTAAAGAGTAGGACAGACAAATCCAGCGAGCTTTTGGTTTCGCAACGAGCGCGAGGTGGACGGCCATGATGTGAAGAGGATGGATTGGCTCCGGTGATTCTGTCTTCATTGCGATTGACGCCGAATTTTGTGTGGTGGTAGAAACCGGGTATGGTAGTGGAACGTATAGGTCGTCCGAACAGGCTATCGAATCGCATGTTGACTTGTCGACGATGAGAGAGTATGAAGAGGGTTGACATGCTTTGAGGATTGAAAATGGGTCAAGAAGGTCGGCGGCCGACCAGCGCATGTACGAGTGTTCAGGCGCGAGCGAGGCTCGCTGCTGAGCCTCAGATGCCTCTTCAACTCGACCTCCGGAAGACGCCAGCTTCTCCGGCTCCGCATCGTGTAAGATAGCTCCATGCCCGGCATGCTCCCCCCTCCCTTCTCCCAGCACAATATGCTCCTTGTAAATGTCGACCTCACGCTTCCTACCAATCTCAACCGCGACCTCCGAGTAATCCAGATTATGTATTTGTGCAGGGTCCTTCACATGCGCGCGAAGGTGGTACGAAAGAAGGGATGTTCCGCACCCAATATGAAGTAGCTGCGGGTTGGCATCGCTCGTTGCGCTCAATGCATCCACCAAATACTGATCCAACACGGTGGGAACCTCTAACCATTCGAATGGATTCGAGTCTGCCGTGAAGCGCTTGTCCCAGTACTCTTGCGAACCAAAGGAGGGCACCTTGGGAGGCATTGCAACCTGGGAATGGCATCAGAACTACTCTACATTAGGTTTTGTGAGTGGCTCACTGTTAGCTGAAATGGGATGGGCTCGCGGAACCAAACACTGTACACTTAGAGGTTGGCGGCGCTAGTAGTCAACTGGTCGTTGTGGTGCGGGGCGCGTTGTACAAAGATGCTGGCGTGAGGAAAGAGCGATACACGCACGGACCACCTCCCCAAAAGCTTCGAGATCGTTCCTCGTTCCATCTCTCAATCGCACTACACCTACCAGTGTCGACCCCGTATAGCCATGGCCTCCCTCCACTCAATACCACGCGTCCTCCTCTACCGGCGAGCCTTCCCGACCCTATTGCGGCCACAAACCCTCGCTCTCCTCCCCACAGCGACCCTCCGCTACGCCTCCTCCTCCACCCC
>Ga0247803_1001108_pt1 | contig 14232 bp, 15 predicted proteins | sample UWRJL014104B1_FD_180928 | JGI IMG/M metagenome (GOLD analysis project Ga0247803, IMG submission 180928) | Plant litter microbial communities from Arlington Agricultural Research Station in Wisconsin, United States - UWRJ-L014-104B-1 | ecosystem: Environmental > Terrestrial > Plant litter >...
ATGTACTTACCCTTGTGTTTTCCCAGATCATGACCGGAGGTTCGGCCTACGACTATGATGATACGCACCAAGAAATACAGCAAGGCGGAGTCCAGCTACGCCAGGTTATGATCAAGCTCAAAAATGTCCTCGGGACACAGAGGTACATGCAAGAAACTCGACAAATTTACGTGGACCAGGCGAACAGGATGCGCGCCGTTATCGATGCACTGGACCAACAGCTTGCGCTTCCTGCTAATCAGAGACGCGTCGGTGGTACACTCCGCGGCCCTTGGGTAACGATGGGACTTGGCCGTTTATGGGATCAATATATGAGGGAGGTCTGGCGTCCTACAAAAGAGCTCGACGACTTCATGGAGATGTTCTACCCGCCCATCAAGAGTCGCTTCTGCAAAAATGCGGCACAAGTCAACAGCTACAATCCTGGACAACCCAGAGCAAACCCAGACTTGGCACAGCTGTGCAAACAAGTTGCAGCCTTCAACCCGCTATATTTGAGGTACAGGGGAGCGCTAAACTTCCCACCCGGTCTGCCCTAAACGATAAGTAGTAAGTGCAGGGAATGAGGGGACTTAACGCTCGCAAATATTTGATCTGAGTCAGCAATATATAGCCAATAATACACAATGATTCAGACCAAGCCCAACCTTTACCCAGTCCTCCTCAGATACCAGTCCTTCATGAAAGAAAGCCTAGGATACGTTCCGGAATATCTTGGAAAAGCAGCCAGAGATTCTTCAAAGTCTTCTCGACCCAGTAACACATCTCCGTAAGGATCAATGTTCCAATGCTCAATGAGTTCCCCGCCATGTTCTGCACGGCCAATATCTTGGAAAAGCTTGTGTAAAAAGGAGTCCGGCCGCCACGATCCGACTCTCCACCATAACTGCCGAGCCGGTAAGTTGTCCTGGCCTGGAGGTTCGTAAAGCGTGGCAAGCTGACCTGGTATGGCATATGCGATTCCCCATGCTAGTCCCTCGAGAGTGTTTGTCCAAAGTGATGCAGCTTTCAGTGCATGCATGCTGGTGGATGCTGCTTCGGCGAACGCCGCAAGAAAAGGTCGTATGGTCTCGTCGTTGGGGACTGAACGAAACTTTGGAACATAATCGTTGGAGGGGTGATGGGCATTTGCGTTATGCCAGGGCATATCGCGTGCATTACCGGTTTCCAGAGGAGGGTACATATTGTCTGTCACTTCGTATCCTACGTCGTTCTCTCCTTCTCCTGACGCACCGCGGAAGTACCAGGATCCCGAGGGCGTAGTAGGGCTGAACATGACGCTGAGAAATTCGAGATTGGGCCAGGACATATCGGAAGACCAGAAGAGCGTTTCATCGGCGATGAGGCGGATATCCAGGCGCCTCAGGTTCGTAGTAAACACGCGTAAGTTGGTGCTAAGCATGTCATGCCGAGCCGAGCCGATGAGAAGACTTGGTCCTCCTCCACGCTCTTCCGCCACGTGTTGATCTAGCTCAATAAGAAAGTCAAGCTGGACATATCTTAAAGTTGCTGCTAGCACTGTTGACTGCAGAGCTTTGGCTAAATCATGGCGTGCATCGCGAGCGCAAGCTTCAAAGTCATGCTCAAAGTGTTGAAGTGTTGGATATTGATCAGTCAACCTGCCCTCTTCCACGCCGAGCTGGCAGCCAAGATATTCGAGATTGGGAAATATGCTAGCAACGTCGATCAACACACGCGGGTCGAGTCTGGAGAACGCGTAAAAGCGCCCTTGATGGAAACGCCAATAGTTGTATCCTTCAAGGTACTCCGCCGGGTTGCAGATGCTCAAGCTGCGCACAGAGGCCAGCTCCGGGAGATCCCCAGGCCGCAGTAAATGAAGCCGCCATGCAGAGCTGACGCGGTGGCGACAGAACTCTCTATCGACCAATCGGAGTGGCGTAAGAATGACAACTTCGATTCTTCCAGGGCCATGAGCTTGTGTTACATTGTCTTCGACAGCCTTGATCGTCATGAACACGAGCTTGATTTGTTTCGTGAACATCTCATCTTTTTGCCGAAGTTCTTCACGACTTTCCCGGCATGGAAAGTCGTCGGGATCGGCTACAGAGTGTCTTAGGGGTGGAAAGCTTGTATGCACTTCGACGTAGCGGAGATAGCGGAACCGGCGACCACCGTACGTTTTCAGAAACTCTGTATAGCTGTCGGTTTTCTTTGGCTTTGGTTTGAAAGCATCCAGAAGCTTCTGGGGTTCGTGATTAATATCCTTGAAAGTGAATTCTTTGAATGCGCCCGAGTAGCGCTCAGCGGCTTCCTGAAACTGCCGCGATAAGAACAAAGTTCGCTTGAGGTCATCTCGATCTAGGTACGAGCTGATCCGGTCAATCAACTCAGGTGGGAGGCTGTTCATTGTGAAGTCTTCTGGTTGAGCTGTATTTCGCGAGGTCGGAGCTGGAGAGGAGGAGGTCTGACACGGTGTTGGAGGAGGAGGCGATGTTGCGGCACAGCAAGGCGTCCAAGCTTGTTGCCCGGCCTTGGCAGTCAGCTGACGTGACTTCTTAATCAAAACTACCCCTTTCGGAAGCCTTCGAGCCGAGAGATATTCGTCTACTTAGAACATAACAAGAGACGCGTATAGAAGCCCTGCGTCGTCAAAATATGCAAAAACACTAATGCAACCACGTGCCTTTTCTCCAGGTCTCACGTCTGGCCCTCAGATGAAGCCGCGTAGAGTGCGTTGCCGTAGTGTCCACCCTGTGTGTTGACGTCGGCGCCCTTGTCGACTAGCAGCCTTACAATCTGCTCGTGGCCTTTGTATGAAGCCGCCTGGAGTGCGTTGCCGTATTCTCCACCCTGCGCGTGGACGTCGGCGCCTCGATTCAAGTGGCAATTTACCGTGTGTAGTAAGCCCCCAAGCGAGGCGTAATACAACGCCAAGGCTGGCTTCGCTCCATGCCCTTGCGGTCTATCAAGCCATGGTTTATCTGGTTGATAAAGGCTGTAGCAGACCTTATAGGAGCTTTGCCGATAACAGAATAATTGCTCAATGAATTCTAGCACTCTCTGGTCCATATCCTTAGCCCCTGCCGCATTAGTCATCCAGAATCTTGCTGAATAGTGCGCGAAGGGAAAGCGCTGCATAATATCCTTTGGTGGGACTTCCTGAGTAAGATGTAGTAGATATGCTAGACAAACTCTTGCAATTGCTGCTCTAGCAGTAGACTCTTGGAAATCCTGCGCGATGTCGCTGTCCAGCCGGTTTGACATCAGATATTCTTTGACCGAGAAATGAGCCAACTGAAGCTCCACTCGATTACCATCTTCACCATTCGAATGCTCTGCAATCGAAACTACAGCCACTAAGCTCGAGCAATAACGCGAAATTACTTGAGGGCTAGGCATCCTATACTTTGGACAAAAGTATGGATCCTCATTCGTGTCTACTGCTATTGCATCAACAGCCTCCACGATCCTTAGTGGTCGCTCTGAGAACGTTATAAGCTGGAGAATGATCGTAGCGTATTGCTTGTGCTCGGGAGGAATGGCGTGTAAGATCCTGCCGTAGGTTTCATCCAACGTCGTTGGAAGGGAAGTAAGCGCACTTTTGAGAGTGCGATAGTCTAAGCAATTTTCTAGGGCATCAATCTGGCATGCAGCCCATCGGAACCTGCTCGACTTTAGTGTGCTATTCGAGAAAATTAAATGGTAACAAGCAGTAGCTCTACTCACATGCCGTTGACCTTCTGCATAAGTGCGGCCTCGATCTCGTCCTGAACTTGTAATTTGCCAGATCAAATAGGGTGTGGAGTATCATGAGAAGTGTAGAAATTATTCCGGTACAAGTACCGTAATTATTAGCTTTCAGGGAAAGACCGTTGTTTCCCAAAGTCGAAGTACCCATGCTTTGTCCCATAATACCGTGCGTCCCGCGACCCCGGGATTCACCTTAACTCCTTCACCTTATTTTTGGGATCCGTGCCACTGCTATCAAGCCAGCAAACCGTAAGCTTCCCCACATCTGTGCCATTTGGTCACGTGGAAGCTCCCAGCTTTGCATATTCGGTAGGAGTTCACCTATCGACAAACCTAAGATCCACTCCAGTCATTATCCGGCTGCGTTTGCGTATCTGGTCGTTACCCCGCACGGTGTGACTCACGAGCCCGCACCAAGGGTAGTGTGGAAGGTGCCGATAGGTGCACATATGGGGACGTCTTGGCAAAGGAGGATGGGGGGTTGACGTAATTGGACTAGGCACATCAGGCAAATGCAGCTTATATAAGAGTGCCTCCCCTCTTTATCCTTCTTACAGCCTACATCAAACAAACAAATACATCAACCAGCACTTTCATACCTTCGGTCATCAGTTTTTATTTACCGTCAACATGCGCACCCTTCGTATGCCGGTCGGATCCTCCGGTCGCCATGTCTGCGGTTGCTACATCTTCAATGCTGATACTCGCGAACGCACATATCTCCCCCAGGTCAAGCTCGACGCTCATACCACTGTCTTGTCAACCGCTTCGCGCACGGTTGTGAAGCAGACTTTTATTAACACATCAACGACGGAGTCGATTAACGAGATCAGGTGCGCGCTGTTGTACCCCTACGTGTATCTTAAATCTTTCACCACGAGCTGACTGCAGGCCAACAGATATGCCTTCCCGTTGTTCGATGGCGTCGGTGTCGTGGACTTTGTCTGCCAGATCGGGGAGCGCACCATCTACGGCTTGGTCAAAGAGAAGAGAGAAGCTCGCAAGACATATGAAGAGGCAAAAGAGCGTGGCGAGAGTGCGGCACTGCTTGAGGAACTTCCTGAAGCCGCGGACGTCTTCACGACAACTCTTAGCAACATCGCGCCGGGTTCGTCCGTCGACGTCACGATCACCTATGTGCAGGAGCTGAAGCATGACGCCGAAGTCGATGGCATCCGGCTCACAATTCCTACGTCAATCTCACCCCGCTACGGATCATATCCGGGCCATCTTCAGGACTCGTTCGCGGTCGACAACTCAAAAGGAATTTCACTCACCATCGACGTACGCATGGCTGATGGTATCCCAATCAAGAAAGTCATCTCGCCGTCACATCCCATCGAGGTATCGCTTGGTACATTATCCACTAGCACTATTGACGAAGATGTTTCAGTCTCGAAGGCTTCCGCCACACTTGCATTGGGTACCACTGAGCTCGAGAAAGACTTCGTCCTTCAGGTGGTTGCGAAGGATGTTGGCGTGCCTCAGGCGATCCTAGAAACTCACCCAACGCTGCCCAACCAGAGGGCATTGATGACCACTCTGGTACCAAAGTTCAGCCTGAAGTCTCAGAAGCCCGAGATCATTTTCATGGCGGACCGGTCAGGCAGCATGAGTAGCCATATTAGTACTCTCGTCTCGGCACTGAAGGTCTTTCTGAAGTCCATCCCAGTCAGCTGCCTGTTCAACATATGCTCCTTCGGAACTAATTACAGCTTCCTCTGGCCGAAGAGCCAGGTGTATGGTCAAGACACGCTTAGTGAGGCCATCAAGTAAGCAGAAATGGTTTCTCGCCAGCGCTTATACTGATATGCGTGCAGATATGTCGAGAAGTTTGGAGCCGACTTGGGTGGAACGGAGACCTTGAAAGCTGTCAAGGCTTGTTGCATGGCTCGCTACAAGACAATTCCAACTGAGCTCATGCTGCTCACCGATGGGGACATATGGTCCCAGCAAGAGATGTTTGACTACATCTCCGAAGAGACCAAGAGTGGCGATGTGCGTGTGTTTCCTATCGGGATTGGTGGCAGTGTCTCTAGTGCTCTGATTGAGGGCGTAGCACGGGCCGGTCGAGGATTCGCCCAGATGGTTACCAATAACGAGAAGCTTGACAGCAAAGTTGTTCGCATGGTACGTACTACCTGCTGATGGAGTGTAAATGACCTTTGCTGGTTTGCTTACGTATGAATCTTCTAGCTCAAGGGTGCTCTCACACCCCACATCAAGGACTACCGCCTCGAGATCAAGTATGATGATGACAGTGTCGAACGGGTTGTGGACACCCTTTTTGTGCGTCTCAGCATCAACGATAATATGGAGAATGGGGTGAAGAAAGCTGAACAAGCTGACAAAGAGCCCATCTCACTCTACGATCCCAACTCTAAAGACGAGCACCCTAAGGCGGACGAGCCCAAGGACATCTTCGCTGGCTTGCCAAAGCTCAATCATCCGAAGCTCTTGCAGACTCCTTATGAGATACCTCCGCTCTTCCCCTTCAATCGGACTTGCGTATACCTTCTCATGGCCCCTGATGCATCCCATCTCAAGCCGAAGACCGTTGTGTTGAGGGGTACTTTACCACAAGGCCCTCTGGAGCTTGAAATTCCTGTAAAGGTACGCGAGGAGACAGACACGATGATCCATCAACTTGCAGCGCGCAAGGCGACGAAAGAGCTCGAGGAGGGCCGCGGCTGGTTGAACGAAGCCACTGTGGACGATGTTGGTACTTTGGCGAAGACCAAATACCCGGCACAGGTTACCCTACTGCAGAGAAGGGAAGCAGTTCGCCTAGGCGTTGGGTTTCAAGTTGGCGGCAAGTACTGTTCATTCATTGCCGTCGAAGCCAACGAGGCCGAGATCGCCGAGAAGCGTAAGAGAACGGTCAATGCCACGATTGCTCGACACAACGGAGATTTGGATGAGGAGTGGGATGTGCTCGAGGATGAGGAAGGTCTATGGGAAATGTCTCCAGGTACGTACGTACATCCCTTCATCCAATCAGGCACAGCACTAATGACAGGGCACGTCAGGAAAGCTTGCAGTATTTAAGCGCAAGTCGGTCAAAGCTCTTTCGCTTGCCCCAGCTCCTGCGACCCAATTGTGGTCGTCCACTTCTCAAGGTTCGACCTCCAAATTTCTCAGATTAACTTCTTCACGGCTGTCGCAATTGCTCTCGCTTGCTGTAAGAGAGTCGAAATCATGCTAACGTGTCGCTTCAACCAATAGGTAAACAGTCCCTGTCTATGCCTGGGCAAAACAGAGCAAAAAGAACCGCTCGTCAGTCCACGGGAGGCAAGGCACCTCGGAAGCAGCTTGCTAGCAATGCGGCGCGCAAGTCTGCACCGTCAACTGGCGGTATCATGGACCCCGTGCACAAGAGGAAGAGAGCGGATTTAGAGACTCCCAAGAGATTGAAGAGGAAAAATTCTGACATTGATACAGACGTATCGAGGGCTTGTAACGTTAGGTCTACTGGAAGAGGCATAAATGCGTCAGGTGGAGGGAGATTCCGGCACCGTAAAGTCCAAGTAGACGTCGAGGATGATGTTGCGACACAAGAGGACGAGTCCGACGAAGATATGGGATTCGGCTTGTTTGACAGTGGCCCAGCTGGTGAGAGGAACAACATACACTAGTCGAGTTCAGACACTAAAGAGAAAGCAGTACCGGCTTCCCCACCATCGACCACACCAGCAACACTTGTCAAGCACATTTCTTCTTCCGGGAAGCCGACCGTCACCCCTAAAGAGTCCGGTACCCTCCTCCAGCGCCTCATCTCACGCCAATCCTTCGAGGGATCTTGGACAGCCATCACCAATCTGCTGTGTAATGAGATGAGCATCAGTCGCGATGCCGCTCGCAGCGCAGTAGACACATTGATCGACGTATCGAAACAGGCCCTTGATAGGACGAAGGCTGAGCAGTTGTTGAGTACGGCGATTGTTGTAGTCTATCTCGAGACGAAGATGGAGGACGAGGAGGATACGTGGGAGTTGGTCGTTGAGAAGGCGCGCACTTGGCTCGAGGACACTGTTGATGAGAATGTTCTTGGTGAGACGTGGAAGCTGGCGCAGAGCACTGTTGGGGTATAAGCGCTGCTATTAGGGTATAGTCTGTCGTTTTGGGTTATGCAGCTCTAAGTCTCTCGCCGATTCTAGTCTATTCACTTCCGCTCTTTACTCTTCGCTCTTCGCTCTTCAACTACCTTTGGTAGATTTCTACAACACTGAATAGTGATCCACATGACCAATTCTATAATATGCCCTCATGAAAGTATCAACCTGCACGTCTGCGAGTACGAGCGTGTCCTGGTCTTTCCTGCGGTGGTGAGATAATTCGTCATTGCTAGCGATAGTCTACGTCGAGATGGATCTATATTTCTTTGACTGTTTGGGCCTTTCCTGTTTCTTCGCGAACATCTCTAAACGACTAAGGAGTGTCAATGTCTTGTCGCAAAGCTTGGCTAGCCAAAACTGATGACAGTAGACCTTGCCACCGCATGTGCCGTCCTGTCATGAGGATGCGACCGGGTTGGAACTCGAAGCGCGTCCGTGTTCGCAGTGGCCAGCTGGAGATTAGAAAGCGAATTTGCAATTGCATATGAGTTACTCTGTTCTTCAGCTACCGCGCAAGGAAATTCCGGTTAGATGCACATGCTCGGGTGCCGTCCAACGGAGGTTACTCCGCTGCCCGCTATGATCCGTTCATTTTGTCAGAAAGGGTCCACTTCCCCGCCGGGAACAACCCCACCCTTCCCTTCCTCCCTTTCCACTTTCTTGATGACGTCCTGTCCTGCACCCTGACTGCCCTTCTTGTGTACCCTCATCACTCTCGTACTATTTCCGTTAGCACAAAAAATGCGTCTACTATGCCACCAATCACTCTACATTTCCTCCAAGCATCCCGCAGCATCCGCATCGCATGGCTCCTCTCCGAACTCAATCTGGATTATGCGGTCAACTTCGCAAACCGCAAGGCGAACATGAAGGCACCTGAAGAGTTCAAAATATCCACAGGAAATCCGCTCGGAAAGGCGCCCTCATTGAAGGATGGCGATATCACGATCTGCGAGAGTGGAGCGATTACTGAGTACGACTTGGCCACCTGGATTGATTCGAAGAGATTCTTGAACGCGAAAAAAGGATTGACGTGAACATAGGTATCTATGCGAATACTACGACAAACCGCTTAATTCCCAAAGACGTCAAACAACGCGTGAAAGTTCTCCAATGGATCCATGCCGCAGAAGGAACTTTCATGCTGCATGCCATCGCCATCACCTACGCACGGTGGAACATTCCCGAAGACTCTCCCGATATCCTGGCGCAAGCCGAGGAAGGCTTCTCCGTTAACGTACAAAATGATCTGGACTGGCTCGAGACGGAGCTTTCGCTCAGCTCCGGTCCGTTCCTGTGCGGCGACAAGGTGACTGCTGCGGATATGATGATGCAGTTTAGTATTGACCTCATCTTGGTGACGAAGCTGGGGACGCAGGGGAGGGCTTGGCCGGGGATTTAGAAGTGGTTGAAAGCTTGTAAGGAGAATGAGAGTTATAGGAGGGCGGTGGAGAAGACGGGTTATGACCAAATTTTGAAGGTGCCGGAGTAGGGGACCGAGTATATTTTGAAGAGATGGGCCTATTCATTGGGGCATTGGATGTCGTTGGGTTGAGGATCTAAGACTAAATGGGTTATGAGGAAAGATGGAGGTGATTAGTGCGCTTGTCCTGAGCTGGGTCACGAATTGTATTGCGTATGCGAGATGAAGGGTATTGAGATCCCTCTGAACCATTTTATTGAGCTCCATTCTGACCTCATATGTCCATCTATAGTTTAGGGCTCAATTTGTTCCATCTGCGCAAATTCCACCTCGATCTCAAGTGGTCTGCGCGACGGTATCACGTCATGGATGATCCACCTTACGATTGAGTGATGTGCACCGTCTTCGTAATACCCCCTCTAACGGGATTTGGCTCGGTGATGGACTTCTTCTCTGAATCCTTCTCGTGCTCCCAATTCCTCAAGCCGGCGGTGCTTCCAGATGGACTCATATCGCGGCTGCTGGCATGATGAATCTGAGTGTGTACCGGTTCATGCGTTTTGAGAGGGATGTCGTTGTTGTCACCCTGGCTGGCATTGCGGAGGTATCCAGATCGTGAAGGATACGTTCCATTCCAGATTTTAGATCGCTTCGGGTTTGAGCTACCGTTCGTCGAGGTATCACGGAAGACCTTTCGGAGCAGAGGCCTCAAAGTGGCGACCGCGGATGTAGCCAATCCAATGCCGGTCTCGCATGTCGACCAAATAGCGACGTCGATCGTCGAGTAGAGGAAGTCGCCCGCGTCGTTGAGGCCATGAATGAAGGGGAGACGAATGATTGTGGCAGTGGAACCACTATTGTAGGTTTAGAATACGGACAAAAGCTAGGGGCGTGAAGCGACTTACATGGCACAGAATGCAAGAATAATACCCACAGTAGTCTTCTTCCGTTGGCTCATTTGCAGGCCACGAACGATGAAGATTGGAACAATACTGAATGTCCAATCGGTGACGCAGCTCAACGCCGAGTAGCCGTAGAACGAGTTGACGACAATGTTTGAAGCGATGCATTTTCCCTCGCCACCCCTGAACTGTTCCCAAAAGAACGAAACGGGCCAGCATTGGAAAGTGAAAAGAAAGAAGAAGAACAAGCTGTATAGTTCGATGGAAATAAGGGAGATCCAGAGGATGATGCGGTGGGTGCGTTCGACGGCGATTCTGAGCAAGAAGATGCCGATGCTTGCTTTGAGAACAAAGTTTGTGAACACATAAGTCGGCTCGCAGGCCCACCACCACTAGACGCAAAATATTAGCTCAAAGTACCTTCTCACAGACGTAATTGTACACACCTTCATGCCATTGGGGTATTGGTCGTCAGGAATAAGGAATCTTCTTCTTCCAGTTCCATTTTGAATACCCAGCAGAGCTAGTACACAGAAGACGATGAAAGAGACCTATCGCGAAATATGAGTACGTTTCGGGAGATATTGGGGCGTTGGGAATTTGAGCATACAAGGGTGAGGACACACAAGTAATCATCGGCGGCGAAGTTCTTGACAATGACTATCTTGCAGTAACAGCGAAGCAGCACCAAAAGTGTGCATATGGCGAGGAAAAAACCCAGCACGCCGGTAAACTCTTGTGACCGATCATCTCGTGCCATGATTGCCGCAGGGGGTGATAAAAATATTCCGATGCACTGGCATCAAGCTCCGGCACTGCCATGAAGGCAGGAACACAGATATACCCATTCCTGCGCATGCCTATAGGGGCAAACCGCTTCCATGCGAGGTAACGGAGGCATTGCGGAGCGGAAGAATTTTAATCGTCTGTGCCCTGGTCCTGGTGGGGTCTCCCAAGGGCAAATCCCAGCGACTTGAAAAGGACGCGAGTCACCCGAGATGCCAAGGCCGCCGTGAAGGGCCGACTCGACAATGGATTGTACATACAATAGGACGTTCAAGCTGTTCGTTTGATCTGTAGCGCAGTCTTACCGATACAATGTGGAACCTTATTACCCTTCCATACGCTGTCTGTTCTTTGTATGTTCTACGGGCGGTTTGACACTTTTTGATTTTTGTGCAAGAAGGTCCGCACGAGATACAATAATTAGGTAGTGTTCATCATCCATACTGAAACATCACCAAGCACCCTGATCCTGGTATTCCGCTCTCAAGCCCTAATCCTATTTCTACTCATACTCCGACTCGCGGGGCTTCGGTATGGATGATTGACACGGCGTATGGATGTGTGACCTTGGCCCTTGATTCGGATCTGTCCATGTTGTCCCTACAAACTAACTTTCCTCACACATTAGGCGTGACGCACTATATTTGGATCTGTCACCATGTCCCACTTTGAACAGTAAGGTTTTCTTGATAGGTTAGATGCCGCGTGGGCGCTAGCCAGGAAGGACAGCGACCCGCGCGCTACTCGTAGGTACCGCCCCACCAGCCAAGGCTACGCCTTACTGCTTCGTATGGGGACTCGGATCTGGGCGATCATGATCTCCGCGCCTCCAATGGGGGCGGATGATTTTTCGGTTCCCCGATGATACATAGCGTCGCTATGCCCTGCCACTGTGGTGCATGATCAACGTCAATCTGACTCGAGGTCATGTAACCGACTACGTGTCGGCCTTAGATATTACTCTATAGAGTGGAACCCATATCATGTCTTGTCCAGAAACTGCTTCTCGGCTGTTCATCTTCATCGCCGCCTCTGCGCATCCCGTTACAGCGTCGTCACCTCCAAACAGATCTTAACGATATCATCAGAAAACCCTAACATAGGAACGTGATCCCCTTCCTCAAGCACGACCTTCCTCAACACTTTTGCCGTTTTTTTCGCCTTCTCGAAAAGCTAGTCAACAGTCAGCGCAAGAATTCTACCCCAAGAACCACACACACCTTGTTTTGCGACTCAGGCTTATAAGCTAAGTCTTTCCCGCTAATCACAGCGGTGCACGGCACCTCCTCATACGCCGCGAAAGTCAACGGCTCGAGCAGCGGTCTGAGACTTTGTGCTCCCATCATGCCGGCATACTCCTTTCCTTCTGCTTCCGCTAGCGACCCGAAAAGGAGGGGGTAGCCCAGATGTGCGGGTACAGGGTCCAACCACGGATCTGAATCGTCCTTCGGGATAGGCGCCTCATCGCCAACGAGATCTTTCATTGATTGGCCCTTTTGCCCAAGCGGCGAGTTGATGGTTATGATGTGCTTTAGTTGACCCCCTTTGGAACCTTCAGTCTGGACAAGACCTTTGCAGACTTCAAGAGTCACGAATCCGCCGTAAGAATTGCCCACAATGACGAGATCATGACCGGCGCCGAGGAGGTCGGTGGCCTCGGAGCGCACGTGCGCTGCGACGTCTTGTAGGCTGGGGGCTTTGTCCTTTCGGCCCATGGATAGGAGATCCATGTAGACTGCTTTGTAGCCTTGGGCTTGGATCTTCTCGGCGACTTTGTGGTAGTAGTAGCCTGGGCACCAGGCGCCAGGGACAAAGAGAAATGCGGTGTTGGATGCGGACATTATGTATTCTATGGGGATAACGATTTTAGGAATGGAACTATGTATCGTCAATGTGAAGCCATGTTTAACAGCCCAGTCTTCGTTTTATACGATAATTTATGTCGGCTCTCCGGCGCGTCAGCACGCCGCCAAGTCACCTCCGATCCCGATTCCGTCCGGTCAGTATCCTGTCACGTGCCTGTCATTCTCCTGCAGACTGGACGTTTCGCATCCACACGTCTTGTAAGGTTCTTAAGATGTCCTTAAAAAGTGTTCCAAAGATCGGGCACTATTATTGTCCTGGAGCTGGAATACGCGCAAGCCAATGATGAGGCGCAGCGAGATAACGAGATGCCGACAGCCTCAGGCATCTGCCTTGTAAGCAATATTTTCCTCCAGTTGAGGTCTCGGCCGATTCTTTAAATTACGACGAACTACCACAGCTTTACAAGCATGCTGTCGCCATCATATCTGTAAAGGTGGCAATAATATGTAGAAATGCTTGGAGCCCAATTAACCAGTTTTATCTCGAACTAACACTCAAATCTTCGCCGTCTTGTTATCCGCCTCCATACCAAGACCCCAATCCTTCTCCGGCGACGTTTCAACGAAACTGTCCCTCTCCGACCATGCTTCCATCAGCTTTTGTAGCATTGGCCTTCCTTCCCGCCAATTCACATTCAGATAAGGCATGTAGTCCGTTGCCGCCGTCGCAATCACGACCGCAACTTCGTCCGCTGTGGCTGTTACACCGGGACGCGGGAGGTTCAAAAAGCCCTCTTTCGCTGCCGTTTCAAATCGATCCAAGCCTCGCCTCATCTTGACTTTCTGGCCCTCAACCCATTCAGGGAACTGGATTCCTTTCGGCTCGCGTATTTTCACTTCGTAGACGATGGATAGGATTGCGTCCATGATGCCGTCGGCGCAGGCATGCAAGGTCCTCAACTGCCAGTATTGCCTGTCTTTCTTTGTGTTGACTCCTGTAAGGGCGGATAGGTAATCACATATGGTTCGCGAGTCGAAAATACCGTCAGGGATCTCGTCGGTGACTAAGCACGGGATCTTCCCCATGGGATTGTACGCTGCGACGTTCTCATTGTCGACACTCCATCCTGGGAAAGGAATCGGACACACGCGGACCTTTTCTAGGGTTATTTGTGAGGCGAGACCGAGTTCGTGGGCGAGCATGTAGACTTTGCGGGTGTATGGCGAAAACGGGTTGTACATAAGGCGCATGTTGAGGGCTTTGGCGAGAGGCGATTTGGCTTGCAGAGCTGAGCTGGATGGATGTGATGGGGAGTTGAGCTTGTTAATGCGGAAATTCCAGCGGGGAAAATGAAGATGCAGGCCTTTGGCGTTACGGATGACAACGTCAGTGAGGCTAAGGCCCACGATAGCACCGCGATCTTTGTGAGAGGATCCGTAGTCGGACGCGAAAACTCGGACTTCGTCTTCAGGCTCAAGCCTAAGTGGAT
>Ga0247803_1001111_pt1 | contig 14222 bp, 13 predicted proteins | sample UWRJL014104B1_FD_180928 | JGI IMG/M metagenome (GOLD analysis project Ga0247803, IMG submission 180928) | Plant litter microbial communities from Arlington Agricultural Research Station in Wisconsin, United States - UWRJ-L014-104B-1 | ecosystem: Environmental > Terrestrial > Plant litter >...
ATCCTCTGTTTGGCGGTTGCTGTGGAGGGGGTGGCGGCACGGCACGATGGATAGGGGGCAATGGCGGGGGTCCGCCAGGAGATGTTGGAGAGCGCACAGGGGTCTCGTCAGCAGTCATAACGTCGTCCATGCTCGGTTCTCTAGTGTGCGACTTCAGGGCCTCCTTATGCGTGGCCCCAGATGCAATGTCAGTGTCGTAGTCTCCCTCGTAATCGGTCTCGCCTTCACGATCGACCTTTCTCGACACGCTCTCCATAGTCGGCTGCCGGGATGGCGGTGCAGCCGTAGGAGGTGGTGGGGGGGGTGGACGATTTGTTGAAATTGGAGACAACGTTGGGCTCCCCAATGGTATCGGTGGAATGCCTCGTCTCTCAGTCGAGTCCCGTGACAGCTCATCTGACGGCATGTAGGAGGTCCTCTTCGAAGGCAGAGCTGCGGGTGTTGGTGGTGACATTGCGGATTCTGTCATCTCGTCTCCAGACTCAGAACCCGGACTTGGAGAGCGGACTGGAGGTTGTGGTACAGGACGAGCTAACGTATCAGTTAGTACGTTCCGAAGAAATACAGAATTACACTTACAGGCTGATGGGACAGGCGGCGGAGCGGGTCGTTCAGGCAGTGGCCGCTCTGTGGCGTGTCAGTTTTCAATTCGCAACATGAAGACAAGTGTAGCAGGTCCCGAAACATACTGGACACGCTAAAAGTCATGGTATACTCTGAAGAACGATCGAAGACGAAGTATGTCCTCGACACGGTCTCGGAGGGTAACGACTTAAAAGCGTCCAGGGTCTCGCGAACACAGCAAGGGTCGACGAGGGGTTTGCGAGGAATAAGAAACTTACTGTCGGATGGAACGGGTGGCGGATGCTCGGCTGTGGGTGTTCGCTGAATTGACTGCGGCATTATGTCCTCCACGTCTGCCACCTCGTCCGCGGCATGATTTTGGGTGATAGAGTGGGATTCTCTGTCGTCCTTCTCCACGCTAAGCTGCTTGTTCTCTGCTTCTGGACTCCTGACGGTCATCATTCCCGGGATGCCAATCGGCTGCTGCGGCATAGCATATTCCTCGCTGTCCGCCGTGGACTTCTTTTCGGCCGTCCTCTTCTTCTTCGTCGCCGTCGGGCCCGGCATTGGTTGGGCAAAGGGGTTCATACCCATACCGCTGATCTTGGCCATGCGCGCTCTGAGTTCAAGCTTCCGCCTAGTTTCCTCATCCATCTCGTCTTCTTCGTCCTCTTCCTCTTCCTCCTCCGTAATATCTTGCTCATCACCAACATCAGGCTCTTTTGCAGGTGCAGCGGGAGCTCTCGGCACAGCTCTGTGTTTTGTACGCTCATCATCGTCCTCAACGCTGGTGGATGTGCCTTCGGCGTCTTCGGTTTCGCCGGCACCTGATTGGTCGGCATCATTGGCATCGCTGAAGAATTCGCGTGGAGCAGAGTGATCGTCGGGAGACATGAATCCATGCGAAGATCGCGGCGGTCGGGAATTGTCCAAACTACCCCTCTCTCTCGACTCGCCGGAAGTGACCTTGTCAAGGTTGGCTCCATCGCCTTCCTCGGCCGGACCATTATGAGACTCGGTCCTCTTTTTCACGGGCGGCCTCTTGGTCTTCTCCTTATGCACAACAGCAGCGCGTGACGCATCCTCTTGCTGTTGCTTCTGAAGGAATGCAATACGCTCTTTCAAGCTCATGACTTTGGGCTGTTCCTCTTCCTCGCCCTCATTCGACGTTGGCGACGCATTGCCAGCGAGACCTGCACGCTCAGCATTCTCTTGGTCCTGAGATTGACGCTCCGCAATTTCCGGATCCTCGTCCCGACGATACGTCTTGACTTGGGGTGCCTCACGCGGAGGCGGTACGTAGGCATCGCGGCTGGGGGGCGGGGCAACAAACGGCTTCTTCACGAAGGTACTGGGTGGACCTCCGCCGGGTTTGAAAGGCTTCACTGGAGCGGCAGCAGGTGAATTGAAGGCAGCAATGCGGTCGCGGAAAGCATTCGACTTGGCGGCGATGGGGGGAGGAGCCTTTTTGGCAGGCGGTGCTGCTGCCGGGGCCGGTGCCGGTGCCGGTGCTGGCTCGGATGGAGCTGGCCTCGGGGCCGTCGTTGGTTCTGGGGCGGTGTCTTGAGCCTTCGTGCTGGTGGCCGATGTGGGGGACAATGGCGATTTCTGCGACTGTACCGCGGGAGGGATCTGCACAGGCGGGAGCTGCGGCTTGGGGGTGTCCGGCTCATCGTGTTGTACAGCTACCGGCTCCTGCTGTGGTATCGTGGGCGTTGGTGGCGCTGGCTGGGCTGCCGAGGGCTCCAATGGCCGGTGCCTAGATGCCCGGTTTGGCCGTGGTGGAGGCTCCGGCTCGTACTTCTCGACGAAGTTGCGGGGGAAGAGGCCGTCCTGCTTATTCCCGCTGTCGTCGATGTACTCGCCCACGTACCAGTCGGCATCTTCCTCTTCGGTGACGGTTATGATCTGGCCGTTGGGGAAGCTCAGATCGTCATCGTGGGGTGACGAGTACTCGTACACGGCCTTGACCTTGTAGTTGGGCATGGCGAAGACGGCCGGCGGCGGCGGCGGCGGCGGAGGGGTGCCGGAGGTTATATGTGGGTTATATCAGAGTGATGCAGCGGTTCTCGCGGCCGAGCGCGCGCGGTGGCAGGCGTCCAGATCTGTTTCAGGGCCGCTATTGCGGGCGGGCGGTGGAGGTGATTACGTAGCGCTGTCAGAGCACGGCAACGTCAGCCTGGGCACGGAGAGATTGCGGGGAGCAGCGGGCGAGGTCACCTTTCACGTAGCTCGGGGGCATGCGGCGACGTGCAGAGTGTGAATGGGCGGTCGGAGCAGCCTGGGTGGATGTTCGATGGTCCGTCGGTCGCAGACGCAACCAGCAGAGGCAGAGCCAACGGGACACACCCCGCCCGATCTTGGCGGCTCAACTCCACTTGACCCGGCCCCGACTGCAGTGCCCTCTCGGCGACACCTACACGACATGCCGCCCAAGTCCATACTGAAGAAGACGGCCGTCTCCACAAACGCCCCGCCCGTGGAAAAGCCCGTCAACCCGCGCCATCTCGACGTTGCACTGCACCATGCGAACATCATCGAGGAGCGCAAGGCCGTCGAGAAGCAGGTCCTGGACACCATTATAGACCTGCTCGACTTCCCGGCCTCGCCAGCCGCCGACCCAAAACGACCCTCCGCTTTGGATGCACGCCGCTTCCGCGACGCCGTGGTCCCCTTCCAGCCCGCCGACTACGACGCCCTCATCGAGGAGCGCAACATTGCCGACAAGTGCGGATATGCGCTGTGCCCGCGCCCCACACGGAAGGCGCCGTCCAGTGCGCGCAAACACTTCATCGACACCAGCAGGGGCGTCCAGATCGTGGACAGGAAGGTGCTGGAGGTGTGGTGCTCCGACGACTGCGCGAAACGGGCCCTCTTTGTCAAGGTGCAGCTGAACGAAGAACCCGCCTGGACGCGCCAGGGCGGATACGGAGACCAGATCGAGCTCATGGTGGAGAATGCCGAAGAACACCACAAGACGCTGCCGTTGCGACTGAAGAAGGCAGTCGCGCCGCCGCCACCCCGCGCGGAGGAGGATGTCGCCGCGGCTTGGGCAGCAGCAGACGACGCGCTGGCTGACCTCGCCATAGAACGCGGGGAGAAGCCCGGTCGCCTCAGCAAAGCGAACAAGGAATTGCTGCAGTCCAAGATCAAGGAGCGCATCGCGAGTGCTCCGCCTCTGCCGCCTTCGCTCCCAGAGCAGACGTCAGCATCACACATGGCTATCGAGGGTCATGTGCCGAGACGTGATCAAGCGCCAAAGACTGATGCAGATGATGAAGACGAGGACGACGACCAAGACTGGGACAAGCATTTGCCAGGGTGAAGACGCACGCTTTTGCACCCGAGTCAAGACCGCAGAACACCCCACAGAGCGCAAAGAGCCAGGAACCTCAACCACTCCCCATGCCAACCAACGCACTATGCACTGCAGACTACCAGGAGAACTTCGCCGCCGGACCCTACTGGCACTAAGCGAACTAGTGAAGCAGACGGTGGGACATGCAGGCAGAAGAAGGGAATTAGAGGGATGCTCGGAGCCCTGTCAGGAAATTTTGGGAAGGAAGTGCCGATGCGCAACGTCCAGATAGATTTCCCCGTACTTAATCAAGACCGTTGTTGAAGTCGTGTTTATCGATTTCGTGATGATGGTGGTGATGGTGCCAAGCCTCCTTATGTAATCACTCAAACTTCGACATCTCAGAAGTTCAACTCCACCGCAAGTATCCCACACTTCAGCCGCCATTGAGCCCGCACCCGCGGCTGTCGCATCGTCATGGCCCTCCGTCGCCAAAATCTCTCGCCGTCCGCCAACCTCCTGCGAAACTCGCGCCTCTTCTCCCTCCCGAACCCCCTTCCACGTCCCCAAGTCTCCGAAACCTACGGCGCGGGCACCCAGAAATCCTCGGACTCAGCGACCCTCCCCTTCCCCACACATCAAGCCATCGCAACAACAAAAAGTTCACTCGCACGCGGCGATTGGGGGTTGAAGAGGCCGCTGCCAGCACGATCACGCATCGTGCAGAGGAGCAACCCGGTGGTGCGCGTCACACAGCTAGATACCATTGAGCATGTCACCGACTACGACTCGGCTGCGGACCATGTGCGGACACGGCAGAAGTTCGAAGAGCTGGGTATCCCGATGATGAAGGGCATGGCTGCTATGCGGGACACCGCCACCCACATCCCCGTTGAGGGCGCCTTCGAATACCGATCCGACATCACGGCGTACGAGCGCGATGAGGGATTGGACCAAGCTGGACTCATCCTAGAGACAATAAAACAGAGCGTCAAATCGAATACTCACGAGCGAGAGAAGGCGTTCAAGCTGAAGCAGAGAGATCCCAATGCGCCCAAGCCATCTTTCATCCCATACAGCCTGCCCCAACCCGACCCGGTCCGCCACAACGCCCGCCGCTGGAAACACGAAGGTCCATGGCTCCCGGGAATGAGCGCCGATGAGTTCACGGAGTACATCACCAAGGAGATCTCGACGCGTCACAAAGAATTCTCGCAATACCTAGTGCAATACGTCAAGAACGAAATCTACACGCTCCGACAAAATGCATCGCGGAACTCCGAAGCTCTACCCCTCGACACAGCCGAAGCCGAAGCACTCCTCGCAGAGCAAGAGAAGGAATGGTCAAACATAACCCCGGAAGAAGTCCGAGCCGGTATCAAAGCTCTCCGCCGCGAAGCCGCCGTCGACCCCCTCACCTCAAAGCTCGTCCAGCGCCTCATCGTCCCCTTCCTCCGCCTCCCCACCATCAAATTCAAGAACACAACATACTCCCAGGACTCCACCAGAACCGACTCGGAACAATACCGCTTCGACGACAGCACTGTACCTCTATCAACACATCCCTCCGCCGGTCTAGGCTACCTCCGCACCAACGCCATCATCACCAACCACCCCATCCTCGGACCCCAGGGAGAACGCGCGCCCGTCAAAGCCCGCGTCGTTCAGCCCCGCGTCACGGCCTCCTACACCGAAGCCGCCGCCCGTCTCGGTGTCGCAGGCTTCGTCACCAACGATCCGGAGCGCAGCAACGGCGGTTCCTCCGACTGGTCCAAGTACAACGCCAACAAGCGCATATCGAACAACGTCGAGGTCATCGACATTGAGACTGAGGGTGGCGCTAAGCTCGACGTTCTGCCTCGCTTCGCCTCCGTCAACACCAATGGCCGCATTCACATCAAGCTCAATCGGTCCGTCGGCGCAGAGGTGAACGTCGCGAGGGGCGAGTTGGAAGATCGGCCCCCCGAGCGGAGGAAGGTTGAGAAGAATCCTCTGGAGAATCTGACAGGGAGGGGGTCCGCGGGGACAACGTTGGGCGAGGGGAGCGAGCAGGCGTTGAAGGTTGAAGAGATGATTAGGATGGCTGCCGAGAAATAGGAGGTGGATCCTTTGAGAGTGAGACTGATCCGGGTGCAGTATCAAAGTAGTGTAAATGTAGGATAGATGTATCTGGCCTTCTTGTAGATGTTGTAGAAATATGTTACATGTACACATACACGATTTCGATAGACTATGCCTCTTGATGATGGAATGCACGTGGTGAAGACGTCCTACGCATCGGCGGCCCGGGCTACATAACATCACTTCCACTGCTTCAGCGTTAGGCTTAAGTGGGAAACGTAACAATACCCCTTGACAACAAGCCTCGCTCGCGAAGTACTTCGCCACTCCAAGAGACGAAACGAGTCTCGGTAGACCTAGACATCTGACGCAGTACAGTACGGTGGTTAGGACCATGCATGGAAAGCCCTGGACACGACGCTTGACGAGCGAGCGAGCGTTCGACCGGAAGGTACGAACTGGGCACAGCTCAATCTCGCTCTTTCTCCCGGAGCAAATGTCGACGAGCGATTCCGACGTGTCTCACTGCAGAACGTGGATCTCGACTTGAATAAGCGACGGAAGCTAGCACGAGGTAACGTACAGGATGGGATGGGAGGCTTATCAGGATGCATTTGTTGCATGTGGCTATGTACTGTCGCAGCTCGCGAAGCGCTCAGGGTATGTCTCACTCCGTTCTTCCCTTCCCTTCCTTCCTTCCTTCCTTCGTTCCTTCGCAATCCTCCCCAAGCATACTCTCACACTCCCAAGACAAGACAAACATCAGACCTCATCCCTTCCAAAAAGCACACGTATATACGAAGGGTATAGCTATGAAGGGTATACATGATGGGTAGGCTAGGGTATGTATGCAACAGAACCAACGCAATGGAGCGTGAGCGAGAATGCGAAATCTATGGTATGACTTGGAATGAGAAAGAGGAAAGGTCTATAGTGACATGATGACGGTAAAGAGAGGTGTACATAGAGAGAGGATAGGAAATCCGATGTTGCCGCCCTCTCGCGAGGTGTTTTCCGTCTCTTCTGGATTGACCGATATCAAGGAAAGAAAGTGTTTTTGGGAAAGAGATAGCGAAGAAGGAAAGAAGAAATGGAAAGAAAAGACCGCGGGATTCAAGCCAAAAGAAAAAGCGAGGGTGATGCCCAAGCAAGAGGCAAAGACCAACGTCCACCCTCACAGCCTTAACCGCAGCAGGCTTAATACCCAGGCCTCCGACTCTTCCCAACCCCCATTCTTGCACCCTTCCCCGCAAGCTTCCGCTCCTCATCTTCCTCGTTACTACTCTCATACTCATCCTCGTAACCCTGCGCCGTCTCAAGATTCCTCGTAGCCTGCTGCGCCCTTCCATGCGCCCTCCTTTCATCACCATCACCACGTCGCTGAAGCGTATGGTGCTGGTTAGTCCGTGGCAGCGCATCACGTAGCTCACGTCCATCCCAGCGATCGCGCCCAGTCTCGTGCGGTGCAAGCGCCGATGACGCCACAGCGAATGGATGGTCGTGCGGTGGGTGTGATGGATGAACGGGGCGTGTTGGGGGGAGGGTGAAGGGGTTGGTGTCTAAGTTTGTGTGGGAGGTGCGGGTTGGTGGTTGGGCGAAGGGGATTTCGTGGTTGGATGGGTGGCGGGCGGACGGTGGCCGGGAAGACGACGTGTATGAGGATGGCGAGAACATTGTCGGAGGGTTCTGGTAGTGCGAGCTAGGAGGTCTTGTCGAGTATTGCTGCTGTGGTGAGAACTGGGTCGTGAGAGCAGGTGGATTGGGCGGCGGAGCAGCTTGGATGATAGAAACACGGCGTGTGCTGTTCGACCTTCCTAGACCGCCCATAGGTGGCAGATTCCCTGTTATGCTCGGTCGGCGACTTGATACTGAGCCTCGACGGCCGACTCCGGCGCTAGCGTTCGGGATGGGATATCGATCACCGCCGCCGCGGGGGTCCCAGTAGTCGCTCGCTTGTTGCTGTTGGCGTAACGCGGCCGTTTGTTCATTGCGTTCTCGTATCTCAGTCGCCTCACGCTCACGTGCCATCTGCGCCTCTTCTTGAAGACGAAGGCGATTCATCTCATCGATGTCGGCTTGGGTCATCGACGATCGACGAGAATGGCCTCCAGGTCGTCTCGTGAAGTCGCGAGTAGGCGGCTTCGTCTTCTCGCGCTCAGGCTTCTTGGTCGGCGGTCGCTGCTCATGGTCCTTCTTGCGCCGTCTAGCATCATCCCTTTCCTCTGCCCGCCTCTTTTCGCTCTCGGCAATCTTTTGCTCGGCGCGCTGATTGGTCCTATCTTCAGCACGGCCAAGATCAAAGCGGACCTGTTTAGCTTCTTCTTGCTTGTCCAGCTCTTCAGCGTAGCGACGGTCGGCTTCTTCTTGGCGCTTTCGATCGTCTTCTTTTTGCTTTCGTCGTTGTTCGCGGTCGGCGGCGCGATCTGTGATCTCAGGGGCTGCAGCGCGGCTCGAGCTAGCGTGTGATGAAGCGGACTGGTCAACAAAGTCGGAATAGTCGAGAGGTGTGAGACCGTCGGCTCCAATGTTGTCTCGTGACGATGTACGTGGTGTCGCTACCCTGATGCGGTGGCCTTGTGGTGATGCAGGGGCAGGGGCTGAGACAGGGGCACGTGATGTGTTCGGTGAGGAAGGAGCAACGCCCGGGAGCGGATTGTGGACAATGGTCCGAGGATAGCTAGGAAGCTGTCGTGCGGAAGCCGCCGGAGATTCGGCATCGGAAGTGGCATAGAGCGAAGGGGGTTGGCTCGACGTGACGGATGACGAGGTTTGGCGGTAGTGACCGGCAGGTACATCATGTCTAGTCCGGTAGGTCTGCGACGTTCGACTGTGATCCGTCGGAGGAACCGAGACATCAGCGAAGCCAGTACGCATAGTGTACGATGCTTCTGACCCAGGTGACTCAATGGCTCCTTCGTTCGAAGTGACAGATGTGGCGCCGAGGGAGGATCGCTTGTAGGCTTTGTTGGAGACGGTGACCATTGGGTATTTCTTGCTCTTGCTGTCCTTCCTGGTGCCGCCGAACTCGATAACGATCTTGGAGTCCCGTGTCGAAGGACGCGCCCCGGTCACGGAGGGTCGGCGCTCCTCTACAAGGTAGCTACCAGTTCCAGCCGGGGGTGTTGGTGGGTTGTTGGAAGACAAGGGTGACGACGCATCTTCCCGCGAGATGACGGGTGGTGGCTGCTTTGGAAAGTACTCCGTGGTCCTCCTCTTGACTTTTGAACAAAGCTTCCCTCTGTGGGATTTGTCACAGGGAAACTTGTCCTCGAAGATCTGCCGCCGTCCGTCCGAGCCAATATAGACGCGCTCCTCGATCCGACACATGGCGACGGTCGGATTTCAGGATACCGTGCCGTTCAGGTGGGGATGAGTGCGTCCAGGTGGAGTGTTACCTGCCCGCAACCTTCCCGATCGCTTTGTTGGGGAGCAGAAGGTGGTGATGCTGGAGAACTCGCTTGTCCCGAACCAAGGTCCGAAGCCCGATGTATAGTGGAATAGATTGTAGCCGGCGCTATCGAATAAAGGTTCGTTTTGCAGCCGTCGAGAGGCGAAACGAAACGGAGAGGACCTCTCGTGCTGGATGTTTCGAAAAAGGATGGGGATGACTCGACTATATAAAGGAGCAAGGCGACGGGCAGTGAGACAGGGTGTGGCTAGTAACAGTGTATTCGTAAGAGGAGGCGTGAACAGGACCCGATCCGGAAAGAGTCGCAAAGGCGAATGGCAGGATAATCAGTGATGTGCAGGAAGATGATGCAGGAGGATATGCAGTGTGCAAAAGAAATAGTAGTAGCCCTACCGGGGCTTGGGTGGGTATATGTATGCGGCGCAGATTGTAGCCTGAAGATGCGCGGGCGAGGGCTGCGACTGGTCGGGTTGGACTGGGACCATGGCAAGACTAGGGGCGCCTCCGTCTGAAATAACAAAGCAGGCCGCAGCGCAGAGCAGGGTGAGCGGTGCATGAGCAAAAAGCCCGGCCCCTTCGTGGGGTCAGATTCATCTTGGAAGGGTAGGGAGGGTGAATGCGCACAGCCGCAACGACAGCCACGGCCTGGCGCGAAGCTCGCGCCTGCGACCGGTCGGCCTGCGTCGTGAAAGACGCGCGAGGCCAGAAAAAGATGGCCTCCCATTGGGGAATGGCAGCCGGTTTCGAGGCCGGGTGGTCCTCGCGGCCGCTATGACAGTGTCTCAGACTCGGGCAGCCATCGCGCTCATCCTTCGCCGTCCATCGGGATGATGCCCTACCGCGTGCGCGAGGAACAAAACTGTGCGCCGGACGCTGAAATGGCGCGAAACAGTCAAGGTGCCGATGGTCTTGCGGCGCTGTTGGCACCGGCCACGATGGATGAAGTCGAATGTCGCACCCGGCCGTTGTTGACAGCTGAACGACGGGCACCTGGGGGGCACGGTGGAGGCTATGCAGTCATGCTCTCCTCTCCCAGTCGTCGCCCATGGTCAGCCACAGATGGCCGTCGAGCTCGGCACGCGACGGGAGTTGTCTGGCGCAGAGCCCAAAAGCCCGACGACGTCTCGTATATTGTCTTTTCCTCTCGAGGCGAGAGGTGCAGGGGAGTCGGTTGCTCGTCACGATTCGCTCTGGCGGGGCCTGACAGATGCAGCGGGCGCTAACCAAGGACCGCTCCGCGTAAGCTCCTGTGCAGCGACCATGGTTCGCATGCTCTTGCATTTGCACGCCAATGCCGTCTGCAGCATCGTGAAGTCTGCCAACTTGTGCAGAACGCCCTCATCATCGCTCCATCCTGCGGTGCGGTATTTATCGGTCGCCCTTGAACACCCGGACTACAGGCATCCGAGGCGCCAACACTGTCCGCGTGCGTGGTTGCCTTGAGCGCCGTCCGAGATCGGGTTCGTCATTCTGTCCTGACCTCCAAGGCAAACTGTACGGGGCACACTGGATGCTACCGCCGTCGTCCAAAGTTAGCGCTGTCTGCTGACGAACCGTCTCCCATCACTCACGTTGAGACCATCAATGTCAGTGGGTGACGACCGTGGCACAAGTCGGTGTACTGTAGCCAGTACGCCAACCCGTTTCGAGCATTCTCCCTCAGCCTTGCGCCAGCAACCATGGCCTACGCAAGTCCTGGCCTCGCCTGGCCTCGCCTTGACCGACTTTTGGGGGCTTGCTTCTCATCCGAAGCGCCGTCTCTACGACATGATTCCATAATCTTGCCCGCCGTCACACTAGTCAGACCATTTCTTTGCAGCGAGGTAAAGGGACCACCCCGATCGGGATGTGACTATGCTTAGCCACACATGTAAGCAGCCACATCTCGACAGCCTGCTGCCATTGGGCCGCAGTCCGTTGACATGTGGCGCGAGGTGTGGCGCGAGACATTGGAATTTGGAAACGCAAAGAATCTTGGAGCCGTCCAACTGCGCTCATTGTCCGTCCGAGACGGTCAATGTCTCTGTCAGTTGGTCGCTGTCGGGCGTCTAGGGTCGGTTTCCATTCGACGGCCCAAAAATAGCTCATCTCGTGTCGAAACTCCAAGCCCGCCACATCAGTCTACAGACGTCTCATCACACGAACAGCAAGTGCCAAAGTACCATCATCATGATTGTCCAGAACCCAGCAAGTTTCGCGCCCCATATCACCGCCGGCTAACTGAACCCGACGTCTGCCGGTCGAGGAAAGGAAAGGGGACCGGGGATCAGCCACGCAGCCACACTCCGCTAGTCCGTCTGTACGCTAGCGTGTGGCTCAGCAATCCCGACCGCAGACCTCACTCCAAACCTGCCAACCGCCTTTGGTCACGAACACAATGGCTTCAACCGTGCTGGTTTCCGTCTCACTCAGCTCGTCTACTAAGCTTTGATCGGGTTATCGCGCTCTGAAAATTCCGATCAGGAACGCGCTCGGCCTGTGGACTTACTTCGAGTTGACACGCGACATAGAGACAGCGCAATTTCTAATGGCACACTACTGCGAACGACTCCGAGACCCTACAGCCCCAGGCAGACGTATGCTTTGTTGCGGAAATTGCGTAATAGGCGGCCTAAAGTAGAAATGGGATCGGCATTCGTAGGCTGGGGGACTCTCTCTCGTGCGAAACCGGCATCTTGCGAAGCAGTCACACACGATGCGCGTAAGGCTCAGTTGAGACTGCCATAGCTATGCATTCATTTTGATTGCAGCGATACGCAAGGCTGATGACGCAAGCTGTACGCCTTATTCTCCCGCCGCAAGCACCGCTTCAGGATTAGCGAATACCACAACAACGTTGCCTTCCATTGTTGATTTCTTCATCTCAGCCTTACTAATGCTTTTTCTTACCTTGTTGGCCGTCAGGCTATGCGCCAGGCATCTCTACATCTCAACAATTTACCTCAAACCCGAAATCAATCCCAAAGCGCAATACGGTTCTAAACACACTATATCTCACCTAGGTCCGACGCACAGTCTGCACAGCCTCATAGAACCCACATAATATACTAACTAACTATCTTATCGATATACAAAACCACGCCCTTCGCCACCGTCCCAGCGACTGACCAAGCTTCGGCCCCAAGCGAGTCATCGCCGCGAACTACGCCACCGTACTCCACCTTAAAACCGATCGCTGTGTAACGGCAATCATAACCCCGGCTCGCTACTTTTTCAACGCCTGGGCCGCAGCGAGGATGAACAAGCTTTTCCGACCGACCCATGTCCAGCTGAACCAACGCTTAGGTGCATGGTTGGCTCGGAATTGAGGGTTTCGCGGACGGCTCGCAAGGCTGCAGTTTCTTGGCTGTTTCGCTTGAGGCACCTTCGTTGTCGGAGACAGGGCATTCGAACGACCGCCAAAGGCGCTGGAATTATTAGGTCGACGATTAGTAAGTGACTTTCTCTTGCTTGTGGGCATCACCGGGCATACTGCAGCGGAGCCCAACTAGCTACCGATCCGGACGAGACGAGACACGCCCATAGCTTACCAACCCGAATCACGCTCTCCCACTATTGCGTATGTCTACGAGATCTAGCCTTTTCAGCATGAATGACTAACGCCGCTGGATGCGGTGGTCCATTAGACATGCCGTTTAGACGGACATACGATGGACTTGTAACTCATACATCAGTTCATGATTTGAGTAGCAGCATCTAAAGCCATGACATTTGTCATTTTCCGAAGAACGCCTCGCGTTGCGCCCTGCGTCGGGTTGGCGCAAGCACGCCAACGCCATCTCACGTGTCCACGTGTCTACGTTTCGAGCAGGACCGATCCGCCGGCCCAACACCTTCATTATCAACTCTTGACGTCGGGCTACAATTTCTGCAAAGCTTAGCTAAGTGGGATCAATACATAATGTCTTAAAGTATAGGTCGCCAATCGGTGAGCCCGCGAAACAGCATATGCTCATCAGAGTTACCGCTTGAGTTCCGGTACCGGGAGCAAGGACGGGCATGATGTCTATTGATATCCGGAACATGTAGGCGGGATCCTTAGTGCTCGTTTGCGCATGATGGAAATGCGCCGATGCGCCTTCTTGTGCGGTTGCCTGCCGTATACTCAAAGCCGCCTTGTGCAGGATTGATTGGAATAAGCTTAGCGTGTATTGGCGCGAAGATGGGTCTAGATGCAACGTTCCCCGACTCCCATATTTCTCTCTACCATGTGTTATATTTTGAGGGCTTGCCGATCTTACCTTATCATAGGCATTGGTACATGTCCGGGTAAATGTATCCGCAGACGAAAGTTGAAAAGAAAGTTGGATAAACTCAACTGGAGAATAGTTATTGAGCTATGTTGTGAACGGAAGGATCACGCCCGGCTTCTACAGACAGAATAAGATGCGGACGACATATGAAAGTCAACCTTCGACAAGATCTGCTGCCCGCAGGCCTGCGTCCGACGAGGGGAGCAGTTGGGTGAAAGATGGAATTATGTCTAGAGCTTTCCATCCATCGACATCTATGACGCAAGGTCCAATGAACGTGATAGAGAAGCTCACAGGATGAAGAGGCTAGATTTCAACTCTATCTACGCTCTTTCGTCGAACAGGAAATAGCTCACGAAATCAGTTTCGTTCGTTTCGCAAACGCATACGGTATTGCCAACGCAAAGGAGAATTGCTGGCTTGCAGAGTACGATCACCGAAAGCTGACACCAGGAACGAATGGGAAAGGACAGGGAGTGGATGATGGTTCGTCTATCAGAGGATTGGCATTGTCCACATACGCGAATTCTACGATATCAAGAATGGTTTGTAGGACTGGGAGAAGGCGAACCAAACTGTAGTGGCCGCCGAAGAATGGGAAATCTTCTCCATCATCGCAGAAGGGGTAGTCCGATGG
>Ga0247803_1001113_pt1 | contig 14208 bp, 13 predicted proteins | sample UWRJL014104B1_FD_180928 | JGI IMG/M metagenome (GOLD analysis project Ga0247803, IMG submission 180928) | Plant litter microbial communities from Arlington Agricultural Research Station in Wisconsin, United States - UWRJ-L014-104B-1 | ecosystem: Environmental > Terrestrial > Plant litter >...
CAAGCCCGGTGCCAAGCTCGGCACGCGCCGCGAGATCAAGAACCTGAACAGCTTCAAGTTCATGCAGCAGGCGATCGACTACGAGATCCGCTGGCAGATCGAGGAGATCGAGGACGGTCGCGCGATCCAGCAGGCCACGGTGCTGTTCGACCCGGACACCGGCGAGACGCGCGCAATGCGCACCAAGGAAGACGCGGCGGACTACCGCTACTTTCCGGACCCGGACCTGCCACCGCTGGCGATCGCGCAGGAATGGGTCGAACGGGTGCGTGGCGAGATGCCCGAGCTGCCGCGCGCGATGGCGGAGCGCTATGTGACGACGCACGGGCTGTCGGCGTACGACGCCGCGCAGCTCACGCAGAGCGTGGCGCTGGCGCAGTACTTCGATGCGGCGGTGGCAGCAGGCGCGGCGCCGAAGCTGGCCAGCAACTGGATCACGGGCGAGATCGCCCGCCGTCTGAATGCGCAGGAGATCGCGATCGGGGAGGCGCCGGTCGATGCGGCCCAGCTCGCGAAGCTGGTCATGCGCATCAGCGACGGCACCATCTCCAACGCTGCCGCACGCCAGGTCTTCGATGCCCTCTGGACCGGCGAAGCGACCGATGTCGACGCCGTCATCGAGGCCAAGGGCCTCAAACAGATGAGCGACAGCGGCGCCCTCGAAGCGATCATCGATGGCGTGCTCGCCACCAACGAGAAGAACATCGCCGAATACCGCGCCGGCAAGGACAAGGCCTTCAACGCGCTGGTCGGCCAGGTGATGAAGGCCAGCCAGGGCAAGGCCAATCCGGCGCAGGTCAATGCGCTGCTGAAGTCGAAGCTGGGCTGACCTGGCGCCGGCGGGGCGTGCGGTGGCCGTGCGCCGTCGACGAACGCCGAGTCAGCGTCCCTGGCTGGGCGCGCTCGCCGACCACAGCGGCTTGAGCCTGACCCGCTCTTCGTCGAAGCGTGCGTTCACACGGCGCTTCTCTTCTTCCTGTGCGGCGATGAATCGGTTCTGGACCGCCACACTCTGCGCGTTGTCGTCGAGTTTTCGGCGCAGCGACGGCGGCGCCTTGCTCACGTCTTTCTTGTAGAACTCGAGCTCGTCGTCGACGGATTGGCGCTCCTTGGCAAGCTCGCCGAGCCGCTTGCGTGCAGCATCGATCACCGCGTCGATCTGCATCATCGCCTCGGCGCGCTCGCGCTCGTGGGTGGCGCCGCTCGGGTAGCGCATGAGCAGCGCCCGCTCGCGACGGCGTTCCTCGTTCATGCGCGACGCCAGCAAGGCGGCCTGGCGGACACGCTCGTCGAGCTCGGCCTGCTCGCGGGCGGTGTAGCTGGGCTCGATGGTGCGGCGCACGCCGCTGGGGCTCAAGGCGCGCTGCTCGCGGTCGAGGCAGTCGGCGATGGGGCGATCGGCGGTGAGCGTGCGGCCGCGCGCGTCGGTGCAGGTGTAGATGCTCGGCGACGACGAGGCGGTCTGCGCCGAGACCGTGCCGGCCGCCCACAGCTGCATCAACAGCAGCGTCGACACGGTCCCGCAGAGTCCTCGATCTCGCATCGCCATTGGTTCTCCAGTCACGCGCCGGTCTCAGCCAGCGCCGTAACGTTCCCTGTAAGCCAGCACACCTGCGCGGTGAACCTCCAGTTCGCTGGTGCCGCGCGCCGAAAGGTAATGTAACAAGTCATCCAGGTTTGCGATCGACAAGACACGAAGTCCCAATTGCTTCTGGACATATTGCACGGCGCTGTAGGCCACGTCGACACCGTTCTCCGTGGCCTTCTCCTGGCGATCGAGCGCGATCGCCACTGCATGCGGTGTGGCACCTGCCGCGCGGATCAGCGCGATCGATTCGCGCACCGCAGTGCCGGCGGACATCACGTCGTCGACGATCAGGACGCGGCCGCGCAAGGGTGCGCCAACGAGCGTGCCGCCCTCGCCATGGTCCTTGGCCTCCTTGCGGTTGTAGGCAAAGGGCACATTGCGCCCGCGCCGTGCGAGTTCGGCCGCGACGACGGCACCCAGAGGGATGCCCTTGTAGGCCGGGCCGAAGATCATGTCGAATTCGAGTTCGCTGGCGAGCAGGCGCTCTGCATAGAATTCGGCCAGCCGCAGCATCTTGGCGCCGTCGTCGAACAGTCCGGCATTGAAGAAGTAAGGGCTGAGGCGGCCCGCCTTGGTCTTGAATTCACCGAAGCGCAGCACGCCGGATTCGATCGCGAACTGCACGAAGTCCTGTGCCAAGGCTTCGCTGGGGCTCTTTTCATTCATCTCGTTGGCTCCATCGCGCCGGTCAGGTCGTGACACCGGTATCGGGGCGAGTTAATCAGGAATTCCCGTGTTCAAACTTACCAGTCTCAACCTCAACGGCCTGCGTTCGGCCGCCACCAAAGGCGTTGCCGACTGGGTGGCCGAACTGGCGCCGGATTGTATTTGCATGCAGGAGATCCGCGTGCAGGCGAGCGACGTCGCAGGCCGCTTCGAAGAGATGGCCGGCCTCAAGGGCCACTTCCATTTCGCCGAGAAGAAAGGCTACGCCGGCACTGCGATCTATACCCGACACGCGCCGAGCGAAGTGGTGGTCGGCTGGGGCGAGGCCGAGTTCGACGCCGAGGGCCGCTACCTCGAGCTGCGCTTCGACACGCCCACGCGCAAACTGTCGATCATCAGCTGCTACTTCCCGAGCGGCTCGTCCGGCGAAGAGCGCCAGGCCGCCAAGTTCCGCTTCCTCAAGGGCTTCTTCCCGCACCTGAACGCGCTCAAGAAAGAGCGCGAATTCATTCTTTGTGGCGACATCAACATCGCCCACCAGGAAATCGACCTGAAGAACTTCAAGGGGAACATGAAGAACAGCGGTTTCCTGCCGGAGGAACGCGCCTGGATGACGCGCCTGCTCGACGCCGGCGCCGATGGCGCGGGCCTGGTCGACGTCTACCGCAAGCTCAAGCCCGACACCACCGGCGACGCCTACACCTGGTGGAGCAACCGCGGCCAGGCCTATGCGAAAAACGTAGGGTGGCGGCTGGACTATCACTTGGCGACGCCCGCGCTGGGCGCGCTGGCGCGGCACGAATCGATCTACAAGACCGTGAAGTTCAGCGACCATGCGCCGATCACGGTGGACTACGACTTCGCGCTGTAGGTACCGGCCCTCGCTCAGGCCAGCTCGAACAGCACGTCCTGCGCCCCTTCCCACAGCACCTTCACGCCGAGCGCGCGGAGGTTTTCCTTGCCTTCGACGATGGTGAGGAAGTGGTTGCCGGCCAGTTGGCCCATTTTGCTGGCGAAGCTGCAGGCGCCGTAGGCCAGGATGATTTCCGTCTCGCTGTAGCCGCCCGGGTAGAACAGGATGTCGCCAACGGACGGATGGCTGGTGTGGTTCTCGAAGCCAACAGGCGTGCCGTCGTTCTCCAGCTTGAATTCGCCCAGCGGCACCCAGCAGCCTTCGCCGCTCCATCGCACGTGGATGAGCTTCTGGCGGTAGGGCAGCAGCTTGGAAAATGCGGCCACGGTGAGGGGCGCGTCGGGATGGGTTTCGGCGATGAATTCGAAGCCACCGGCAGTGATCTTGAGTCGGGTCATAGAAGGATTGTTCAAGAGAAAAAACGGGGCCTGCGGCGGCGCACCTTTTCGGCTTCGGTGCGAGTGGGCGTCGCGCAACCGCAGGCCGACCTGGTCGATGCGCGCAGGGCTCAGCCCATCAGGCTCACGTGCGCGGCCACGACGCGCCAGCCTTGGGCGGTGCGCACCCAGGTCTGGCTCTGGCGTCCGATTTTGGCGCTGCCTTCACGCCGGAACTCGCAGTGCGCGGTGGCGAAGTCGCTGCCGTAGGTGGTGATGGCGGTGCGGAGCAACTCGCGCATCAGGCCTTGCGACGAGCGGCTAGCCCGGAAGGCCTGGATCTCGTCGTAGCCGTACAGGTTCTCGGTCGCCCCGTAGCGCAGGGTATGCGGGCTGCTCCAGAACAGTTCGTCGAGCACATCGACCTTGTTGTGCACCAGCGCGTCTTCGTAGCGCGCGAAGGCGGCCGTCACTTCGGCCAGGACGTCGGGGTGGTTGATTTCAGAAGTCATGAGGTAGGAGCAGTTCGAGAGTCGGCGATCGGCTGCGCGCCAGCCCCGGCAGAAAGGAGAAAGTTCGCTTCAGTTCAGGAAGGGACGGCGCGCAACCTCAGCCGCGCTTCGCCGCCCGGTACAAGCCATCCACCTTGCCGATGTTGGCTTCGAGGATGCGGATGCGGTCGGTGCCGCTGGGGTGGGTCGACAGGAAACTCAGGCCGCCCTGGTTCTTGGATGCGGCGGCCATCTTGGTCCACAGCGACACCGAGGCGCGAGGGTCGTAGCCGGCGCGCGCGGCGAGCTCGAGCCCGACCAGGTCGGCATCGGTCTCGTCGCCGCGGCTGAACTTCAGCGTGAGCAACTGCGTGCCGGCCCGCGCCGCCATGTTGCCCATCTCACCGAGCCCGAGCAGCTGCGCCGTGATCGACAACGCGGCGCCGGTGCCCGCGCTCTTGGCCAAGCGCGCGCGGGCGTGCTCGCGCAAGGCATGCGCCATTTCGTGGCCCATCACCATCGCCACCTCGTCATCGCTGAGCTTCAACTGATCGAGGATGCCGGTATAGAAAGCGATCTTTCCGCCCGGGAGGCAGAAGGCGTTGATCTGCTTGCTGCCGATCAGGTTGACCTGCCACTTCCACTGCGCGGCGCGCGAGTTCCAGCTGCCGACGAAGGGCACGAGTCGCGCCGAGATGCCGCGCAGGCGCTGCAGCTGCGGATGGCCGTCGGGCGCGAGGGCGCCCTTGGCCTTGGCCTGCGCGAGCAGCTCGCCGTACTGCTGCACGCCCGCCTGCTCGATCGCCTCGGCCGGCACCAGGTTGCGGGCGACCGACGACTTGCCCACCTGGACCTGCGACAGCGCCGGCGTGGCCGCGGCAACGCCTGCCAAGGCCAGAAAAGCCCGGCGTGCATGCCAGGGACCGATGGAGAGCTCGCAGCGTGAACACATGCGGGAATAATAAGCAGACACCCCGATCGCCCCCTCCATGTCCCCACCTTCGGCCGCACAGGCCTCCCCCGCTCCCCCGCCTGAAGCACCGCTGTCGTGGCGCGATGCACTCAAGGTCTATCTCGAACCGGCGACGTTGCGGATGCTGGCGCTGGGCTTCTCGGCGGGCCTGCCGCTGCTGCTGGTGCTGGGCACGCTGAGCTTCAGGCTGCGCGAAGCCGGCGTCGCGCGCACCGACATCGGCTACCTCAGCTGGGTCGGTCTTGTGTACGCCTTCAAGTGGGCCTGGGCGCCACTGGTCGACCGGCTGCCCATCCCGCTCTTCACGCGGTTGCTGGGCCGGCGCCGCAGCTGGCTGCTGCTGGCGCAGGCGCTGGTCATCGGCGGCCTGGTCGGCATGGCGATGACCGACCCGCGCGGCGGGCTGGCGCCGCTGGTGTGGTGCGCGCTGCTCGTGGCTTTCGGCTCGGCCACGCAGGACATCGCGCTGGACGCCTTCCGCATCGAATCCGCCGAGACGCGCAAGCAGGCCGCGCTCGCGGCCGCCTACCAGACGGGCTACCGCCTGGCGATGATCTGGGCCGGGGCCGGCGTGCTGTGGATCGCGGCCTGGGCCGAGCTCGCAGGCACCTCCGGCTATCAGAACGTCGGCTGGCGGGCCGCCTACTTCACGATGGCCGCATCCATGGCCGTGGGTGTGCTGACGGTGCTGGTGTCGTCCGAGCCCGCACGCCAGGTGCTGCCGCGCGCGCGCAATGCCGCCGAGTGGCTGCGCAGCGTGCTGGTCGAGCCCTTCGCAGACTTCATCCGCCGCTACAAGTGGCAAGCAGCGCTCATCCTCGCGCTGATCGCGGTCTACCGCATCAGCGACGTCGTGATGGGCATCATGGCCAACCCGTTCTACGTCGACATGGGCTTCACCAAGGACGAGGTCGCCACCGTCAGCAAGATCTACGGGGTGGTCATGACGCTGGTCGGCGCCTTTGTGGGTGGCGTGCTGTCGATGCGCTTCGGCGTGATGCGCGTGCTGATGCTGGGCGCCGTGCTCAGCGCTGCGAGCAACCTGCTGTTCGCCTGGCTGGCCATGCGCGGGCACGACCTGGGCTTTCTGGTGTTCGTCGTGTCGGCCGACAACCTCGCCGGCGGCATTGCCTCGGCCGCTTTCATCGCCTACCTGTCGAGCCTGACCAACATCAGCTACTCGGCCACCCAGTACGCCCTGTTCAGCTCCTTGATGCTGCTGCTGCCGAAGTTTCTGGCCGGCTACTCGGGGGTGTTTGTCGACGCCTACGGCTATGCGCCCTTCTTCGTCGCCACGGCGGCGCTGGGCTTTCCGGTGCTGGTTCTGGTCGCGATGGCGATGCGCTCTCAGCGCGTCGGCAACGCCGGCTGAAAGCCGCCGGCACGGCTTGTCCGCCGACGCTTCAGCCGATGGGCCGCTGGTAGTCTGTGGCATTGTTCACGCTTCGCCACTTTTGCGCCCCACCACCGTGCCTTCCCGCATTCCCCCTCTCCAGATCAGTGCCTACACGGCGACGTCGGCTGTCGGCGTCGGCAAGGCGCTGTTGCTCGACGCCCTCGAGAACTCGCGCAGCGGCCTGCGGGCCAACGATTTCGGTGACCTGCCTGCCAGTGGCGAGCGCCTGCCGACGTGGATCGGCCGGGTCGAGGGTGTGGAAGAGTCCCGCCTGCCCGAATCGCTGGCAGCCTGGGACTGCCGCAACAACCGCTTGGCCTGGATGGGCCTGCAGGCCGACGGTTTCGCGGACGCCGTGGCGGCGGCGCGCGACAAGTACGGGCCCTCGCGCGTCGCGGTGATCCTCGGCACCTCGACATCGAGCATTGGCGAGACCGAAGAGTCCTACACGCACCTGACCGCCGACGGGCGCTTTCCGCCCTATCAGGAGCGCCCACGGGTGCACACGCCGCACTCGCTCGGCATGTTCGTGCAGGCCGCGCTCGGCCTCGAAGGCCCGTCGGAGACGATCTCGACCGCCTGCTCGTCGAGCGGCAAGGTCTTCGCATCGGCCGAACGGCTGATCCGCCTGGGCCTGATCGACGCCGCCGTGGTTGGCGGCGTCGACACGCTGTGCGGCAGCGTGCTGTACGGCTTCAATTCGCTGGAGCTGGTGTCGCCGCAGCCGTGCAAGCCCTTCGACGCCACGCGCGACGGCATCAGCCTGGGCGAAGCGGCGGGCTTCGCGCTGGTCGAACGCGCCGAAGCCACCACGGCCGACGGGCTCTACCTTCTCGGCTATGGCGAGGCCAGCGACGCGCACCACATGTCGACGCCGCACCCGCAAGGCCTGGGCGCCGAACGCGCGCTCGACGACGCGCTGGCGCGTGCCGGCGTGACGACCGACGCGGTCGACTACATCAACATGCACGGCACCGCCAGCACCAAGAACGACGAAGTCGAAGGTGCACTGGTGACCCGGCGCTTCCCCGAAAGCACGCACGCCAGCTCGACCAAGGGCTTCACCGGCCACACGCTCGGTGCCGCCGGCATCGTCGAGGCCGCCATCAGTCTGCTGTCCCTCGAGACCGGCCTGATGCCGGGCACCGTGAACACCATGCAGCTCGACACCGACTGCGGCCCGCAGATCAAGCTGAAGCCCGCCCGCGGCGAGGTGAAGGTGGCGCTGTCCAACTCCTTCGGATTCGGCGGCAACAACTGCGCGCTGATCTTCGGCAAGGGCGTGCAAGCATGAGCGCGGTCAAGACCCCGACCCTCTACATCGAAGGCCCGGCCTTCTGGGCGCCGACGCTGCCCGGCTGGGACGTTGCCCGCGCCGCCTTCACCGGCACCGGCGCGCCGGTCGACCCACCGGCCAAGCGGCCCGCGCCGCAGGTGCTGGCCCCGGCTGAACGCCGCCGCGCGCCCGACACCGTGGCGCTCGCGCTCGAGGTAGCGTCCAATGCCGTCGCCGCGTCGGGCCGCGACGCCAAGGACCTGCCCTGCATCTTCGCGTCGGCGCACGGCGACCTGGGCATCAACGATTACATGTGCGGCGTGCTGGCCAGCGACCCGACGGTGCTGTCGCCGATCAAGTTCCACAACTCGGTGCACAACGCCGCGGTCGGCTACTGGACCATCGGCGTGGGCTGCATGGCCGCCAGCAACTCGGTCGCCGCGTACGAGACGACCTTCGCGTCGGCCCTGCTCGAGGCGGCGGCGCAGTGCGCGGCCGACGATCAGGCGGTGCTGCTGGTCGGCTACGACATGCCGGCCGTCGGTGCGCTCGCTTCGGTCACGGCCAGCCGCGGCCTGCTGGCGGTGGCGATGGTGATCGCGCCGCAGCGCACCGAGCGCACGGTGGCGGCCTTCGACTGGTCGCTCGCGGCAGGCCCGTCGCAGGCGATCGCCCCGCGCTCCGAGGCGGCCCAGGCCCTGGCCACCAACGCCATGGCCGACGCATTGCCGCTGTTCGAAGCGCTGGCTTCCGGCCGCAACGAGACACTCGCCATGCCGCTGTCGGCACGGCTGTCGTTGCAGCTCCAACTCTCCCAAGGCTGAACCCCATGACGATGACCACGACGACGCCGCAACAGGCACCCCAGGCACAGGCGAAACGGCAGCACGACGTGGTGATCATGGGCGGCGGCCTGGCCGGGCTCACGCTCGCGCTGCAGCTCAAGCGGCGCTTCGACGACATCGACGTGCTGGTGCTCGAGCGCCGGTCGCACCCGGTGCCGCATGCGGCGCACAAGGTGGGCGAATCGTCGGTCGAAATCGGCGCGCACTACTTCGACACGGTGCTGGGCCTCAAGCCGCACATGCAGGGTGAGCAGCTGCGCAAATTCGGCTTCCGCTTCTTCTTCAGCGAAGGCCGGCGCGACATCGACCAGGTGACCGAGATCGGCGCCAGCCGCTACCTGTCGGTGCCCAGCTACCAGATCGACCGAGGCATCTTCGAGAACTACCTGGCCGAAGAGGCGGCACGCCGCGGCGTGAGGTTCGTCGACCATGCGCTGGTCCGAAAGATCGAACTGTCCGAAGACGCGCACACGCCGCACCACCTGAGCTGGACGCAGGACGGCGAAACGCACGACGTCGCCGCGCGCTGGGTGATCGACGCCTGCGGCCGCGCCGGCATGCTCAAGCGCAAGCTGGGGCTGGCGGAGCCCAACGCGCACGACGCCAACGCGGTGTGGTTCCGCATCGGCGAGCGCATCACGCTCGACGACTGGAGCGACGACGCGGAATGGCGCGCTCGCTGCGAGCCTCAGGCGCGCTGGCTGTCGACCAACCACCTGGTGGGAGCGGGCTACTGGGTGTGGTTGATTCCGCTGGCCTCGGGCTCGCATTCGGTCGGCATCGTGGCCGACCCGCGCTACCACCCGCTCGACACCATCGACACGTTCGAGAAGGCGATGGACTGGTTCGCGAAATACCAGCCGCGCCTGTTCGACGAGCTCGACGGCAAGCGCCACCTGCTGCAGGACTTCGCCTTCTTCAAGAACTTCTCGTACGGCTGCAAGCAGGTCTTCTCGGGCCAGCGCTGGGCATTGACCGGCGAGGCGGGGCTGTTCCTCGACCCCTTCTATTCGCCGGGCAGCGACTTCATCGCCATCGGCAACACCTACATCACCGACCTGATCGCGCACGACCGCGCCGGCCACTCGGTGACGGCGCGCGCGCAGCTGTACGACCAGATCTACCACTCGTTCTACGAGAGCACGCTCGCGCTCTACCAGGACCAGTACGGCCTGTTCGGCGACCCCGAGGTGCTGCCGGTGAAGGTGATCTGGGACTACACCTACTACTGGGGCGTGCTCTCGCAGATCTTCTTCCACGACCGCCTCACCGACCTGTCGCTGCTGGGAAGCCTGAAAGACGAACTGCAGCATTCGCAGCGGCTCAACATCGCCGTCCAGGCCATGCTGCGCGCGTGGTCGGGCGCCAGCCAGAAGCGCAACCCCGCCGTGATGCTCGACCAGGCCTCGCTGCCGTGGTTCGCCGAACTCAACCGCAGCATGAACGACACGCTCGACGACGACGCCTTCGTCGCGCGCATCCGGGCGTCCGTCGCGCAGCTGCGGCAACTGGCCGAGGAAATCCGCGAACGCGCGCTCGAATGCGATCCAAGCCTCGATGACAGCGCCCTGCAGCTGTTGCTCGACGAGAGCCGTCCCGCGCGCCCCGCCGGCGCACCCGCGATGCTCTTCGACGCCCCTTCCCCATCCCCGTCCAGAAACACCGCGGAACTGGCTTAGCCAGGCCGCCGGTGTTGCCCCCGGCAGGGGGTTGGCGCTGCGACGCGAAGCGAGCAAGCCTGGGGGCGAGCGTATTTACTTTAACTTTACGGAGCCTTCAAGCCGCCTTGGCGGTGTCGGAACATCATGGCCGTCATGAGCACACCCCAGATCCTGATGATCGAAGACGACGCCCGCCTCGCACAGATGGTGAGCGAATACCTGGCCCAGTCGGGCTTCGGCGTGCGCCACGCGGCCGACGGCCAGGCGGGTTTGGCGCAGCTGCAGGAGCACGTGCCCGACCTCGTCATCCTCGACCTGATGCTGCCCGACATCGACGGCCTCGAAGTCTGCCGTCGCATCCGCGCGCTGCCGGGCGCGCTGGCCAAGGTGTCGGTGCTCATGCTCACCGCCAAGGGCGACCCGATGGACCGCATCATCGGCCTGGAGATCGGCGCCGACGATTACCTGCCCAAGCCTTTCGAGCCGCGCGAACTGCTGGCGCGCATTCGCGCCGTGCTGCGCCGCCGCGGCGACACCGCCAGCGAAGCCAGCGCCGCCACGGTGGTGCGTTTCGGCACCCTGGAAATTGACCGCAACGCGCGCACCGTGACCGTAGGCGGTGCGCTGGCCGACCTCACGTCCTACCAGTTCGACCTGCTCGTCGCCATGGCCGAACGCGCCGGCCGCGTGCTCACCCGCGACCAGATCATGGAGGCCGTGCGCGGCCGCGAGCTCGAGGCCTTCGACCGCTCGATCGACGTGCACATGGGCCGCATCCGCGCCGCCATCGAGGTCGACGCGAAGAACCCCAAGCGCATCCTCACGGTGCGCGGTGTCGGCTACGTCTTCGCGAAACAGCAGGATTGACCCGGATGATCCAGCTGTTCACGCGCCACCTCTACGTCCGCATCTGGCTGGCGGTGCTCGCCGGCGTGGCGGTCGTGACGCTGGCCGCCGGCTGGGCCTGGCAGATCGCCGACGAGCAACGCAGCGCACCGCTGCCGCGCGAGGTGGTGCTGCGCGATTCGCAAGACCGCGTGATCGGCACCGGCCAGTCGCTGCGCACCAACCGGCCGGGCGAGGCGCTGGAGTTCACCATCACGCTCAAGGACGGCCAGAACTTCCAGATGCAGTTCGGCCCACGCCCGGACCGCGCCGGCGGCCCTCCGCCCTGGGTGCGGCCGCAGACCGGCTTCTTCTGGCTGCTCGGCCTGGTGGGCCTGGCGGTGGCGATCGGTCTCTTCCCCATCGTGCGGCGTTTGACGCAGCGGCTCGAAACCCTGCAGCGCGGCGTGCAGCGCTGGGGCGAGGGTGATTTGTCGACGCGGGTGCCCGAAGAAGGCCAGGACGAAGTCGCCGACCTGTCCAAGCGCTTCAACGCGGCCGCGGCGCGCGTCGAGACGCTGGTGCGCTCGCACAAGTCGCTGCTGGCCAACGCCTCGCACGAACTGCGCTCGCCACTCACGCGCATCCGCATGGGCCTGGAGCTGATGGGCGACAAACCCAGCCCGGGCGCGCGCGACGAGATCTCGCGCAACATCGGCGAGCTGGATCAGCTGATCGACGAGATCCTGCTGTCGAGCCGGCTCGACGCGAGCGAGGCCGACATGGGCACGATCGAGACGGTCGACCTGCTGGGCCTGGCGGCCGAAGAAAGCGCGCGCACCACGGCCGAGCTCGACCTGGTCGAAGGCACCGACAGCAACGCGCTGCAGGTGCAGGGCGTGCCGCGGCTGCTGCGCCGCGCGATTCGCAACCTGCTGGAGAACGCCCGCCGCTATGGCGCCGGCGAGATCGAATTGCAGCTCGCGGTGCAGGACAGCATGGCGAGCTTGCGCGTGAACGACCGCGGCCCGGGCGTGCCGGCCGCGCTGCGCGACCGCATCTTCGAGCCCTTTTACCGTCTGCCCGGCGCCAGCGAACGCGAAGGCGGCGTCGGCCTGGGGCTGGCGCTGGTGAAGTCGATCGTGGAGCGCCATGGCGGCAGCGTGCGCTGCGAAGACCGTCCAGGCGGCGGCGCGAGCTTCGTGATCGCATTGCCGCGCAAGGCCTGAGCCAGCGCGAGGCTGTTACCGCGGTGGGTCGACCTTTGCGGCAGAGGCATCGTCGGGGGCATCGCCCAGGTAACGGCCCGCGACACTGTCGGGCAGGTAGAAACCGCGTGCCAGATAGTCGTCGAGACGCTTCCGATCGGGGCTGCGCAGCTTGATCAGCGGCGGCAGCGCACCGCGGATGCGCGAGAACAGCAGCCGGATCTTCAACGGCGTGCGGCGCCAGTCGCCCAGCACATGAAAGAAGTAAGGCCCGTCTTCGGCACGCGCCAGGTGCAGCCGATAGCGCCCCCCACCCTGCAGGATGCGTTGCACGGCCAGATGCATGCCGAGATAGGCTGGCATGTCGATGTTCTGCCGCAGGGACTCGAACAGGCCGAGCGATTGCAGGTGCGCCACGTACGCTTCGCCGGTGCGCGGAATGACCTCGGTGGTGAACTCGCGCTGCAGGTCTTCGATGAAAGGGCTGCCGGGCGGCGCTGCCAAGAACCAGTTCTCCACCACCGGCCACGCCGGGTCGCGGTTGTAGAGCGCGAGCTGGTAGCCGATGAAGTCGCATTGCGCCGTCTGCTGCAACTTCGGCACCCAGTCGAGCGACTCGGTGAGGATGCTGCTGGCATCGAGCCAGATGCCGCCGTGACGTCGCAGGAGTTCGAGGCGCAGCCAGTCGGCACGCCGCGTGGGCGATTGTTCGGACAGGCCCACGGGCAGTTCCGGCACGTGGTCGTGCAGCGTGCGATCGTTCAGTATGCGCACGCTGAAGCCGGGATTGAGCTGCTGCCAGCGCGCGATGCAGCGTTGCACCACCAGCGGCGGCTCGCCGCCCGTCCAGTAGCTCCACACGATCGGCGGGATCGGGCGCGGGTTGACGCCGGCGTCGCCGAACACATACGGCAAGAAGGCCTGCGGCCCGGGCACCTCCAGCGGCCGCTGCCGCCATCCGTAGAAGCGACGCAGCCAAGCCGCAAGCCACAGTTCGCCGTGGTGGCGGAAACGCCGCCAGCGCGTGTCCTTCTTCAGGCTTGCCATGGCTGGAAAGCGCGGTGGAAGCGCAGGTACCGCAGCCACCAGCCGCGCGCCAGATAGGCGCGTTCGAGCTCGACAGGCGAGAGCGGCGACAGGGTGCGGAAATCGTCGCGCAGCTGCTCGGCCAGCGCCGGGAGGTCGCCCGCGCCCGGCACGCCGCGCTGCATCTTGAGGAAGCGCATGGCGCCAATCAGGTTGCGGGCGCTCTGCTGCGCCATGGCGAGGCGCACGCGGGCGTCGTCGCGACAGGGTACCGCGCCGTCCGCATCCAGGGCATGCGCCAGCCCGCTCAAGGCACGCGACTGGTCGAGGCACTTCTGCAGGTTCATCGTCGCCAGGATGCTGCTGCCGCGCTGGCGGTACGCCACCCACGGCGTCGGCTGGTAGTAGAAGCTTCGGGCCCGGAGCGCGAGTTGCGGCATGGTCGCCATGTCCTCGAAGTACCGGCCCGGCGGAAACCGCAGGTCGTCGGCCCACAGCGCGCGGCGGGCGATCTTCGACCATGCGTGGAGCTCGCCCGTCATGAGCATGCCGGCGAGCGGCGCACAGCGGTCTTGCGACAGGCGTGCGGCGGGGCCATCGAAGGTGCGGCGATGAAGTTCGCCGCGCAGCCGGTGCTTGAGGCGCATGCGCTCGCGCCACACGCGGAAGTCGCAGAGCACCAGGTCGGGCGCGTCGCGCTCCACGATGCGGCGCAGCGCCGGCAATGCGCCGGGCAACAGCTTGTCGTCGCCGTCGAGGAACCACACGTAGCGACCCGTGGCGGCGTCGAGCAGGCTGTTGCGCGCCGCACTGAGCCCGGCATTGCGCGCATGCCGAAGCACACGCACGCGGCCGTTCCACCGGGCCGACAGCGCTTCGAGCTGCGCGAGCGAATCGTCGGTGGCGCAGTCGTCGAGCGCGAGCACCTCCACGCCGTCATCAAACTGCTGCATGACCGAGTCG